>Ga0157378_10002807_pt1 | contig 15533 bp, 14 predicted proteins | sample M65metaG_FD_115309 | JGI IMG/M metagenome (GOLD analysis project Ga0157378, IMG submission 115309) | Miscanthus rhizosphere microbial communities from Kellogg Biological Station, Michigan, USA - M6-5 metaG | ecosystem: Host-associated > Plants > Roots > Rhizosphere > Soil | place: USA: Michigan...
GATTCGGCGCCCGGGTTTCCAAGTTGAGCTCCGCTGCTCCGAGTCACTAGGCTCCGACGTTCTGGGATCTTGGGGTAACCTGAGCCGGAGACGTACCAATGGATGATGACAGCCCGCTTTCTGGCGGACAAACAGGAACCATCCAACAGGGCACAATGAGTGAGTTGATCAGTTCTTACGACTGGTCGCTGACTCCGCTCGGGCACGTCGCTGGTTGGCCCGACAGTCTCAAAGCCGCGGTTCGCATCCTCGTCACATCACGCTTCCCCATGTGGATGGCCTGGGGGCCTCAGCTCAACGTTCTCTACAACGATGCTTATGCCCGCGTAACTCTGGGAAAGAAGCATCCCTGGGCTCTTGGAAAACCAGCCGCCGAAGTCTGGCACGAAATCTGGCCCGATATCGGCCCCCGTATCGAACGAGTTCTGCGCACCGGCGAGGCTTCGTGGGACGAAACTCTGGGCCTCATCCTCGAGAGAAGCGGCTTCCCGGAAGAAACCTACCATACCTTTTCCTACAGCCCCCTGGCGGGCGCAAACGGCCAGATCGAAGGCATGTTGTGCGTCGTCATGGAAGACACTCTGCGTGTGCGCGGAGAACGCCAGCTCAGTTCCCTCAGCACCCTGGCAGGCGCCCTGGTAGACGCCAACACCAGGAAGGAAGTCTTCGCGGCAATCGACCGCGGTCTTGCTGATCAGAAAGATATTCCATTTGCCCTCGTCTACTGCTTCGAAGACGGTGGTCCCAACCTGTGTCTCGTCGCGCACAGCGGAGTCGAGCCCGGCCATCCCGCAGCTCCACATGAAATGGACAGCGAATCGATAACGGAGGCCTGGCCGGTGCATCTCCTCTTCGAGTCCAGGCGGCCCATCACACTCGACCTTCTCGGCGATCGCTTTCCAGATCTTCCTTCCGGCATCTGGAATAAGCCCCCAAGTCACGCCCGCCTTGTTCCCCTCTATCGCCGCGGCCAGGAAAAGCTAGCCGGTGTCTTCATCGCCGCGCTCAACCCCTATCGTCAGTTCGACTCCAGCTACGAGGGTTTCCTCGAACTCGCCGCCGGTCAGATCTCTGCCAGCATCACAAACGCGGAAGCCTACGAGACCGAGAAACGCCGCGCCGAAGAACTCACTGACCTCGATCGCGCTAAAACTGCCTTCTTCAGCAATGTAAGCCACGAGTTGCGCACACCCCTTACCCTGATCCTGGGCCCCGTCGAAGACGCACTGGTCAACGAAACGCCCCCGTCCCTTGACTCGCTGCAGATGCTGCATCGCAACGCTCTGCGCCTTCTCAAACTCGTAAACGGAGTCCTCGATTTCGTCCGCATCGAAGTCGGGCGAATGCAGGCCACCTATCAGCCAACTGACCTCTCGCTCCTTACCGCGCAACTCGCCAGCGTTTTCCGCTCAGCAATAGAGCGTGCAGGACTGAAACTCGTCATCGATTGTCCCCCCCTCCCCGAACCGGTGTATGTCGACCGCGACATGTGGGAGAAGATCGTTCTCAACCTCCTTTCCAACGCCCTCAAAGCCACCTTTGACGGCGAAATCCGCGTCTCCATCTCGTCTGAAGAGAATGGTGCTCTCCTGACAATCCACGACACCGGCACCGGGATACCCGAAGAGGAGCTCTCCCATCTGTTCGAGCGCTTCAGGCGCATCGAGGGCGCGCGCCGTCGCAGTCACGAAGGCAGTGGCATCGGCCTTGCCTTAGTCCACGAGCTCATCACTATGCACGGCGGCACCATCGAAGTTCAAAGCAAAGTGAGTGACGGCACTCAGTTCAGAGTGCACTTGCCCTTCGGCCATGAACACCTGACGAACGGCAACATCACACGCGACGGGGGTAGCCCCCTCGTACTCCAGGGATCGGCGACCGCTTATGTTCAGGAAGCCCTCGGTTGGCTGCCCGGAAACGATCAGCTGCTAAACGAGATCACCGGCTCCGTCGTCGACGACAACTTCGAAGAAGCCCAGTCCCCTTCCGCGATTCGGCCGGTGGTTCTTCTTGTCGACGATAACTCAGATATGCGCGAGTACGTGCGTTCACTTCTCGCCACCCGGTTCACGGTAGTCTCCGCAGACAACGGAAGCTCTGCCCTGCGAGAAATTCGGCGTCGTCCACCGGATCTCGTCCTCACCGACGTCATGATGCCCGAGATGGACGGCTTTGCTCTCCTCGACACATTGCGCAAGGACCCTGCCACCGCTCTCATCCCCATCATCATGCTCTCTGCCCGGGCCGGAGAAGAAGCCCGCATCGAGGGTGTTGAAGCCGGAGCGGACGACTACCTCACAAAACCCTTCGGTTCTCGCGAACTGATCGCCCGAGTCGACGCCCAGTTGAAGATGGCGCGCATGCGTCGCGAAGCCGCGGAACAAAGAGCCTCCCTCACCCAGGAGATCAACCGCGCTCGCCAGTTCGCAGGAGAAGCATTGGAGCACGTTCCCATCGCCTTTTGCACCATGGATCTCGATTACCGCGTCACCTACATGAATCCGGCCGCTGCTTACCTCGGCGCCCGTTCGGGCAAATCCCTGATCGGCGCAACCCTCTGGGATCTCTATCCAGAGGTGATGGCTACAGGCGTTGAAACCAATATTCGCCGCGCCATGGACCAGCGCATGCCCGTTGAATTCGAGCAGTTCTTCAGCAGCCCCGAGGGCGAAGCCTGGTATCAATTCAGCGTCTACCCGCAACCGGGCGAAGGAATCATCCTTTACTGCAACAACACCACGGAGGCCCGCAAGGCCGAGCAGGCCCTGCGCCGCTCCGAGCAACTCGCCGCTGCCGGACGCCTCGCTGCAAGCATCGCTCACGAGATCAACAATCCGCTCGAAGCGGTAACCAATCTCCTCTTCCTCGCCAAAAGCGATCAGGGCCTTTCAACCAGTTCGAAAGAACTGCTCGAGATTGCCGACAAGGAACTCCAGCGCCTCTCCCACATCACCGCGCGCAGCCTCAAGTTCTATCGCCAGCGCACCGCACCTGCCGCAATCGCGCTCGAAGAAGTTCTCGATTCCGTCGTCTACTTTCACGACCCCGCCATCCGCGTCCGCGGCATCACCATCGAGCGCCGCTTCCGTCCGGCCCCTGCCGTCCTGTGCCAGCCGGGAGAAATTCAGCAGGTCTTTACGAATTTGATATCCAACGCACTAGACGCCGTGCAGGACAAAGGCCGCCTGATTCTCGAGGTGCGCCCCTCCGCTGACCGAACGGCCACTGGTGTCGCCGTCACGGTCGCCGACAACGGCTCTGGCATGGACAGGCAAATGTTCCAGCGCCTCTTCCACCCCTTCGTTACAACAAAGGGTGAGGCTGGAACCGGCCTCGGTCTATGGGTCTCGAAAGGTATCCTCGACAAGCACCACGCCAAGGTCGCAGTCCGCACCCGCCCCGGATGCGGCACCGTCTTCCGGATCTTCTTCCCCACTTCAACCGAATCCCAGCTTGATTCCGCCTAGTCAGTGGGTGCCCCATCCTTCCGAAGCAAGGGTGGAATTCAACTACTCTTTCGCCAGTTCCTGCACGATTGCCGACACCAATTCCGGCGCATCCGGCAGGGTATCTGGAGCGAACCGCTTCACCACGTCGCCGTTGCGTCCAACCAGGAACTTCTCAAAGTTCCACAGCACCTCGGGATCCGCGTTCGTCTCGATCCCGTATCCCTTCAGCTTCTCGCGAAATGGAACCTCAGACACGCTGACCGCTTTCGGCTGCGCGGTCGTCAGCAGTTTGTACAGAGGATGCTTGTCCTCGCCTGCCACGGAGATCTTGCTGAACATCGGAAACTTCACGCCAAAGTTCGTGGTGCAAAAACTCTGGATCTCCTCGTTCGTTCCGGGCTCCTGGCTCTTGAAGTTGTTCGCCGGAAATCCCGCAATCACCAGCCCCTGTCCCTTGAATTGCTCGTACAAATTCTCCAGTCCTTCGTACTGGGGCGTCAGTCCGCACTTCGACGCCACGTTCACAACCAGCACAACCTTGCCCTTGTATTCAGCGAGCGATGAATCGTCGCCTGTAATCTTCTTCACCGGAACATCGTAGATAGAAGTGCTCATCATCATCTCCTTGGGGGATTTGGAAAAAGAATTGGATGCCGCAGTCAGGCCAGCAACTGCTTTGCAACCCGGATATAAAGCTCAACCGCCTCGAGCAGCTCCTTCTTGGCCACCCGCTCATGCGGAGTGTGCGCTACATGAATCGATCCCGGCCCCAGCAGCAACGGCTCGCCCCAGTTTGAAAGCTGCGGGATATCCGTTGTGAACTTCGCCACCATCGTCGACAAACCCTGAACCGCCCGCAGCCGTACAAACGGGATCTCCAGCGTAAAGTCCACCTCTGCAAGATCACCTGCAGCCTCCGACAGCGCAGCTCTCACCGGCTCCGAATCGCCCACCAGCCGCACCAGAACCTGCGCCTCAGCCTTATCGGCAATCACATTTGGTGCATGGCCGCCCTGCACCTGTCCGATATTCAATGTGCTCGGGCCCACATCTTCGGTCACCGGCAGTTCCAGCTTGAGCAACCGCCCCAGCACCTCAACCAGCTTGTGTACCGCGCTCTCTCCAAGTTCCGGATACGCCGAATGAGCCATCGTCCCCGACGCCCTGAACACCGCGCGCAGCGCACCCTTCGACGCAAGCGCCAAACGATTATCCGTCGGCTCTCCGTTGATCAAAAACTTACTTCCCTTGGGCGCCTCATTTGCGACCTTCGCCCCAGCCGAATCCCGCTCTTCCCCGGACACAAACAACAACCCAATCCGCAGCCCCGCCGCGCGCAACGCCTCCGCAGCCGCAACCTGCGTTGCAATGATCCCCTTCGCGTCGCAGACTCCTCTGCCGTAGATAAACTCAGAATCCTCGCGAAAGGGAATGTACGGAGGCACGGTGTCCATGTGCGTCGAAAACACCAGATCCGGCGACTCCCCCGCCGGTCCCGCATACAGGTTCCAGCGCGGTCCCCTCCCTGCGCTCTCCTCCGGCTGAGGCACCGGAGTCTGCTCCACATCCCACCCCCGGCCAGTCAGAAACGCGGCCAGAAAATCCCCCACCTGGCCCTCGAAGTAGGTCGTCGATTCAATCGCGCAGAGCTGCTCAGTAAACTGTATCGGATCAATCGGCGGAATATCGTGCATCGTGTTGCCAGAATATCTCAGCGCGCTCGATCTACAACTCTAGTAAACAGACAGCAGAGGGGTGCATCCTGGCTCGGAGATACACTGAACGCGTATGCGCGACCCCGCTGACCCATGGCGTGAGTACCGAAAGCGGCGTAATCTCGCCCTCTTCGCATTCCTTGGATACTTGCCGATCATTGCAGGGTTCGCCTTCGTATCGAATGCGCTTTTAGGCACCCCGACACCCGCTTTCGTTTTGGGATTCGCGTGGATGATCTTTTTCGCAGCCGCCGGGAACTGGTTCATAAGGTTCAAATGTCCGCGTTGTGGTGAACCCTTCTTTGCAGACTCGCGGTGGTGGGGCTACAACACAATGGCGCGGCGGTGCCTGCATTGCAAGCTTCCTCTTAACTCGGATGAATGGCACCAAGGAGAGACGAGCACTGGTAGTCCAATAGGAAAGAGCATGTAGCACGCCCATTGAGCGTGATCCACCGCGAGTAGAGACAGTCGAGGATGTTGCATGGGCGCCGGCGAGCGCGCTTGCGCTCTCACGTAAACACTTCAACGACGTTCTTCGCCCCAATCCCCTGCCCATGAAAAGCGCGTAAAATCAACTGTTGAATGAAGTCCACCGTCGCTCCCTCTGAACCGGACGCAGCCACTTACCCCGCCACGCTGAGAAACGTGGATCTGCGCGGTCCCGCCGGTAAGTTGGAAGCACTCCTGAATGAAGGCGCTCCCGCATCCCGCTACGCCGCCCTTGTCTGTCATCCTCACCCGCTCGGCGGAGGCACCCTTCACAATAAGGTCGTCTATCACGCCATGAAAGTCCTCAACGGAGCCGACTGGGGCTTTCGCCTTCCCGTTCTTCGCTTCAACTTCCGCGGCACCGGTCTCAGCCAGGGTCGCCACGAAGGCCTCGCCGAATCAGCAGACGTCTCGGCAGCCCTCGACTGGCTTCATGAACAATTCAATCTCCCCATCATCGTCGTCGGATTCAGCTTTGGCGCCGCCATGGCCCTCGTTGCCTGCTGCGGCAATAACCCCGCGCCTCGCTGCAACATCCATGCTCTCGCCGCCCTCGGAGTTCCCACCCACGGTTTCGGCCATCAGTTTCACTATCCTTTTCTTGCCGGCTGCAACATTCCCAAGCTCTTCCTCAGCGGAGACCGCGATGGGTTCGCTCCAAAGGCCGACCTCGAGCAAGTTTTACAGCCAGCCGCAGGACCCAAACAGCTCATCTTTGTCCCCGGCGCAGATCATTCGTTCACCGGCCACATTGAATCCATGCAGCTCTCACTAGCCACCTGGCTCAAGGAGCAGGTTCAATGACCCCTGCAAGCGACACAGCGCTCGACTTCCTGCACGCACGGACCACAGGCTTCTTTTCCCAGGCTCTTGAAGCCAGCAGCATTGAATCCGCTTTCGACCGCCGTCTCCGCTTCGAAGGCAACATTCTCAAACACCTTATTCCTGATGGAAACGGCCCCGACGTCATCAACCTGTCTCAGTACAAGCGCATCTTCGTCATCGCAATCGGCAAGGCCGCCGGACCGATGCTCGACATCCTCCTCGATCGCATGAATCGCCGCCAGGGACTGCGCGGCATCTGCTGCTCCAAATACCTGCCCAAAAAACGCAACTGGCGCTTCCGCTATTTCGAAGGAGGTCATCCTCTCCCCAACGAAGAATCCTTCGCAGCCGCTCGCGCTGCACTCGCGCTGCTGAAAAAAGCCAAACGCGACACCCTGGTTTTCTACCTGATTTCCGGTGGGGGCTCCGCAATGTTCGACCTGCCGCTGGACCCGAAGATCACCCTCCAGAACACCATTGCTTTCCACGATGCCCTGATCGGATGCGGCGCGCCCATCAACGAAATCAATACTCTCCGCAAGCACTTCAGCGCCGTCAAAGGTGGTCGCCTGGCCATCGCCGCGCCTGACTCGCTCAAAATTTCCCTGCTCGTTCCAGACGTTCCGCTCCGCACCCTCGATGCCCTCTCGTCGGGACCGTCGTCACCCGATCACTCGACAGTCGCCGAAGTCCACGAGATTATCGACAAATATCATCTCGCCGACAAGTTCCCCGCATCCGTAAATGCATTCTTCCAGCAGAGCGACTTGCCTGAATCTCCCGGCAACAAGAAGTGGAAACCGCCCTTCTTTCCCCGCTTCGGGCGCAGCGAACCTACCCCGCGCCGCTTCACCTCGGCAGCCAGCCTCACCGGCGAAGACGAAGCCTTCCGCGATTCCGTCTTTGAAGTGCTTCTCTCCGATCTCGACCTCATCGAAAGCGCTCGCGCCCTCGCGCAAAAGGCCGGATATTTCGTCTCGGTCGACAACTCCTGCGACGACTGGGACTACGCCGACGCCGCCCGCTATCTGCTCGACCGCTTTCACGACCTGCGCGCATCCCACCGCCGTTTTTTCCTCATTTCCGGTGGCGAAGTCACCGTAACGCTCGACCGCACCCCCGGCGCGGGAGGCCGCAACCAGCAATTTGCCCTCGCCTGCGCCCTCGAGCTCGCTCACCACCCCGGCGAGATGATCACCGTTTTCAGCGCCGGATCCGACGGCATCGACGGCAACACCCAGAGCGCTGGAGCCATCGCCGATCCCACCACCGTGGCCCGCGCCAAAGCCTTCGGTTTCGATCCCGAACAGAACCTGCGTACCTTCAATGCCTGCCCTTTGTTCACCGCACTCGGCGATACGATCGTTACCGGTCCTACCGGCCATAATCTACGTGACCTGCGCTTGCTAATATCTGATCAGTCCTAAAGTATGCTGCGCTCGCAGATTGACTTGCTTCTTTGGCCTATCCCGGCAGTTATGATGAAAGTTCTCCTGTCATTTACCTTTAGACGTACTTAGGATTCGCTAGTGGCTCGCAAATCAAGTCGCAAAGGCGCCGACAAAACACCCGACATTCGTGCCGTCGCCGCCTTGGCCAAAGTGTCCATCGCGACGGTTTCCCGCACCATCAACGGCTCACCCCTTGTCAGTGAGAAACTATCGAAACGCGTGTGGCAGGCCATCGAGCAGCTCAACTACTTTCCTAATACCCACGCCCGCACTCTGGTGTCCGGCCGCAGCCGTCTCTTCGGCATCATCGTTGAAAACATTACCAACCCCTTCTTCCCTGAGTTGATCCAGAGCTTCGAAGAAATCGCCGTCGCCAACGGATACGAAATTCTCGTCAGCTCTTCCAACAGCGATCCGGCTGTCCTCACGAACTGCGTCCGTCGCATGCTTGAGCGCAAGGTTGACGGTGTCGCGGTCCTCACCTTCGGCGAAGAAGAACCTGTTCTCGATCAGCTTTCGTTCCACGACATCCCCGTTGTCCTCGCCGAGTTCAAACTCTCCGAGCCCGCATCCAGCACCATCCTCCTCGACTACAGCACTGGCATTCGCGCAGCGGTCCGCCACCTCGCCAATCTTGGACACAGCAAGATCGGTTTCCTGGCCGGCCCGCACAAGCTGCACTCAGCTATCACTCGACAAACTGATTTCGAAGATGCAATGCGGGTGCAACGACTTGCTATCGAAAAGCAATGGGTCATCGAGTGCGATCACACGCTCAAGGGCGGCGTAATCGGTTTTGGCAAATTGCGTTCTCTCGCCGGACAGCCAACCGCCGTCGTCTGCTCCAACGATATGACCGCGATCGGCGTCCTCCGCGCTGCCTACCTGCAAGGCCTCCGCGTCCCGCAGGACCTCTCTGTCATCGGCCTCGACGATATTGACTTCGCGGAATTCACCCTGCCCCCGCTCACCACCATCCGCCTCTCGCGTTCTGACCTCGCCCGCGCCGCCTTCGAAGCTCTCCGCCTCCACGCCGAAAATCCAGGCAAAGCCGGCCTGCAACGCGAATTTCTCGTCTCCACCAGCCTCGTTGTCCGCGGCTCCACCGCCCCACCCCCGCTCCCCAACTGACCACAACGTTCAGAACCTTCCGCGTGGTGTGGCTTCCTAATCAGGACACAACCTCAGGTTCCAACAATGGGATTTACCTCGCGAAGGTGGCTTTCATCCTGCCGCATTGCCGCAGAAAATGGAGACTGGCTTCACCTCCCGACGAATTCCCAGGCTAACTTCCGCTTAGGCGGTTAACCGACCGGGGCGTATGAGGTGGGATTACCGCGTAAATCCCGATGTGGTGATTCCTTCCTCCATTAGGCCGATGTTGTCGACCATCCGAATGCGACCGTCGAGGATTTTGAAGACCTCATTGATCTGCATTCTTCGTGGGCTGTCGCCGTAGTACAGGATGGCGTAGGCGATGACAATGCCGCGTTCAGGATCGATGAGTTCGATGCGAACTTCATTCGCTGGACCCCAAGGTTTTGGGCCAAGGTTGCTCTCGTAACACCCAACGTCGCCGCTCTCTTCAACTCCATTCTTCGGATTGTGCGTCACGCGGTTCCCGCTATGGTAGCGGTCGCAGCGTGAATCATAATCGGCTTGGACGGGTTGGTGGTCTGTCAGTCCTTTGAAGTAGGAGGTGATGATGCGCTCCAACTGCTCACGCGCTGAACGCTCGTCCGGCGGCACGATCGTGTTGAAAATCGGGTCGTAGGGAACGAGATTCTTGACATTCACCCTTGCGCTATCGTCAAAGTTGATCTCAACTTCCTTGATCCGGCCATTCACCACCTTGAGTCGCGTGCCGATGTATACGATCTTTCCAGCCCCCATCTCCGCCGACACATGCTCAATCACATTTCCTGGAATTGGGTCGGCGTACACCCCTTCTGACAGGATCTTTGTTATCCCCACCCACTTGCTTTCGCCAAGCGTGATGGCTTTCGTGTTCTCGCGGATCTGTGCGTCGGGGGCAAGCTGAATTTTCTCCGGAGTCCGTCCGAGCATTGCGGCGTTGAACTGCGCTGCCTGCGCAAGAAGGCAGGTACGGTCGCACGTTGCGGCCGATGCTGTCCGGGCTAATACCAAAATTGTCGTTGCAGCGAAAGCCACAATGGCTGCTCGTCGTGCGTAGTTTTGAGTCATCGAACTTCCTCTTCTAAACCATCATGAGAATGAGCGCCAACGGTATCGCTGTGCCGAGAAACAGCATGCCCCAGACCAGCGTTCGACTCCGGTTAAACTTGAACGCCATATAGATACCGAGAAGCGTCGAGAAAATTAATCCGACCGCCATCGCCAGAAAGAACCACTTCAGGGTAAAGGTGAGCTTGTTTGGACCCCGATCCTCGTTGCGGCGACCGCCTTCCCGCTGCGGCGGGCCCGGTTGTGCCGCCTTATGCGCTTCATCCGACTGGGGCGTCCTGTCTGGCTGGCCTGCCAAACCGGGCGGCGGCCCGTGTTGTTTCGTAAGCACCTGATCCTTATGAATCGATCCCAGTTTCTGCACCCATGCCGGTGCCTGATAGGCATCTCCCGGATGACTCTCGTGCAGACCGAACAACTGGAGAGATCCAGTGAAAGCGAAAAATATGATCGAGGGCGCAAACAGGGTCCCAAGGTAGAGGTGCCACTGTCGAGCCCATTTGAGACGAGCCGCGCTCTTGGACGGCCCTTGCAGTCTCGTTTCGGTCGTAGCTGGTGTGTTCATTTGTGCTCCTTGAAGGAATGAGGGTTGTCGGAGCGTCAGGCGCGATATCCGCCTCGCAAGATCAACACAAGTTCGATTGCCGGCTGCTAATTAGACGAGGTTTATTCATGCACGAAACGCGGATTGCGTGAAGGCCTCGAAAGTGAGCGGCTTTTTGCCGGTCACTGTTTGCAAGTCATTTGAAACACCCGCAGCAAATCCGGCGCGGACCACGGAATACAGCATGCCCAGGTAGGCGACAATGGGCTCCGGCATGCCTTGTGCGCGCGCGCCGTCGAGCATTTGCTCTTCCGTCAAGGCGTGATACACAACAGTATTGCCGGAAGCGTCGCTGATCAACTTCGCAACCTCCGCGTGATCGAGTGCCGCCGCACCGGTAAGATCAAATTCCCTTCCGGTGAGAGACTCCTTCAGTGCCGCTGTAACTGCTGCGGCGATATCCTCAACCGAGATGAAGCTCGTCTTTCCGTCAGCTGCTGCAAGATTGATTGCGTGCTGTTCGCGAATGCTGGTTGCCAAAAAACCCGCAGAGAAGTTCTCCATAAAGAAATTGGGACGCAGGATCGTGTACGGCACACCGGAGTCGATGACGAGGTGCTCAACGATACGCATCGGCGCCTGCTCGTTATGGTTCACACCGAAGGCAGAAATAAGAACGATGTGTCGCACACCGCTCTCCTTCGCCGCAGTGACAACAGGGCCAAGCAGGGTTGGAGCATTCGCGTCGAGCGGCGGTGCGATCAGAACCAGCGCCGCGATTCCTTCAAGTGCCGGTGAAATTGTCGAGACGTCTGCGTAATCGAGGTGGACCACCTCGGCTACTGGATCAGCCTTCGAAGGATTTCGAACTCCTTGGATTGCGGTGAGACCCGCCTGGACTGCCGATTTGACGATTGCCCTACCCAGAACCCCAGTCGCGCCTGTGATCAATACCTTTTGCATTTGAATATCTCCCAGGAGTATCTTCGGATCGTTGGTATACAAAAACAAGTAGGCACCTCCATGAGTGATAGTCAACTTTTGGAAACCACCCCGGCATGGAACGTCTTCGACAGCAATTGTCCGACCCGGCAAGTACTGGATTGCATCGCGGATAAATGGAGCGTCCTTATCATTCGCCGCCTCGCCGAGGGCACCCTGCGGTTTGCTCAATTGCGACGAGCCGTGGACGGAATCTCGCAGAAAGTGCTGACGAACACCCTGAGGGCCCTGGAGCGCGACGGCATCATCACGCGCCGAATCTATGCGAGTGTTCCACCCAAGGTAGAGTATTCGCTGACCAGCCTGGGACGTTCGTTGTGCAGTTTAGTCGAAGGCATCTGCAGTTGGGCCGAAGCTAACATTGAGCAGGTACTGGCGGCGCGCAAAGGGTACGCCGGCACTCCCCGTGAGGAATCAATCCCACGATAGCGCTCTCATTTTGGCCTGTGTATCTGACAGTCCAGTAGCGCGCATTGAGCCCCGCCAGTCTGGTTCAGAGCGGGTAGTGGCCTATGCTGAAGTAATCCCCGAAAACGACCCCTTCGCCGGGAGACCTTACTCCTCCCGTGCTTCAGGAGACAATGCCTTCGACTCTTCAGCTTCCCGTCTTTTGGCTTGTACGGACACGGCAACAAGCACGCCGAATACAACAGGGAATATCAGGAAAAGAGGGAGCAGGATCAGTAAGACTTCCACTTTATGAGGCCCCTTGGGGAAATTTAACCACACGAATCAACAACCGCTCTTTAACTGGCCTCGCCGGGTGCCCCATCTAACCGCATACGAAAATACAAAGCTTGTATCAGGGCACGACTTCAGTCGTGCCACAAACCCAAAAAAATGATCCGGGCTTTAGCCCCTGAGAACTCTCCTGACAGGTCACGCGTGCTGCAACTCTTCGGCCTCGCTCCTCACGCCCTCCCGCATCCCCGCAATCTCCGCAAACGTCTTCTCCGCCGCCATGCGCCGGCTCTCATACACCCGCGGCTCCCCAAACCGCAGCCTCGCATGAAATCCCCCTGCCTTCAGCGTCCTCACCAGGTGCGGCGCAAGCGCTTCGTCCCCAAACCAGCACAGTTCCCTCTCCGGCGTCCCATCCTCCATCACATACTGGATCGCCACCGCTGTAATCGGCGCACCATCACGAACCGCCGGCTCAAACAAAGTCGAATGAAACTTCAGCATCGTCCCATGTGTACTCGTACCCTCAGGGAAGAACAAAACCGGCACCTGCAGTTTCAACCGTTCGCTGATCGACGCAACCACGCTCTCCGCGCTGGCCCGCCGTGAGCGATCGATGAACAGCGTTCCTCCTGCCCTTGCCGCCTTGCCGAAATAAAACCACCCGTCGATCTCCGACTTCGCAACAAAAAAGCACGGCATCGCCGCGCTCAGAATCACAATATCCAGATAGCTCAGATGATTCGCTGCCACCAGCCCGTGCGTCGGAATCTCGCCCTCAACCTCGCATCGGATCCCCATGCTCTCAAGCACACGGGTGCAGGTCTCCTGAAGCCAACCGGCCCGGCGCTCCAATGTAAGAGGACCGCGGATGCGAAACATCCAGTAGCGGACCACCGCCGCACTCAGCACCAGCCCCAGCGCCGCAGCGCGCCGCACAAATCGCAGCGTCATTGCGTTAGCGGAGCCAGAAATCGATTGCCTCACACGACAGCATCCTTAAATCGAGCAGCGTCAGAAAATCAATCGTGCCGAACTCCCGATCCCACGCCGGAGGCGCGCAAATCCGGGCCCCAATCGTCAAATAGGTCTTCAACAGCTTCGGAACCTTCGTCTGCGCTGCATCTTCTCCGGCCGTCTGCCCGGCGGGACATTCATATGCCGCCGTCGGTACAGTCTCAAACTCCGGCGAAACCCGGTAACGCGCAAGCTCGCGATACATCTGCCACCCGTCCGCCGGATCCTTCGAATTCAGCGAAGAACAACCCACCAGGTAGCGAAGCCCCATTTCGCTGGCATACTGCGCAATGCCGCGCCACAGCAGTGTCAGCACTTCCGGCGTCCGGTGCTCGCGATCAATCGATGCACGACCCAACTCCAGAATGTCCCTCCGCAGCGGTTCATACGGCGCAAATTCAAACTCCTGCGCCGAGTAATATCCAAGATTCATCGCCGCCGTCATTCCAGACTGCATTCGATACGTCCCCACCACGCACCCGCTGCTCTTATCCTCGACCAGCAAATGTTCGCAGAAGGCATCAAAGTGATCTGTATCAATGCCCGTCGCATACGAACTTTCCAGTCCCTCTCCCAGCTCGATATTGAAGACGCGAAAGCGCAACCGGCAGGCTGCCTCTCGATCGTCAGCGCCTTGCGCCAGTCGTAGGCGGTACTGTCCAACCTCCGCATTGATCCGCGGCTTTGTTAAGTTTTGAATCGGGATTGATTCAGCAGCGACCGGGGTGCCGGTCGTAGGTAGGAGTGCGTACGGAGCCTTCTGCCCTAGCGCAATCACGGGAGTAGTATCCGCCACGGATTGTAAGAGCAAGATGAACCCGATGCAAAGGAAATGCAAACTTATCGTGACGCCATCCTTACAACATCAATGCATTCAACTCTTTTTCATCGCGCCAATCGATGAAAACTGTGATTCAGCTCACTTCCTCAGGACCTTGTCCATCGCCTTCCCTTTGGCTAGTTCATCCACCAGCTTATCCAGGTATCGGATCTGCTGCATGAGCTTGTCTTCGATCTCCTCCACCCGATACCCGCAGATCACGCCCGTGATCTTTGACACGTTCGGGTTGATTCGCGGTGCCTGGGAAAAGAAGGTCTCGAAGTCGACCCTTTGGTCGATCTGCCGTTGCAGCGTTTGTTCGTCGTAGCCCGTGAGCCAGCAAATGATGGCATGCACCTCCGCGCGCGTTCTCCCCTTCTTCTCAGCCTTGGTGATGTAATGCGGGTAGACGCTCGCGAAAGCCGTCTTGAAGATTCTCGTATTGTTCATGGCCTTCGTTCCTCAGGGTTCAATATCAAGCCTGGCCAGAGTGTAGCGAATCCGCCCCTCAATGGCTCGCTGATGACTTGCGTGACACTCGTCACTAATATCCTCGCAATCTCAGACCCGAATCGTGGTTCCATAGAGACAAGGTTCCCCAACCATGAGCACCATCGAAACCCAGAATCTCCTTGACGTGCTGAAAACCCGGCACCGTGTCGCTGTCCTTCAAGCTACCCTTCGCCAGGTCGAACACAGCACCGGGTTCAATCCCGAAGACGAAACCTTCCTCGAAATCAAAGACATGTTTCAGCACCGCATAGACCTTGAGTTGTCTTCCATCGCCCAGCCTGCCGACTAACCCGCGCTCTGTTGAAATTCTGCGAGGTACAATCCTCGCATGAAAAAACTTCCCTTCTTCCCCAGATCCACAGCAAACTCGCTGCTCTTTCTCGCAGCGATCACTGCGCTTTCCATGCAGGCGGTCGCGGCTGACAAGGGCAAACATCCCTTCCTCCCCGCGTCGGCCCTCAAGCACCACGGCGCACCTGCCAAGGCAACCGCGCACTCCCAGAACGTCACCACCCTCAACATCCCCGGCGCCGAGCTTTCCTATGCCTTTGGCGTCAACAACAAGGGCGAGATTGTCGGCTATTACTACGACGACCAGTTCAACACCCACGGATTCCTCGATAGCGGCGGCAAGACCACCACCATAGATGTGCCCGGCACCCTCGGCATTGCCACCACGGGCATCAACGATCGCGGAATCATAGTCGGCACCTTTGCCAATGAGACCGTCACCGTCATTCATGGGTTCCTGTTCTATCGCGGCCAGTTCGCCCTGCTCGACTACCCCGGCGCCTTCGCCACCACGCCCACCGCCATCAA
>Ga0157378_10002808_pt1 | contig 15533 bp, 18 predicted proteins | sample M65metaG_FD_115309 | JGI IMG/M metagenome (GOLD analysis project Ga0157378, IMG submission 115309) | Miscanthus rhizosphere microbial communities from Kellogg Biological Station, Michigan, USA - M6-5 metaG | ecosystem: Host-associated > Plants > Roots > Rhizosphere > Soil | place: USA: Michigan...
GAATCCAGCGCCGCTCGCCGCTGTCGGCAAGGTGCGGCACGTTCTTCAGCTCCTTCGCCAGCGTTTCGATGCGAATGCCCGTGCGGGCCTGCACTTCGTGGATGGTCAGGCCGCGCAGCCCTTCCAGTTTAGCCATCAGCTCCACGCGTTGCTGCAGTGTGCCGTTGGCCAGCGTGTCCAGCAGCTCGCCGCGCGTGTTGCGGCTCAGCTTCGGCAGATGCGCATCGAGAATCACCCCGCCACCGACGGTGAGCGCCGGTGAATAGCGGCGGATGACGAAGCGATCGCCGGCAACGGCAACCACCGGCGACTCCAGCCGCACCTGGATGTACGCGCTCGATCCCGGCTTCAGCTCCGCGGTCTGGTCGACGAAACGGATGCTGCCGAGGAGCTCGGCGGAGAGGTGATGAAAACGAATGCGCGTCTGCTCCTTGAGCGGCTTGGCGTCGGCGAGCAGATCGAGACGTGCCGTGATCACCTGTGACTGCCGCAGCGTGTTCGGCGTGACCAGCTGTTGCCCGCGATGAAGGTGATCGAGATCGATGTCGGGCAGGTTGACCGAGGTTCGCTCGCCTGCCGACGCGTACTCGCGCGCCTCGCCGTGGACCTGGATGTTCCGCGCGCGGCTACGGTCGCCGCCGGGTAGCACTTCGATGTCAGTGTCGACGTTCAGGCGGCCCGCGTAAGTCGTTCCTGTGATCACGGAGCCGAAGCCTTTCATGGTAAAGACGCGATCGATCGGCAGCCGGAAAATGCGGGTGGTGGCATCGCGGTCTTCGACTTCGGCCACCGAGGCAAGGATGGCGCGGCGCAGATCCTCGAGTCCGGCTCCGGTCACGCTGCTCACCGGCACGATCGGCTTTCCCGCCAGAAAGCTGCCGGCCACCATTTCCTCGATCTCCAGCCGCACGAGGTCGAGGATGTCGTCCTCCACCAGATCGCGCTTGGTGATGGCCACGACGCCGGTCTGGATGTCGAGCAGCCGGCAGATGGCGAAGTGCTCGCGCGTCTGTGGCTTGATCGACTCGTCGGCGGCGACGACCAGGAGCGCGCTGTCGATTCCGCCGACGCCTGCGAGCATATTTTTGACGAATCGCTCGTGGCCGGGGACGTCGATGAAGCCGATCTGGTAGTCGTCGGTGAACCAGCTGGCGAACCCGAGGTCGATCGTGATCCCCCGCCGCTTCTCCTCGGGGAGGCGATCGGTATCGACGCCGGTCAGAGCGCGGACGAGGGCGGTTTTGCCGTGATCGATGTGTCCGGCAGTGCCGACGACTCTCTTTTTCCGGGACATGGGCGGCGAGTGTACCCGAGGGCGAGACGGGCACCGAATCGGCATTGCGCTACGGTCGACAGATGAAACCTCAGAACCGGGTAGTACGTAGAATTGACCGAACGGTCGTTCTGTAGTAGGATTTTCGCCGTTCCCAAATTGTTGGTTATCTCTCGGCAGTTCAGCGAGTTGTCACGTTGCTGTTACCATGAGAAAAGTTTCACAAGGTCATGCGATAATGCAGCCCGTCGTTAGAAATTGAGGGTTTACTGGATGATGTGGGGGCGGATTAGCTTTCTGTTTCACCAGCCCGCCTCAAGTCACACCGCTTGAATTCTTCTTCGAATCTTACCGATCCAGCAACATCACGCCACCCAAGCGTTCGCACCCATCTCCATCCAGTAGATTTTGCCGGCCCCGCTGAAAGGCGGGGCCGGTTTTTTTATGTAACCGGTTACGCGACGAGCTCGGCCAGTGCTTGCTCGACCAGCATCCGGGCATCGGCGTTGACGGTCAGCCAGCGGATTGCTGCGGTTACGGCATCAGCAGCAGCGAGAAGCTTGCCGTGGTCGATCGCCAGCGGAACCCGGCCGGCCACCGCGTCGCAGAGAACCTGGCCGAGAAGGGCCATGGCGTCGCTGACCTCATCCTGCGCGGCCACCATCGCGGCGATGCCGAGGAGGGCGGCGGTGTCGCGCTCGTCGGAGAAGCGCATCAGGCCGGCCACGATCGATGCCGCCAGCGCATCATTCGGCTCGACTTCGCCGCCGACGAAGATCGGCTGACATCGCGAGCGGATGGTGGGCAAAAGCAGGTCGGGCGATCGCGTCAACAGGATGAAGGTGGTGTCGCTCACCGGCTCTTCGAGCGTCTTGAGCAGCGAGTTCGATCCGCCGACGCTCAGCGCGTTGGCTGGATCGATGATGAAAACCTTGTTGCGCCCCTCGTACGGCCGCTGCGTGGCCTCGGCGACGATCTCCCGGATCTGATCGACGCTGATCATCTTGCGCTCGCCGGTGACTTTGATGAAATGAACGTCGGGATGCATGCGCCGTTCGATGCGCGTACAGGCCGTGCAGTTGTCGCCTGTGGTCCCGTTCAGGCAGTTGAGCGTCTTGGCGATGCCGAGTGCGACTTCGCGAAGCGCCGCGGCGGACGGCCCGTGGCAGAGGATGGCGTGATGCAGCTCCCCGCGCCGCGCGGTCTCCAGCAGCAGCTCCGCGGTGGCGCTCATCGCAGCAACTCCGGTTTTCTCCGCGCCAGCTCCGCTTCGACGCGTGCGTAGACCTCATCGACGTCGCCCTCGGCATTGATGACGACGAATCGCGACGGCTCGGCGACGGCGAGCGCGCGATAGCCCTCGCGCACGCGCTGGTGAAACCGCAGCTCTTCCGCCTCGAACCGCCCTTCGTCCTGCACCGCCTCGGCATTGCGCGAGCGCGCGCGGGCGAGTCCGACCTGCTCCGGCAGATCGAAAAGGAGGGTCAGGTCCGGCACGAGCGATTCCGTTGCCCAGGCATTGAGCGCGCGCAGTTTGTCGAGATCGATGAGCCGCCCGAAGCCCTGATATGCGAGCGTGGAGTCAGTGAAACGGTCGCATAGGACGACTTCCCCGCGCTGCAGCGCCGGCCGGATGATCTCGACGACGTGCTGCCTCCGCGATGCCGCGAAAAGAAACAGCTCGGCCACGGGATCGAGATGCGAGCTGCTGTCGAGAAGGATGGCCCGGATGCGATCGGCAAGCGGCGTTCCGCCCGGCTCCTTGGTCACAACTACGCCGGGTATGCGCTCGGCCAGACGACGCAGCTGCGTCGACTTACCCGAGCCTTCGATGCCTTCGAATGTGATGAACATGGCGTCAATTTGTCATCCAGAGCCCGCCGGAGCCGCGGCTGCGCAGCAGCCGATGGCGGAGGACGGCGCGAAGGATCTCAAGATGCGCAGGTTGTGGCAATCGCTTCTGCCCCATGTCGCGCAACTTGAGATCCTTCGTCCGTCCTCCGGCGACCGTCGCCTTGCGGCGACGCGCCTCCGGCGGACTCTGGATGACAGTCTTGTCAGGACTGATCGGATAACCCATCCCTTAATCCTCGCAAATAGTGCTCCCGCATCAGCATCTCGAACACCCGATGCGTCGCAAGAACCCGGAATCGTTCGCCTAACCGCGCGCGGCGACGCAAGTGCGCAAGCCGGCGATCATCCGCCAGCGTTCGCGTCTCCAGCTCGTGCACACCGAGGAAGCCGGCGAGCTCGGGATGCTTGCGATAGAAGATCGCGCCGGAACGGCCGACGGTGTACTGGCGTCGCGCGAACGAATCGACGGTCATCGGGTGGTAGTGATGCGTGACCGCGCGGGCGTTGTAGCGGATCTTCAGGCCGCGTGCATCGAGGCGAAAGGCCAGCTCGATGTCCTCCCAGGCCGCGGCGGGGAACGTCGTGTCGAACGGTTCACTGCCGAGGAGCGCGCGGTCGAGCGAGATGTTTGACGTGTAGAAAAAATTGAAGGGAACGATCTCGCCGTCATGAATCAGCTTGTAGCCGAACTGCAGGCCGTAATCGTTGATGTAATCCATGAACGCGGTCACGCGCTCGCCCGGCGGCCAGCCGGTGTAGCCGAGGCAGGCCGTCAGAGGATCATCCTTCGCGTTTTGATGGATTCGCGCGTGCTCGGCGAGGAAGCGCGGCTCGGGCACCGTGTCGTCGCCGATGAAGAGAACGTAGCGGCCGATCGCGAGCGAAACGCCGTGATTGCGCGCGCGGCCCGGACCGGCATTCGCCTGCGAGCGGAAAGTCAACAGGTACTTCGCAGCGCGGCGTTCGCCGATCGCGCGCGACGTGTCATCGCCCGATCCGTCGTCGATCACGATCACCTCGAAGTCCGGCGCCTCCTGCTGCGCTTCGAGCGCGTCGAGCACGCGTAGCAGCATCGGCAGGCGTTTGTAGGTGGGGATGACGACGGAAAAATAAGGGACGGACATCGGGCGGCGGATTGTAGCGCTCAGCGCGGAGCGAAGAGGAGTACGTCGAGGCTGAAGGTCACTCGCATGCCGTTGACCTTCTCGATGACGCGAGGTCGGTAGATCGAAAGAAGGACGTCGTGGACCGCCTCGCGATCGAGATCGGAAACTGTCGTAGCGCGGCGTTGGTCGAGGAGCGTGAAGTCGTTGGCGAAGGTTTCGATCGTTCGCGAGACCCGATCGCGGCCGGTGCCGCGAAGCTCCACCAGATCGTCCGGAGCCGGGATGGCGATCAAGAGCTTCCCGTCATCACGCAATACCCGTCGGAACTCGGCGCTGTTCATCCGCGCCGTGATTGAGAGGACTCGCGAGAACGTCGCCGCGGCGTACGGCACGAAACGGTCGGCATTGGCCACGATCCATTCGTACCCGGGATAGCGGCGTGCGGCCGCATCGATGGCAGGAATGGAGATATCGACGCCATGCGCTGAACAGCCACTCCTGCCGGCGATCGATCCGAGGTAGAAACCGTCGCCGCAGCCGGCATCGAGGACGACGTCATCGCTCGTCCCCGCGGCCATCGCCGCGATCGCATCGAGCAGCGGTGAGGTCACACCGCGATCGTGCAGACGACGGCGCGCCGCAACGGCTTCCGCCGCATCGCCCGGCTCCTTCGATCGCTTGTCCTGCGGCTGCAACAGGTTGATGTAGCCGCTCCGCGCGACATCGAACGAATGCCCGCGCGGACAGATCAGGCGCCGCTCTTCGCGCGCTAACGGCTCGTGACAGGTGCGGACGGTGCAGAGGAGCGGCATAACGTACGTACAATCATTCCATGCACCGCTCCACGCGACGCCTGATCGGCCTCGCGATTGGTCTCGTCCTCTTCCTGGTCGCCTCGGCCTTGTTCTATCAGGAGGGGATGGCGCGGCTGGAAGGGAAGCACCGCACGTTCTGGGAGAGCTTCGAGTGGGCCGCGGAGACCTTGAGCACGACCGGCTACGGCTACGACGACCATTGGGCGTCGCGGACCATGGTGCTCTTCGTGGTGGTGGTGCAGTTTGCCGGCGTCTTCCTGGTCTTTCTGATCGTGCCGATTTTTCTGGTGCCGTTCCTCGAAGAGCGATTCGAGCGGAAGATCCCCCGCGTTCCGCCGAAGATGACCGGCCACGTGATCGTCTATCGCTACGGGCCGGCCGTGGAGACGCTGCTGCAACGGCTGAAGGCGCACGACGTGGAATCGATGGTCGTCGAGACCGATGAGAGCGCGGCGCGCGCGGTGCTGGAGCGCGAACTGCCGGTCGTGTTCAGCCGCGCCGAGGAGGATGCGCTCGATATCTGCCGTCTGGCGCAGGCGCGGGCGCTCGTGGCGAACGGACGCGACGAAGAAAACGCGGCGCTGATTCTCCGGGCACGGCAGATGGGCTTTCGCGGCGAAGTCTTCGCGTTCGTCGAAGAGCCGGCGCATCGCAAACCGATGGAGCTCGCCGGCGCCACCGCGGCCTACACGCCGCGGCACATCGTCGCCGCGGCGCTGGCGGCGCACGCCAGCGATCGGATCAGTCCCCGCCTGCCCGGCTCCGAGGAGCTGACGACGCTCGAGCGCCGCGAGCTTCGCGTGGCCGCGACCAGCCCTCTCGCCGGCCTTACCCTCTCAGCCTCGAACCTCGGCGCGGCAAGCGGGGCGATCGTGGTCGGACAATGGATCCGCAATCGCCTGCACGCGCGATGCGATGCCGCGATGGTCATCGAGCCGGGCTCGATCCTGGAGATGGCCGGCGATGCCGCGTCGCTCGACCGCGCGGCAGCGATGATCGGCAGCCGCTTTCTGCGGCGCAGCGGTCCGTACCTGATCGCCGGCTTCGGCGAAGTCGGGCGGAAGGTTCACGAGCTGCTTCGGGATGCCGGCGAGGAAGTGCGCGTCGTTGAGCGTGAAGCGAGAGATGGTGTCGACATCGTCGGAAACGTTCTCGATCCGTCCGTGCTCGAGCGCGCGGCCATTCACGAATGCCGCGCGGTGGTGCTCGCGCTCAACAGCGACGATTCGACGCTTTTCGCCACGGTCATCGCCCGCGATGCCGCGTCCGATGTGCCGGTGATCGCCCGCGTGAACCACTCGCGCAACATCGACAATATCTACCGCGCCGGCGCCGACTTTGCCCTCTCCATCAGCGACGTCTCCGGCGAGATTCTCGCCGCCCGCCTCCTCGGCCGCGTGGCCCGCTCGCGCGACGAGCACCGGCAGGTGGTGCGCGTTATCGCCAAGACGGCTAGCCCGCTTCGCGATCTCCCGCTCCGCCAACACGGCTGCTCATTGCTTGCCATCAAGCGGGCAGGTGCGTTTGCGCCCGTCACCGCGCAGATGTCCATTCAATCCGGCGACGAGCTCTACATTTGCGGAGCCGCCGAAGAAGTTCGCGCGGCTGCGGCGTTGATTTGACGGCCATACCGGCCCACTCCTTGCTCTTAATCACGTTGGGAGGACCTCATGGACGTCAAATCGCCGACCCGCACCACGATGATGCGGCTGGTTCCGCCGCTGGCGGTGTGGGCCATCGGCCGGATTCTCGAAATCCCCAGTGTGAAGGGCAATGTGATGGTTGTGGACGGGCTCGCCAACAAGCAGAAATACGATCTCGGCCGATCGCTCAAACGCGCGGTGAAGAACGCGAAGTCGAACATCCCTTGGCTCGCCGCCGGCGCCGCGGCAATCGTCGTCGGCGTCGGACTCATGGCGAAGGCCTCGGCTGGAGATTAGAGCTACGGCATCAGGAATCGCTTCACCGACTTGATCGCGACGATCGTTGCGCTGACCAGGCCGAGCAGCGCACCGATCAGCAATCCAGCCACGCCTCCGACCACCAGCTTTCCCGCGCCGCCACCCGAGGCGGGTACGGTTTTGAAGACGGTCACCGGCACCAGGGCTGGCGCCTCCTCTTTCGGCTTCGCCGCCTTTGATTCCTCTTTACGGCTGCCGTGCGAGCGCGCGTAGACCTGTGTGAACTCGGCGCCGAAGAGGAGGATCTGCGCCGAGTAGTAGACCCACAGCAGAACGATCACCAGCGATCCTGCCGCTCCGAAAGTCGAGCCGACCGCGCTCTTGGCGAAGTAGATGCTGAGCGCGAACTTGCCGAGGACGATGAGCAGCGACGTCAGCGCCGCGCCCAGCCAGACATCGCGCCACTCGATCTTCAGATCCGGCAGCACGCGGAAAATCCCGGCCATCAGCACGGTGACCACGCAGAACGAGAACGCCAGCTCGACGATGTGCCACAGCGCTTCGCCGCCGGGCAGATGGTTCCCCGCGTACTTCCCCATCGCCGCGATGGCGGTGTCGATCACGAGCGAGACCATCAGCAGGAATCCCACGCCGAAGACCATGGCGAAGGAGAGGAATCGGTCCTTGATCAGAGCGAGGATGCCGCCGCCCTCTTTCGGTTTCACGTCCCAGATCGTGTTGAGGGCGTCCTTGAGTTGTCCGAAAACGCCGGACGCGCCGAGGATCAGCGTGGCGATGCCGAGGATCGTCGCGATCGAGCCACTTTTCGGCTTCGCGGCGTTCTTCACCATCTCCTGCATCGCTTCGGCGGTGGTCTGCCCGAGAACTCCTCGGAGCTGCTCGAAGATTTTCCCCTGCGCGGCGTCATGTCCAAAGACGAGCCCGGCGATGGCGATGACGATCAGCAGCAGCGGCGCCAGCGAAAAGATCGTGTAGTAGGCGAGTGCGGCACCGAGGCGGGGAACCTTGTCGCGGCTAAACTCGGAGATGGTCTGTTTGAAGAGGGTGAAGTACGTTTTCATCGCTCAAGTGGAGAGCAATGGATGTACCTGCACTTGTCATCCTGACAAACGCATCCACTCCACGCACTGCTCCAAACTGGCGTGCATCGACGCGGAATCGAGATGCACCGGCCGGCCGTGACCGGGGAGAACCCACTCGAAGCGGTAGTCGAGAAGCCGCTCCATCGATCGGATCTGCTCGGGCCATGAATACCAGCAGGCGCTGCGAAAGGCGTAGAGATGGCCACGGCTCTCGCTCCAGGCCAGGTGATCGCCGGTGAAGAGATAATTTTCTCGATCGAGAAACACCGCATGGCCGCGGGTGTGGCCCCGTGTGGGAATCATCAGCAGATCGTCATCGAGCGCGACCGGATCGCTGCCGGACGGCTGCAACTCGACGGCCGAGGTGCGGGCGTGGATATCGTCGCGATGCAGAACGCGCTCGCAGCCGAAACGCTCCGCGAACCTGGCGTGATCGGCAACGTCGTCCTGATGCGTGAGCAGCATCCGCGATGCGCCGCCCATCGCCGCGATGTTCTTCACCAGCGGCCCCGAGAAGCGCGGCGAATCGACGAGGATGTTCCCCGAAGGGCGGCGAATCAGATAGCTGATGGCGCCGAAAGACGACTCCGAGGCATAGCCGCATCGGTAGACGTCGCCATCAACCAGCTCCGGCAACGCCGCCAGCGCCGGACGCATGTCGTGCTTCTCCTGCGATCCGATTGATGACGTCGGGCAGGAGATGAGCGCCTTCTGCGCCGCGAGAAGCTCTTCGTCCGTTTCCGGCTGGTGATAAACGCTCGACTGATCGCCTTTATCGCTGAAAACAGTGGGAGCGAAGATCCGGCAGGCATCGCAATCGATGCAGGTGGAGTCGACGAAGAAGTCGCCCGGGACGTTGTCGGGAAGGCGCTGCGCGAGCGAGGCCACGGGGACCGAAACGACGATCCGGGAGAGGCAATTTCGAACAGGTGTTGTGTCATTATGTGAGTCTCATGGCCCACGCAGCCGAGTCGCTTCGTGCCGAAACCCTTCCTCTGACGTCCATCGTCGACGAGGGTCGTTCGCTGCTGCTCTCCAGCCCGCTGGTGCTTCAGGTTTCTGTCGAGGACGGCGCGTATTTCGTCGAGAACGAGTCTCTTCACCTCTTCGCCAAAGGCTCTTCGCTCGATGAAGCCGTCGAAGCATTTGCTGCCGATCTCGCTTACTACTGGCGCTACTACAACTCTCTCCGCGACGATGAAGTTGCAGGAGCAGGCGTGGAGCTCAAGCGAATCTACGAGGGTCTCGTAAAGGCCTGAATGAAGCCGTTTCCCGCGCGCGAGGTCGATGCCGCTTTGCTGCGAAAAGGCTTCGTCAAGAGGCAGGGCGACCACGCCTACTACCACTTCAAGTACCGCGGCTGTGACGTCGGCGTCTCGACCAAGATCTCGCATGGCGAGAAGGAAATCGGACCCGGCCTGAGCAAGCGAATGCGCGCGCAAATGCGGCTGGAGACAAACGCCGACTTCGGGCGCTTCGTCGATTGTCCGCTGACTCTCGGAGAATACGTGGCGCTATTGAAGCGACTCGGCATCATCAGCGACGACTGAGAACTCGGAATGACAGAGTCCCCTTCGCGTTTCTAGTCCCGCATGTTCGACAACCTCCAGGACAAGATGGATCGGGTCTTCAAGACCCTGCGCGGCGAGGCCGCTCTCAACGAGTGGCACATCGACAACGCGCTGAAGGAAATCCGCGTCGCGCTGCTCGAGGCCGACGTTCATTTCAAAGTCGTCAAGGAGTTCACGAACCGCGTCCGCGAGAAAGCGGTCGGCAAGGAAGTCCTGACCGCGTTCTCGCCCGCGCAGCAGGTGACCAAGGTCGTCCGCGACGAGCTGCAGGAGCTTCTCGGCGGAAACGAAGTCGGCCTCGCTCTGGTCGGTTCACCCGCCGTGGTGATGATGACCGGCCTTCAAGGCTCCGGCAAGACCACCACGTCAGGCAAGCTGGCCTTCCATCTCAAGAATCGCGGACGGCGGCCGTTCCTGGTGCCGTGCGACGTCTACCGCCCCGCCGCCATCGAGCAGCTGCGCATCGTCGCCAACAATGTGAAGGTCCCGTTCTTCGAGTTGGGCGACGATCGCGATCCGATCTCGATCGCCCGTCGCGCCGTGAACGACGCCCGGACCCTGCTCTACGACACAGTCATCCTCGACACCGCCGGCCGGCTGCACATCGACGCCGAACTGATGGCCGAACTGGACGCCATCAAGCGCGACACCCGCCCGAGCGAGATCCTCTTCGTCGCCGACGCCATGACCGGCCAGGACGCGGTGAAGTCGGCCAAGGAGTTCGACGATCGCCTCGGCGTCACCGGCATCGTCCTGACCAAGCTCGATGGCGATGCCCGCGGTGGCGCTGCCCTCTCCATCAAGTCAGTGGTCAACCGCCCGATCAAGCTGGTCGGCGTCGGCGAAAAGTTCGCCGATCTCGACGTCTTCCATCCCGATCGCATGGCCTCGCGCATCCTCGGCATGGGCGACGTGCTCTCGCTCATCGAAAAGGTCGAGACCGAGATCGACCGCAAGGAAGCGGAGCGCCTGGCCAGCCGCGTGGCCAAGGACAAGTTCACCCTCGAAGATCTGCGAGCGCAGCTCCTTCAGGTCAAGAAAATGGGTCCGCTCTCGTCGCTGGTGAACATGCTCCCCGGCGCTGGCAAGATCAGCGAGGAGGACATCGACGAGAAGGCCATCGTCCGCATGCAGGCCATCCTCGACTCGATGACCAAAAGGGAGCGCGAGTTCCCGCAGGTCATCGACGGCAAGCGCAAGAAGCGCATCGCCAAAGGCTCCGGCACCTCGGTGCAGCAGATCAACCAGCTCCTCAAGCAGTACCTGCAGATGAAGAAGATGATGCGCAGCTTCTCCAAAGGCTTCGGAGCAAGGAAGTTCGGCAAGATGATGAAGGGGATGCCGCCAGGGATGATGGGGTAGACGACAGCCGTGAGTTAGCCGAACGCTTGCTACGTGTAACATCCACCATACGTAGCGCTCCGCTCATCCAGGCAGCCGATGACGTCGTAGCGAAAGGTTAGAGACGACAGCGTGCTCCGACGATCTCACCGACCGGCATGTATCGGGCTTGAGAGTTAGAATTCAATGCCGATGGTTGACCTCAAAGTTTCTAGAACCAATGCGATCAGAGAGTTTATGCGCTCGCGCATACGTGTCTTGGTGGAGAACCTTCGCGCTGCCTCTACGGTCACTCACGCAGGTACCGTCGGCGTCCTCCGGGAGACTTACTTGAGGAACTTTCTGGCTGACCTGATTCCGCCAAGGTACTCAATAACGTCTGGCTTCGTTACCGATCCCGTCGGGAACCTGTCGCCGCAACTCGACTTCATCGTCTACGATCGGACAAGTCTGCCGCCGATCCTCTTTCCGACCGACATCGCAATAGTGCCAGTCGATTCGGCGGTTGTGGTGGCCGAAGTGAAGTCGAATCTCGACAGCACGGCCTTTGAACAGGTAAAGCGCCAACGTTCGAGTCTGAATGAGATGTACCACACCATGGGTCTCGAAGCCGGAGCACGATTTATCTTGCCGCATGTCGTTCTTGCATTCGAAACTTCAATCGGTCCCGATCGCGCCGTCGAGTGGCTGAAGGAAGCGAAAGACCTACTCTCCGTGTGTGTTATCAACTCCTTCGCCGTCGACCGATTTGAGGATCTCTCGTATGAGCGAACTCTCCCCTCGGAGCGCGACGAACATCTTCATGTCCTCACGTTTGTGTTCAGGCTACTGAACCTGCTTAGTCAAGTCGTCGTCATGAGGCGCGGTACGCAGCCGCGCCTGCAAGAATACCTTCTCGCCGGCTATTAATCATCGCGAGAGTCGGCGCCTGGCCAACTTCGGGTTGCAGCCGACGCGGCCCGGTGTCTTCATACCCTCCAAATTCTGTCGTCATCGCGTCGCGGGCCGCGCAGCTGAACTTTGGGACGTTAGGCAGCGCAGCAACGAGCGCCGCTGAGTCAAAGCACTACAGTACTATGGTTCGGCATGATTGCGCGATTTACGCTTCTGCTTCCGTATGCTCTCCACGTTCGCTCCTCAGATTCGATGGCCGCGGTACGAGGGACGATCGACGGGTACGAGTACTTACTCTATCCACCACGACAAGGCGCGGTGTCCGTTGCCGAAATAAGCCGAGCGACAGGTGTAATGAAAGTGGTTGATGCACTTGTGCCGCGCCAGGCACCGGTCTCAGACCCTCTCGTAACCATTGAGGGCGTGCCAACCATAGAAAGTAACCTGCTCCAAATAGACTTCCTCCGCCCTGAATTTGACCGAGCAAAGTGGGATGATTCGACCGTCGACGCCGACGCTTACGGCGACCCACCTCCGACGGTCGCCTTCAGGCTCGTCAATGGCCTCCTTAGAAAGATTCGATCTATCAACCGCAGTAGCTTTGTACGTGAGCTCGCTCCCAAGGATGCGTTTTGGCGGCTCAACTATGTTAACGACGACGAATCCGAACTTGCTGAGAGCCCCAATCTCTTTAGAAAACGGTTCTCTGCCTACTTCCGCGAGCACTTGGCGGCGATCGAGACAACGATGTGGAATACAGTCGCGACACTTCCAGCGGAGTATCAACCGCCCCTCTGGGACAAGCTTCTGCTCGACGCCGAAGCCGCCCTGCCGGATATCGGAGCCACCGTTGTCCTGGCTGCAACCGCTCTAGAAACTATTGCCAAGGCGGTAGTCGATTACCTTGCGAGGTCGAACGCGGTTCCGCCTGAGTTATGGACCTGGATCAACGAACGTGATCACTTCATGAAAGAACCATCGGTTGAGGAGCGTCTGGACAGTTTGCTCACAATCTTGGGAGGGCAATCCCTGAAAACGCAGCCTCACCTCTGGGAGGCATTCAAGAACCTCAAGAAGGCTCGCAACAGTTGTGTGCATGAGGGTAAGCCCGCAATCGGCGACAAACTCGTGACGGAGGAGATCGCGAGCCAACTCATCGACAAGGCAATCGAGGGCGTTCGATGGCTGGAGCGCTTCCTTCCTCCCGAGCGCCGAAGCGTGCCCCCGGCCGCACCGCTCCGATGGAACATCCAGCGACCCGTCGCCTAGCTCGTCCAACTCTGGGTGGGGCGGACTTCGGCCCTCGCAAGCGACCTTCTGCGCCGGTTGTGGGCAGCGCGCCGCCGGCAACGAGTAGACTGCCCGGAATGAGAGGTAAGGAGTTGCGGTTTCACGCCCCGGTTCGGTAGGATTGCCGGCCCGATTCACGAAGGAGCATCACACGACATGTTGAAGATTCGACTGCGCCGTCAGGGCGCGACCCACTCGCCGTTCTATCGCGTCGTCGTTTCCGACTCGCTGAAGACTCCGAGCAATGCCACCGTTGAGCAGATCGGCCACTACGATCCGAAGAAGAACCCGGCCGACGTGAAAATCGACAAAGCGCGCGTCGATTACTGGGTCAGCAAGGGCGCCCAGCTCTCGCCGACCGTCAAGTCGCTGCTCAAGAAGAACAAAACCGCGTAATCTCGCTCCATGGAAGAGCTGATCGAGTTCGTCGCCAAGTCGCTCGTCGATGATGCCGAGGCGGTGAATACGCATGTTTACAACCGCGGCGATCAGACCGTGGTCGAGCTCGAGGTCGCCCAAGCCGACCTCGGCAAAGTGATCGGACGCCAGGGACGGACCGCGCGGGCCATGCGCACGCTCCTCTCCGCGGCCGGCCAGAAATCGCGCCGCCGCTACACCCTCGACATCGTCGACTGACCGTCATGCCCGGCGACCGTATCGCCATCGGCATCATCCGCAAGGCGCACGGCGTCCGTGGCGAAGCAAGCGTCGAAGCGTGGTCGGATTCCCCCGAGCGATTCAGCGAGGTTGGCTCGGTAACCCTAGTTTCGCCGGATGAGGAGACGCGCGGCGCCGCCATCGAGAGCGTTCGCATCCACGCCGGCCGGGCGCTGGTGAAGTTTGCCGGGATCGATTCGCCCGAGGATGTCCAGAAGCTGCAGAACTGGACGGTGGAGATTCCGGAATCGGAGGCGCGGGCGCTGGATGAGGATGAGTACTTTCTCCACGACCTGGTCGGGTTGACGCTGATCGACGCGGAAGGGGTTGCGCGCGGGAAGGTCGCGGACGTCGAGGAGACCGCTGGCGGGTTGCTGCTGGTTGTCGACGGACCGAAGCGGCGTTTCGATGTGCCGTTTGCCGCGGAAATCTGCACGAATGTGGATCTCGATGCGAAGACGATTGCGGTGAACCTGCCGGACGGCATTGAAGATCTCTGAGTCCGCAGAGGAGCGCTGGCGTCCGCGCCGGCTGGCTCGGCGTCGTCTCGACGCCGAGCTGGCAAGACACCAAACATTCGCTGTTAACCGCGGCGGCGAGGACGCCGCCGAGCCAGCCGCCGGGACGGACGGCGCTCCTATGCTGCGTTATCGTTCATCCGTGCGCATCGACTTCGTCACCATCTTCCCCAAAATGTTCGAGCCTCTCCTGGCCGAGGGAGTGATTGCGCGCGGGATCAAGCAGGGATTGCTCGACGTCCGCGTGTGGGACCTGCGCGATTACGCGACCGACCGGCATCGCTCGACCGACGACGAGGCCTACGGCGGCGGACCAGGGATGGTGATGCTGGCCGAGCCGGTGTTGCGGTGTGTCGAGGCGATCGGCGGCGGACACGTGCTCATGACGTCGCCACAAGGGCGGGTTTTTACGCAGAGCATTGCCAGAGAGTTGGCCGGGAAAGACCACATCGTCATCCTCTGCGGGCGCTACGAGGGGTTCGACGAGCGCATTCGGGAGGCGTTGCAGCCCGACGAGATCTCCATCGGCGATTTTGTCGTCTCCGGGGGTGAGCTGCCGGCCATGCTGATTGCCGATGCCGTCGGGCGGATGATCGAAGGGGTGGTCGGCAACAGCGGCTCGGTCGAGGAGGACTCCTTCTTCCGCGGGCTGCTTGACTATCCCCACTACACCCGCCCTGAGGAGCTGCGGGGGATGAAGGTCCCCGAGGTGCTGATGTCAGGGCATCACGAGAAGATTCGTAAGTGGCGGAAAGAGCAGGCCTTGCGGGCCACGCTGAAGAAACGGCCCGACCTTCTGGAGTCCGCCGACCTCGACGATGAGGCGCTGGCCATGCTGCGGCGGATTCGGGAGGAATGACTCCACGTCCTCTGCCGTTCTACGCCGGGCTGTTGCCTAAATGCTACAAATCGGCGATCCTTGCGGGCTCGCTACAGAAACAGGAAGGTTGTCAAAATGGCTCAGGATTTCATGAAACTCGTCGAATCGCGTGAGACGCGGACCGACATCCCGAACTTCGCTACGGGAGACACGGTCAAAGTCCACGTGAAGGTCAAAGAAGGCGACAAGGAACGCATCCAGATCTTTCAGGGTCTGGTGATCTCGCGCAAAGGCGGTGGCGCGCGCCAGATGTTCACTGTCCGTAAAATCTCCGGTGGAATCGGCGTGGAGCGCATGTTCCCCCTGAACTCTCCGAGCATCGATCGCATC
>Ga0157378_10002809_pt1 | contig 15529 bp, 12 predicted proteins | sample M65metaG_FD_115309 | JGI IMG/M metagenome (GOLD analysis project Ga0157378, IMG submission 115309) | Miscanthus rhizosphere microbial communities from Kellogg Biological Station, Michigan, USA - M6-5 metaG | ecosystem: Host-associated > Plants > Roots > Rhizosphere > Soil | place: USA: Michigan...
CGCCCTGCTGCAACAGCTCCTGCGCGACATAACGGCCCAAAAATCCGCCGCCGCCGAAGAGCGTCACAAGCCCGATCATCCCGCCGTCCTTCCCGATTCCAGCACGCGCGGGTTCATGCCCGCGCGCGCTCCGGTTGACAAGCGCCGACCGCCCCCGCTAAGCGCGCCAGCCTACCCCGTGCCCAGATGGCGGAATTGGTAGACGCACCAGCTTCAGGTGCTGGCGATCGCAAGGTCGTGGAGGTTCGAGTCCTCTTCTGGGCACCATTTGCGCTAGGCTTTTGAAATGCCTAGAAAATGTTGGAATTAAAGGCTTTTTGACGAGCGTCTAGTACAAACGTACAAGGACGAAAGCCTATGTGTTCCTATCTCCATCGCGCGCCCAACGGGGTCTATTATTTCCGCATGGGCATCCCGGCAGAGTTGCGCCCAGCTATGGGTGGCAAACGGGAAATCAAGATTTCTTTGCGCTTGAAGGATCGGGAGGCGGCGAAAGCTCTTATTCCGGATCACACCAAGGCGGCCCATAAATTGATGGAGCAAGCGCGGCAAAGTCTGGCGGTCGCCGCTCCCGCGCGCACCGTTCAGCCATACGATCCTTTCGCAGGAATGACGCAGGAGGATTTCGAGCGGTGGGAGGAACATCAAGCTGACGAGTACCGGAAATCAAGTGCGGAGGATCATCTTAGGGAGGATGCAGAGACTTGGGCTGCTGGTCTACCCGCCGATCATCATGCGGTTGTATTGCTCAAGGAAGAGCGCAATCGCGGCGATAGATACAAGGAGCAATCCCGCAGGCGGAAGCGCGAAGACACCTCGCCACGAGTCGCCGAAGTCCCTCTTGACAGAAGCAATGCTGAACCCCGGACAGCGCCAGAGGGCAAGGGCATCTATTTAGATACCGACATTGTGGATGGTTGGGCTGCCGAACGCAAGCCATTACCCTTAGGCAAGAATGCCTATCTCCGCGACGCTAGGCTTTTCAACCGGATGATCGGCAGGAAATCCGTTGAGCTTATCACCAAAGCCGATGTCATGGCCTATAAGCGCCTATTGATCGCTGACTCGGATCGTTCGCAGGTCAATATACGTGATCGCCTCGCCTATCTTCGCACTCTCCTTGAATGGGCGGCACAAGAGGACATTGTGCCTAGCAATGTGGCCCGAGATGTGAAGATGACAGTCACAGAGCGTTTGCCGAAGCGCGAAGATTTCAACATAGATGACCTGAATGCCCTTTTCGCTGGTCCGGTTCATGCAAAGGGCGATAGGCCCAAGGGTAGCTTTGGAGAGGCGGCGTACTGGCTACCGTTGATCGCGCTCTATATGGGCGCGCGACGGGAAGAGATTGGCCAACTCCGGATCGCTGACGTTAAGCTCGTACCCTACATTGATGATGCCGATCAGCGGCAAGAAGTATGGTGCCTCGACATTACGGACACATCTGAACGTGACGCTCTTCCCAATCAGGTAAAAAATGAGTCGAGCAACCGACTAGTCCCGCTGCATCCCAAATTGATCGAGTTAGGCTTTGTCGAATACGTGGTGACCTTGCCCAATCGATCAGGGAGGGTGTTTCCTGAGCTTGAACCAACAGGGACCGGCCAGAAATTGACGGACAAATGGGGCCAATGGTTCGGCCGATATAAGACGGCCTGCGGTATTGCCGCTAAGACCAAGGTGTTCCACTCGCTAAGGCATACTTGGAAAACTCATGCCGTTGATGCTGGGATTGTCGAGCGGTTTTGCCGCCACTTCCAAGGCCATGAGTCCACGGACTCTCCTGATCAATATGGCACGGTTCCGGCAATGCGCGTCCTTGTGAAGGCTATCGCGAGCTACCGGGTTCCGGGATTAGAAATAACACCCCTCTAGAGCCTGCCCGTAGAGCGAACGCGCTCGGCACTGGCCACGAAACCTAAAGCCCAGCCTCGCGCAACACATTCGCGGCCGAGGCGTTGAGTGCGGCAGCGATGCGTAGAACGTTTAGGAGCGTGACGTTTCGTTCGCCGCGTTCGATTTTGCCCATATGTGATCGATCGAGCCCGGCTGCGTCGGCGAGTGCCTCCTGAGACAGCCCCAACGCCAACCTACGCGCCCGCACGGCCTCTCCCAGCGCCTTTAGCTGGCCCTCGCCATCCTGCTGCCCTGAAACCCGTGCCACGCCTCGCAGGTCGCCTGTGGAGGGTTATTAGGCCACGGTATTTACGACCCATTCCAAGGGGTGTAGTGACGACTGTTCACAGGATACGACTGAATGGGGACAGGGATGATTTATAGCTTTCTTGGGTGTATTCTTGATCCGTTCCTAGTCGTCCCGGCATATGTCACCGGACTATATGCTAGCGGTAAATGGCTGTTGATTTGGCCTATCTGCATAGCTCTAGCGGTATCACTAATGATAAGCCTATTGGATAGATCACCGGAAAGCGCAATAATCTATAGGTTGGTGTCCGCAGGATTATGGACCGCCGTTGCCTATGGCTGGAGGCGATTGTGGGCCAGCCGACGACCTAACCGTGATCCATTAGACGAGACAATCTCATAGATCTTGAGATGATTGCACCAGTCATATTAATAGTGATATGTAATCATATATGACGATGATCATCGTATAAGTATCACTGATCTACATGCAGTCGATATGAGATAGATGCCTCCCGCTCGTTAGTGTGTTTACGTATCTTGGGTACATATTACTGATGACATCTATGGTACTATTGTACTGTATATCTATACCGAGAATACTAAGGGAGAAGGTCGTAGTATTATTGATCATCCTCTTATCATGATCCGGGTGGATGAGTGAGTGAAGCTGTCCGGCTCTCCCCATTATCATTCCATCAAATAGATGCAGCGATATGTTGTAAGCCGGAAGCCTCGTACCTGATCCGTCATGAATGGAGCGGTGTGAGGGCAGCCCGGTGACGCTCCGCCGCTTTCGCGACTTCTCCCAAGAGCATCATGATGTTTAGCGCCGTCCCCGGCGTTTCACAGGTTCCTGTGCGTGACGGTATCGTATCAATTCGGGCGGGTGAGACGGTCCAAGTCTGATTGGGCCTCAGCCAGTTCCGCTGGCGACATTTCGAGTGGATCAGCAGTGACAACGGATTGGCGCTTTTCTGCTCGTTGGATGGCAGCACGAGAAACGCCATACGCCTTCGCTAGAGCGCCAAGTGATTTGCCAGCCCGTCGAGCCTCACAAACGCCACGTTGCTGCTCAGCGGTCAGCGCAGACGGCCTGCCGAGGGTCTTTCCCTCAGCCTTGGCTCGGATCAAACCTGACTGAGTTCGCTCAATCAACAAATCGCGCTCAAACTCGGCGACTGCGGCGATCACGCCCATCGTCATTTTCCCGGCAGGGCTAGTCAAATCCATGCCGCCGAGTGCGAGGCAATGAACGCGGACGCCATCGGCTGCCAGCGTTTCCACAGTCGCGCGGACATCCATCGCGTTACGGCCCAGCCGATCCAGCTTGGTAACGATCAACACGTCTCCAGCCTCCAGCCTGTCTACAAGCTTTGCGAATGCCCTACGTTCCATTGCGGCAACGGACCCGGACACGCTCTCGGTTATTGTCCGCTTCGGATCGACGCTAAAGCCAGCGGCCTCTATCTCCCGCACTTGATTGTCTGTCGTCTGGTCCGCCGTGCTGACCCGGCAATATGCGAAAGTGCGTGCCACTATGGATACTCCTGTATCGAAAAGGTGGAACGTTAATAGGAGTGTATCGTAATAGTCGTCAAGCTATATTTAGATACACATCCTGAGCCTGTATCTAAACCGGTCGTTTTCGTGTCCCTAACGCGAGTGCTTGCGACCTCGGCAACAAGAGCAGGAGCGCCTCATGCTATTGCCGTGGTTGATGTTGACAGTCCGGCGAGAATGAGTTGGGCCACCTCGACTGGCCTTACCAATTGCGGGAGCCTTGGAAGCGGAGACCCAGCACGGGGATGCTGAGCTAGCGGTCAGCCGGGGTAGTTATTGCTGCAATGGAGCCGTGCTGTTTTCTGTGCGCGAGCCGGGGGGCACGGGGGAAAGCGTCGCTTCGTTTGATGGCAGTTGTCCTCGCGCATGACTGGCCCAATTTCACGTTGTTCAGTACACCGTCGTCACGTGTCGTTGCGCCTCTAAAGAACGATCCTTAAGATCGCGCCAGCAAGTCACGGTTTGGATCTCAGGGGATTAATAGCGAAGCTCGGGCAGCAGCACTTCAAAATTTTCCGCTCGCTTTTCGTTCCTTAGTACTTACGGCAGCATCTAATACCTGTGATGCAAGCGCTCCAACCGCTTCACCTCCTCCACCAATCATGCCATTTATTGCGCTGGCTACACCCCATACTACTGCCGCCTTACAGAATGCGAGTCCTGCTGCCGGTGCAGAGATCGAAAAAGTAACATCACACCACGTAAATAGCTTTGATTGCAGGGCACGGACTGTCGATAACGCCCCCATTGTTGGCAGGTCATTTTCCGCGAGCTTGATAAGTTCAGCCAGCGCTGACTGAAGGTCCCGGAGCTGGGTTAAGGCTTCCTTTCGCTCTTCAATAGATGGACCGCCGTTGTGGCCGAGAGATTCCAGTTCTCCGATTAGTAGCTCCACACCATTGAGCGCAATGGGAGCCACTCTTCGAATAAACGCGGCTTGCTGTTTAGTTGAGCGTCTGCCTGTCCAACGACTTGAATCGTGATAACTCGCTTCAACTCGGCTTCTGTTGTTGTTCGGCTGGCCTTCCTGTTTAAAGCGCAGATAAGCGTCCTCAAGCTCTTCGAGACGCGCAACTATTTCACTAGGAATAATTCCCTCGTCGGCGTGCTCGCTACCTCCGTAATCCATATAAGCCAGTCTCCAGGCTAATAGCACCGTCTCCGGAACACGGTTTCCCGGCTCTAATATCAACGCGAGCGCCTTTTCCTCCCCTGCATCGGTCAGAACAACAGGTGTATCCTCAAAGAAATACCGTTCGGGAGGAGGTTCAATGAGTCCGCTTTCGGCAAGCTCATCTACCATTCTATCCGACCAAACACGCCCACCGATACCGAGGCCTTTGATCTCGGCAAACGTGTTATGTTCCAAAAGCGATAGGAGGTAGGCTCCAGCCAAAAATCCTTCTTGATATTCTCTCGCTGTTGCCGCCACCGATTGCCTCGCGCCTAAATACCCTCACGTTTATAGCATATTTCTCATGGCGACGTAACTATTCTCGCTACCTGATTAGTGCTCCAATCCTCTTTCATACCGTAGTGATCCCCTTCGTATGAGGACAGCCGCTAGTCACGGTGATGTCTCATTTGTAACAACGGACGTTGTTGTTGGTGTCCGGGCCTTCGTCAGCACATCGCGGAAAAAGTTTAAAAGTCTTCTGGCTCACACAGCCCAATGGTTCTTAGTAAGAGCCGCCCCAATGTTGTCAGAGCGTAGCCTCGCGCCTTCATCATGCCTGTGTTTTCATCTAAATCGGGAAACTCGCCTTTGCGAGGCTTTTGAAAGTGGGGCCGGAGGAGACCTAACCGCACTAGCTCGGCGCGAGCCAAGTCGTACAGAGCCGCTCTATCACGTGTCGCTTGATCAGACCCCAGCGAGAGCGACACCGGCGTCAAAATCGACTCATGGCGATTACTGAACTCAAAATCCCTGTGGTGCTTCGTAAGCTGAGAAGTCAGGATCACTAGCTGGTCGTCATCCAAGGCCGCGAGCAAATTCAGTAGTCGTTTGGTCTCTATGCGTTTTTGGTGATCATCTGATATTCCCGCACTCACGAGGGTAGCGATCTGCTGTCGCCGGTCTTCGGACAGTGCATGCGCAGATTGCTCAGCTCCGCGTTCAAGCAGTTCAATGTTTTCTGGTTCCATCATTTGGCTTTGGAACTCGACAGCATCCACCCTCGCGGCAAGCCGCTCAAGAAAATCGGCCAATCGATCTATGCGTTGTCCGGGAATATCATCAACAATCAGTTGGACGATAAAAGGGCCAATGCCGGGAAATAACGATGACGCACTCTTGGCCAGACCAATTGCGCGGTCGCGTGGGTTGGTCTCTAACGATGATAGGTCGGTCATCCGTTCACTTAGCTTTCAACGTTCCAACATTCCTAAAATCGACGGTCATCGGTAGGCGCATAGCCCTTCCATTGAGCGTCACTAAGCCTGTAAATTCAATGCTTCGCCCAATCGTCATTTCAGTAGGGTGAGGGATTATGACATTCATATGCTCAAGCACATCATCGGCATGCTCCCCGAACATATGATGCGGAGCGCCTGGAAAAATCTCTGAAACCGAAGCAGTCTGCAAGTCGTGGACGCCGACGTAATAAACCCGCTCAAACTGAGGTGCCTGATTGATCAATCGCCGCCGCAAAATCTCTATAGAGATTGGGTCTAACCAGAATCCGTGCTCTGTAACATAGAGAACAAGGAAACGGTTATTTCCTCCTTGATGCTCAGACTTTTTAGCGATGAGTTCGAAAGATCGAGCTGCTTTTTCACTAGGATGGAGAGACTTTGGAGCATGCACAAAGGTCGGCCCATGTGCTGCCAAGGGAGCAAACTCCGCCAGCTCCATCAGCATTTGGCCTAGGGCAGTTTGCACCGTGAAATCGAGATCGTTTTCACCATTTTGCGTCAGCTCGGTGAATGGAGCCAAGGACGGCTCACTCTCCATCGCAACGTATTGATCAAAGCTCCCCACAAACAGGCTCGCAATAAGTTGCTCACGTTCGGCCTTGTTATGAGGAAAGGGAATCACATCCCAATAAGCCCCCTCTGGCCCGATTTTCATGGCACCACTCTCACCTTTAGGTTTTAATGGGGGATCAGACATGGGCCATAACGGCGGTAGAATGAACCAGCGACCTTCGTATCTCAATTCCAAAATCACAGAGACTTTGGCTTGCTACTCCATTCGAGTCCTCATTTAGGACTCACATTCGGTATCGTCGACGTAGCCCTTGCCGTATTTAGTACAAAAGGGTAGTACAGCCGTACCGACGCTCAAAAGATTTTTCTTTATATTCCAGTGCTTAGATAGATTTTAATCAAATCCTCTTCTGGGCACCCGTTTTCTGTTCGCGACCGATCGCCAACGGTTGAAAAAATCCCTGAAATCTGGGATAAATGGCCTTCCGATGTTCGGCGGTATTCGTCGCTATTCGCCTTTAATCAGCCCAATTTGGGGGCATGGCTGGGGGCATAATCGTGAATTAGCCCCGACAATGTGAAAGGTCATGCCCCAGATGGCTTTGAAAGACGCAGAAATCGGGGCGTTTTCGCCGAACGATACCCTGTAAAAAAGGCCGATAGCCAGTCAACCTTCGTTAACGCACGGATGGTTGAGCTCAAACACCGAGTTCCACAGCGGTCGGTTGTCGGCCATGACTTCCTAGCGACATCGTGGGGTATCGTCGAAGTTCTCCGCACCGCATCTGCTCGATAAGGGGCCGCGTCAAATTTTGCATCCAACTAGCTTCCCTGCCCGAGCCTACACATTATGAAACTCATCATGAAAAGCGAATTGGACGAAGCCGTGAAGCGCTTCCTCGACGAGGAGCGCCTGCCCGAAAACTATGTCGAACTGATCGATCGGATATACCGACCGATCGCCGCCGAGATTATCACACGACATGCATCCAGCACGACCTGCTCGGTCATTGGATTGTGCGGTCCACAGGGCAGTGGAAAGTCAACGGGCGCTAAAGCGCTGAAGCTGCTCCTCGAAGCGCAGGGCCTTACGACGGCGGTCTTATCGATAGACGATCTTTATCTGACCAAGCAGGCACGCGCGGCCTTGGGCACTTCCGTTCATCCTTTGCTGGAGACGCGCGGCCCTCCTGGTACGCATGACGTGGATTTAGGGAAAGAGTTGCTCGACGCGCTGCGCTCAGACCGCCCGGTTCCCTTGCCCACCTTCGATAAGGCGATCGATGATCGGCGCCCAATGGACGAGGAGCCTCTCCTTACTGGACCAATCGAAATCCTGATCTTCGAAGGTTGGTGCGTCGGTGCGCGCGCGCAACCGGCGGTAGCGCTCAAGATGCCAGTGAATGCGTTGGAAGCCGACGAGGATTCCCACGGCACATGGCGTCATTATGTCAACGCGGCGCTTGAGGATTATCGCGTGCTGTTCGATCAGATCGACTATCTCGTCTATTTGCGACCGCCGAGCTTCGAAGTCGTGGCCGCCTGGCGACAAGAGCAGGAAGACAAGCTGCGCGCGAAACTTGGGCAAAGCGATGCTGTCGGCCTGATGGATGGTCGGCAGATCACCCGGTTCATCCAGCATTATGAGCGGCTCACGCGCCACATTATCGATGACCTGACGGAACGCGCTGATGCACTTATCGACCTCGACGCCGAGCGCACACCAACGTTAATTCGGGTGCGTGTGGCGATCGGCGCGTGATCGCTCCGCGCGCTCGAAGCTCTGGCGCCTCCCTTTGGCCGGCTATTTACCGGCCATGCGTGCGACGACCGGAGCAAAAATTTTGCCGCCTCCACCCCAATCCTGGATGTTGATGTAGCTGATGCCGAATTCCTCGCGCAGGCGATAGAGGTCGTCGCAGATACTGTCGACCGAACCGATCAACGTGTACGGCGACCTGCGGAGATCTTCGAACGTCACGCCATAGGCGTCAGCGACAGCCTTGGCACCGGCGATCTGGTTGTCTTCAAGGGCGACCATCTTGAGGCCGATCTCCAGCTCGATGTCGTCGAAGCGGCTGCCTGCGCCGTCCTTTACCCAGCCGATCTTCTGATGCAATTCGGCGGGTGTCCAGGCATCGAATGTTGGTGAGCCCAGCACGCCCGAGCTGTTGTTGAAATTGAGGCTGACGATATCCGCTTCGCGCCCCGCCAGGCCGAGCACCCGCGGCGCCCCACCCCCGACGATGAGCGGCACGCGCCCGTGCGGCGGCCGCGGGATCGCCTCATACCCTACCGCATGGACATGCTCTCCCTCGATATTCAGCATTTCTCCGCGCATGGAGGCCTTGGCGAGGCGGATGGTTTCTTCGAGCCGATCGATGCGCTTGCCCGGGCTGGGGAAGGGTATGCCCATGGCCTCATATTCGCTCTTGATCCATCCGGCACCGAGACCGAGCTCGAAGCGGCCGTCGGACAGGAAATCGAGAGTCATGGCCTCCTTGATCAGGATCGGAGCGGGTTTGTAGCCCGTGCAGAACACCCGCGAGCCGATGTTGATCGTCGTGGTCACCTCGGCCGCCATGGCCAGCGCAGGCACGGCGGCGAGATCCTGCGGGGGATGCTTAGCGGCCGCCATGGCCGGACCGGGGCCCAGATAGTGATCGGCGAGATGCAAGGTGGAGTATCCCAAGCCCTCGGCACGCCGTGCCGTTTCGCGCCATTCGGCAGCGCTGCCGGCGCTGAACGATTGCAAGGAAAAGCGGAAGCGCCGATCGTGCGTCATATTATGTCCTCTCGTCGAAGCTTGTGATTTGCAGGCAATGGTCTTGTTACTGACAGGATCCGAACTGTCCAGCCAGGGACAAAGGCGACCGCATAAATCCAGAAATTTCTGTTACACGCGCGTTTAATTAAAACGGGCCGGCTCTATTGAGCATACACCAATCATTTTATAGTCTGAGGGCGGAGACAGGAAAATTGTCGCTGCGTTTATTTATATGCCATTGGTCCGGCAACAAAATAATATATTTCTAGCAATATGATAATATCAAAATGAAGATCACGCAGCATTGTTCAGTATAAATCAAATTTTTTGGGCTATACTAAGAATATCGTACGAGGTTGCTTTCACAAGTCGTCTCATAAGCCCGCACATTAGGAGAGATGGCATGCCGTACAAGAGCTATGCCTTTGGGATTCGCGCTTCCGCGGCAAGATATCTTCAGCAAAATGGCACGATAGCATAATGGCTCACCCAGGGTGATCGAATATGGTCCCACCTGCCACGGGAGCGCCGCGTCTCTACCACATCGAAATACGACTATAAAAAACCAAAGGAAAGGTCATGATCAAGGGGTCCGAGACAGGCGTCGGGCGTTACATGCCTAAGTTTCTTGCCCTGCTTTTGGGTTTCTGGGGGAGCGCGTTCCTGTTTGGCGGAGTTCAACTCGCCAGCCTGGGGGGCTCACTATATTATGCCGTTTCCGGCGGTCTGCTGCTGATCAGTGCCGTCATTCTATGGCGACTTAGCCGCTGGGGTTTATACATTTTCGGTCTGTTGCTGTGCACTACAGTGATCTGGGCCGTGTGGGAAAGTGGCCTTGACGCTTGGGCACTCCTGCCGCGACTGGGTCTCTTTGCGGTCTTTTGGGGTTTGTTGTTACTGCCGATTTCGCGGCGGAATTTGGGCGGCGGACCACATCTGGCCTCGCCCGTGAACGCGATCGTCGTTGGAGTCGGCGTGATTTTGCCGGTCGCAATCATTGTTGCGTCTTTCGTCGTGGCCAATGTGCGAGACGGCACTGCAGCAGATCAGCCTCCCCGCGGGATCCCACTGGCTTCATTGGGAGCGGGATCAGACTGGACGCAGGTCGGCGCGACGCCAGCGGGTGTGCGATACAGCATGCTCAACGCTGTAGATCCGCAAAATGTCGATCGCCTGCGCGTCGCATGGACATACAAGTTCGGCGCGCCCGTTCCCGGTGGGCTTCAAGTGACTCCGATCAAGATCGGGAACAGTCTCTATGCGTGCAATGGCTATAATGTGGTGGTTTCTCTTGATCCGGATACCGGAAAGGAGCGCTGGCGCTTCGATCCCAAGGTCGGGCCGGAAGCCTATGCCTTTCCCGTCTGTCGCGGCGTGGCCTATTACAGCATCCCCGGCGCCAAGGGGGCATGCGCCCAGAGGATTTATACCAATACCAAGGATGCGCGCTTAATTGCTCTCGACGCGCGAACCGGGCAGCCATGCCGGACATTCGGCAACAACGGCACCGTCTCGTTGCTTGAGGGGATGGGGGACGTCCCCACGGGATATTATCATCAGACATCGGCCCCTACGATTGCGCGCGGTAAGATCGTGTTGGGCGGCTTCATCATTGACGGCCAATATTGGGGTGAGCCTTCGGGCGTGGTCAGGGCCTTTGATGCAATATCGGGGAAGCTGGCATGGGCCTATGATGTGGGCCGTCCCACCCAGACCGGAGCGCCCCCGCCGGGCGCCAGCTACACCAGGGCGACGCCGAACGCCTGGGCGCCAATGTCCTATGACGATGCCGTCGGGCTGGTCTATGTTCCCACGGGCGGGGCGACTCCCGATCATTACGGCGCCATGCGGCGTCCGTTCGATGAGGAGATCGGAAGCTCGATCATGGCGCTCGATGTCGAGACTGGCCGTCGCCGCTGGGTCTTCCAGACAACGCATCATGATCTATGGGATTATGATGTCGCATCCCAGCCCGTACTGATCGATATTCCCAGCCCCGGCGGGATTATAAAGGGTCTTCTCCAGCCGACGAAACGTGGCGAGATATTCCTGCTCGACCGGACGACCGGCAGGCCGCTCGACCAGGTGGAAGAGCGCCCCGTGCCGCAGGCCGGACGTGTTCCTGAAGAGCATCTTTCGGCGACACAACCCTTTCCGACAAGGATGCCGCCGCTGGATGGCGGTCGTCTGAGCGAGGCCATGATGTGGGGCCTCACGCCTTTCGATCAGCTGTGGTGCCGGATAAAGTTTCGTCAGGCGCGCTACGATGGTCCGATGACTCCGCCCGGGCTTACGCCCAGCATCCAATATCCAGGCTATCTCGGCGGTATGAATTGGGGCGGAATCTCGGTTGATGCCGGCCGCGGCATCGTGGTCGCGCTGACCAACCATGTATCGAATTACATGCAGTCGGTTCCTAGAAAGGAGGCCGACACAATGGGGCTGGAAATCTACAACAGCAAGATGACCAGCGCGGCTATTAAAAGCCAGATGCGCATGGCCATTCAGGCGGGCCAGCCCTATGCCGCTGCAAAGGAGCCCTTTTTGTCTCCGCTGGCGGTGCCCTGTCAGCAGCCGCCCTGGAGCCGCCTGACCGCAGTCGATCTGGCGTCCGGAAAGATACTCTGGTCCCAGCCGCTAGGCACCGGCAAGGACAGTGGCCCGCTGGGAATCGCTTCTCATCTGGCAGTCCGAATGGGCGTGCCTGCGGTGGGAAACTCGCTCGTCACGCGCAGCGGGCTGACCTTCATTGGCGCCAGCACGGATCGTACATTTCGCGCCTTCGAAACGCGGTCGGGGCGGCTCCTGTGGCAATCGCCGTTGCCGGCATCGGGCAATGGGGGCGTGATGACGTACCTGTCACGCGGGAAGCAATTCGTTCTCGTATCGGCGGGCGGGCACAGGATGCTGCGCGCGCCCGATGGGGACACTATCGTGGCGTTCGCGTTGGCAGAAAAGGTCCCATAGTTCCGTAACTTGTTTCTCGACTGCAGATTTTCCTAGTCAAGATTGTATTCAATAGCGCATACGTGCTTAAAATGTAACGCGTTTCAAAAAAACAGATGGGAGATGGATATGATTGGACAGCGTCGTCCTGTTGGAGCGTATATTTTATGCTGTGTCGGTCTGGGCGTTGCGGGAGCAGCGCAGGCGCAGAACAGCGGCGCCGCCGCCCCGAGCACTGCCGCCGCTGAAACCGCTGCGCCTGCAACCGGCGCGGGGGAAGATCGCAACAATGTGTTGACCGAAATCGTGGTGACGGGCGTCCGGCTACGCAGCGAAAGCGTCCAAGCGGTCCCGGTCGCCGTTACGTCGTTGAGCTCGGCCCTGCTGGAGCGAAATAATATCGCCAATATTTCGGAACTGGCACGGCTGGCGCCAAACCTCGTCATCCGGCGCGCCGGATCGACGGCCAACCAGGCGAACATCTTCCTGCGCGGATTTGGCAATGGCTCGAACGACCCTGCCATCGATCCGCCGATCGCCGTCTACATGGATGGAATCTACCAGCCGATCGGCGCCGGGACGTCCTTCGATGCCTTCGGTGTCGAAAGCATCGAAGTCGAGCGCGGACCGCAGGGCACATTGCTTGGCAAGAACGCGTCCTCGGGCGCGATCAGCGTCCATGCACGGCGGCCGACTGGACAATGGGGCGGCGGCGGCGAAGCCGTCTATGAGCGCTTCGACTACAAGGCGATCAAGGGTCGGGTCGATATACCTGTGATTCCTGACGTGCTCGCCGTCAATGCATCGCTCGTCTACAAGGACGGTGGTGACTATATTCGCGGCGCGCAGTTCGGCAACAAGCGTATCTTCGGCGGCGAAAACGGCGTTGCCGCCCGCATCGGCATCCTCTTCACGCCCTCCCACAACTTTGACCTGCTCATCCAGATGAACGGGCAAAACACCAACAATTCCCCCTCGGGGCAACGGGACTTCGGTTCCCTGCCGCAAGATGGCCCCTATCAGGCGCCCTCGCTCTCCTGCGCCGTGTTCCAGCTGTGCACGCCATCGAAGCCATTTGTGACCGATTCCACCGTGAACCACAGAAGCAGATCAGACGACCGGCAGATCGCATCCACGGCGACCTGGAAACTGGAGCCGGTCACGATCACGTCCGTCACCGGATACAAGAAGGTCAATGACGCCGCCTATTCGGATGTCGACGGCACCGTAGCCCCCGTGGCGCACCAGCTTGGATCCGAGGTGAACTATCACCAGTTCTCCCAGGAGCTCCGGATTTCTTCAGCAGAACATGGCGGCCTGGATCTCGGCGGCCATCTCGACTGGGTGGTGGGCGCCTTCTATTCGAACTTCAAATACAACTCGCCCTTCACCATCAACATCTTCGGGAACGTGCTGACGAGCTTCCAGGAAGGCCGTACCAAGAGCAAGGCGCTCTTTGGTCACTTGGTCTACAACATCAACGACAATCTGAACGTGTCCGTCGGCCTGCGGCAGACTTGGGACGACAAGACCCACACCTATCGGAACACCGGCGAGACGGCAACGTTCGTGGATGCCCCGCTCGCGTTCAAGAAATTCTCGAAGGAAGCGGGCGTCCAATACAAGTTCAACGCAAACCAGATGATCTACTTCCGTTATGCGGAAGGCTATCGCAATGGCGGCTATCAGGGTTTGCCGCCCAGCGACGTCCAGGTTCCCTATCGGCCGGAAACCGTGAAGAGCTATGAATTTGGCGTGAAGGCCGATTTCCTCGATCACCGTTTGCGCACCAATCTGGCAGTGTTCCAGAACGACTATCGGGATCTGCAGCGAACCACGATCGCGGCGATCCCGGTCTTCCCGTTCACTGTGCAGCTCATCAACAACGCGGCCAATGCGCGCGTGCGAGGCATCGAGCTGGAAACGACGATCGTGCCTGTCGATGCGCTGACGATCGCCCTGTCGGCCACCTATCTGCAACCCAGGTACAAGAACTATTTCGCGTCGCTGATCGCCGGCGTCGCACCCGAGGATCTGAGCAGCTTTCCGTTCCCCTACTCGTCAAAATACACGGTCAAGTTTGCGCCCCAATATGTCGCGGAACTAGGAAGCGCCGGCAAGCTCACGCTCAGCGGCGATGCAACCTATGCCACCAGCTATTATACGAGCGAGATCCCGTTCCCCTTGTCGCGGGTACGCCCGTTGACGCTCGTCAACGCCAGCGTGAAGTGGGATGACCCGTCCGATCGCTATTATATCCAGATCTACGGCAACAACCTCACGAACAGGCACTATCTCCAGCAATTTGTAACCACTCCCACCCCTCCCGGCTCGGCCTCCTTCTTCAGCTTCGGGCTGGACGCCAAGCCGGTTACCTATGGCGTGCGGCTGGGCTTCAAGTTCTAGCAGGGGCTGGCCAGAGGAAATGCGAGCCGGCCGATCCTTTACGATCGGCCGGCTCGCAACTTTGGCGATCTCCACGTCCTGAGAAGCGTGTATGGCTGATGACGTATCAGAATTGCTGGCCCACTTCGGATCCGCAAAGTCCTTGAACGATATTGCTGGGGTATCGATCGCGTGGATGTCGATCTCATAAATGGCGCCTATTGGGACGATTCAACATGTGACTATGGCATTTATACTGGGTCCGGAGCCAGGTTTGCCGCCGCGATGGCGCCGGGGCTTGCTGACCTACACCCAGACGAAGCACGTGCTCGGCCAGTCCAATATCGAGGTGGCAGGCGCCTTTGTGACAAGCGAGACCTATTTCGTGGCCTATCATGTTCGCCCGGACGGCGCATGCAGCTGTTTGGATGTCGCCGCCGGCCGCTACGTCGACCTTCTCGAGCAACGGCAAAACGAATGGAGAATCAAGGATCGCACCGTGGTGATAGAATGGACCGAAACGCGTGCGGGATTGGAAAATGCCACGCTCAGCGTCAACGATTTTTACACGTGGCTGTCTTAATCGCTCGGATCTCTCCTATCGGTCGCCATCATCGTTCGGCAAAAGCTAGCATTTTATGGGTTCTTTGAGCCACTGGTCGTAAGCTATCAAGCATAGCTCCAGATCTGGTTACTGTGATATGAAAAAAATTCCATTCATTTCCTTGTGGAATATGGCCCGTCCTCTTAACAAAGAATCCTTGGAAATGTTCAAGATTTTATCATCCTTGTTCA
>Ga0157378_10002810_pt1 | contig 15528 bp, 9 predicted proteins | sample M65metaG_FD_115309 | JGI IMG/M metagenome (GOLD analysis project Ga0157378, IMG submission 115309) | Miscanthus rhizosphere microbial communities from Kellogg Biological Station, Michigan, USA - M6-5 metaG | ecosystem: Host-associated > Plants > Roots > Rhizosphere > Soil | place: USA: Michigan...
GATGTCGAGTGCGGTTGTGTGCGCATTGACGGTGAAGCGTTTTGTATTGAGGTCGTAGGTTCCCGAGGAATTGATACTCCCCGCGGAGTTTGTCAGGGTCGCGGACGAGAGCTGAATGATGTGGCCGGCGATGTTGCCGTCGACACGGGCGCGGGTGAGGGGTTCTCCATAAAGGCTGCCATTTTCGAGCTGAATCCAGCCGTTTCCGTTGAGTGCTGAGTAGGGGCCGTCGACGAAGAGCCTGGCGCTCATTGTGCCGGTGAGGGGAATGGTTTTGCCGAGCAGAGCGGCAATTTCGTCGGCGCTGACTTTGTCGGCGTGGATATTGGCGTGAACCAGCGAATTCGAATCGAAGTGCGGCTGACCAGACTTCTTTCCGGTGGCGGAGACGGCGATGAGGGTACCATCCAGCGCGATTGATGCATCGCTGTGATGCAACTGGCCGTGGTCGATGGCGATCTTTTCCGCGGAGTAGGCGCCGGTCAGATCGAGGGAATCAAGGTGAACGGATCGAGGCTGGGCGCCTTCTGCACCGACGGGGATTTCAAGCGAGAAATTTGTCGCCTGAAATGCGCCGGTAAGATGAGGATCGAGGAGCGAGCCAGCCCAAGTGCCGTGGAAGTCGGCTTCGCCGCCGAGTGAGAGCGGCAGGGCAGCGGTTCCTCTGTTGCCATTACGGCTGAGTCCGAGATCGCGGAAGACGGTATCGAATTCGCCGAGGTTATGGGATTGAAAATCGACGGCGATGCCGGTTGGACTGGTCATGGGGTAGGCGCCGAGCCGGCCGTGTGCGGTCAGATGGCTGGAGGGAAGGACGACTTCCAGTGTTCGCAGATCGACTGCGCCAGTTCGCTGCAGGTAGGTTCCATCAACTGCGCCGCTGGCGGGAGTTTCTCCTGGCGCCGGGTTGGCCGCGGGGTTGAGCTTGAAATTCGCTGATACGGTGAGCGTATTCACATCCCCGTTGTTCCACTCGGCAGTGGATGGGCCGTTGATCAGAGCGCTCAGGCCGAGGCGCTGGAAGGGAGGAGAGCTTACGAGGTCCAGTACTGTATCGAGCGAAACGTTTCGGAAGTATGCGCGGACCTTGCCGTTGGTATGGAGGAGCTTATCGGGTTTGGGGCGGACGACCGGTGCGACCGCAGACTCGTGGGAGCGGCCTTTCTTTTCGCGTTTCAGCGGGGCCGCAGCTTCCATCACGGCACCACCGGATAGCGGGGCGATCCAGTGATCGAGAAGGACATCCCCTTCCAATTGGCCTCCGGGCGTGATGTGGGCCGTGACGTTTGTCATCTGAAGATGGAGAGGGTCGGCGTGGACACGCGCGTCGAGGGTTACGCCACGGGAGACGACGCCGGTGCCGATGTAGGACGCATTGTCGGCGTGGACAGTGCCGTCTATCCGGAACTCGCCTTGTTTTCCCTGCGCAGAGAGATTGAGGCGCGCGATACCTTCGGGCGTGCTGGGGTAGCCGGTAGCGGGTTCCAACAGCTTCAGGTCGAGTTCGCCTTGTGCGGTTGCCTTCCAATGCGGGTGAGTAAAGTCCTGCAACTCTCCGGCTATGTTCAGCTGGCGATCTTTGGAGCCTTTGCTGCGGGCAGTGAGCTGGACTGAGCTGAAATAAATGGCGTTGCGGGTGAGGTCGACCGAGGCGTGGATCTGGCCTTGAACCGGAGGCGCTTCAGGATGGTTTGCCTGACCTCGCGCGAGGTGAAGATCATGGACGCTTGCTTCGAGGTGGTACTTTTCCGGATTGATGCCGCTGCCGGAGAGGTATTGCATAACGAGTGAGACGTCGTCGGCCCCGAAATCCAGAGGGATGTGCCTGTCCTGGAAATCGTCTACCTCATCGGAACGGTCGTCGAAGTCAAGCAAGCCTTGTTCGACCTCGACGTGGCCGGCCTGCAGATCAAACAGAGTGTCGATTGGATGCGAGGAGGAGCCCGACTTCAATCTCGGCTGCGGCTGGTTGGTAGTGCCATCGGCATAGGCGATGATGTGAATTTGCGGTTTGACGATGTCGAGGTCGCGGAGAAGAACGCGCGGGCTCCAGAAATCGAGGATGTTGAGTTCGACGTGGATTGAGGCGACTTGTGCGTAAGGAATTTCGCCCTGGGCCTCGCGGCCGTGGAGGACTAATCCGTCGAGATCGGCTTCGAGCCTGAGTGGTTTCCAATGGAAGGAGCGGATTTCCGCACGCCCGCCGGTTGCAGCCTCAATGCGAGCGATGATGCGCCTGCGGATGATGTTTTCGAAGCTGGAAGAACTGGCCCAGAAGTAGAGTCCAACGAGGGCGATTATGAAGAGGAGTGCCAGGCCCGAACTGCCCCAGAGCACATGACGCAGGTATCGCCGACGCGACCTGGGTGACGGCGGCCGGCTCATCTCGGGCGGTTCCTGGGCGGGGGGCATCTGGCCAGTCTGGCTCATTCTTTTGACGCTCCGTCTTCGGCTGAAGCTCGCTCGAGGGTGGAGTCGAGGACCTGGATCTGCCCCTGAGTGCGCAGGTTGGAGAGCCAGGTGTCGAATAGAGCGTTAACGCGCTGCTGGAGGAGGATCTCTTCGATGCGTGTGGAGACCTGCTGCAGAGGGAGTGGAGTCTGGCCGGATGGATATTGCGGAAGCAGAGTCTCGCGGTAGTAGGTCTCGATTTCTTCAGGGGTGATGCGGATACCCTGGCGGAAACGCAACTCGATGAAGCTGAGAATCTGGAGGCGATTGCGAAGGTATTTGTCGACGCGCGCGGGAGACAGTTCGTGATGGGCGAGGAACTCTTTCCAACCATCATCGGAGGCGCAGTCCGCGCGTACGCAGGCAGGGAGGTCAGTGCGAATTTCCTTGAGGCGCGCGGCAATCTCCGCGGGTGTTGGTTCCGCCGCGGGGATGTTCTCCTGCTGGATCTGCTGCTGAATGAGGGTGCGGCTGATGAGGCGATCGAGGGCTTGCTGCTTGGTGTCCCTGGCGTTTCCGATGGTGCTGGGATCGAGGACAGAGAGCTGCATCTCGTCTTCGAGATCGCTTTGCAGGATCACCTGGCGATTGATGACGGCAATGACGCGATCCAGTGTGATGGTGTCCGTTGTTCCGGCTTCCGGTGCTTTGGGGGATGCAGGCTGCGGACTTTGAGTAAGGGCAGGAAAGGCGCACGAGAATAGGACAGCTATCGCCGCACATTGGAGTGGGCGGGAGGCGACCCGGATTCTGCGTTCTCGCGACATCAGAAGGTCTGTCCCAGGCTGAAGAAGAAATTAAAACGCTGTGCCTCGCCAACGTGCGGATTTGAATACGGGTCCGGGAGGGCGTAATCCACGTTCACGGGATAGATGGGCGGATTCATGTTGTAGCTGAAGTCGAGCCTGATAGGGCCAACCGGCGTGTGATATCGCATACCCAGGCCTGCCGCATGGGAAAAGTAGTTGAAGCTGCATTGGCCCTGCGGGCCGGTCGAGGTGTCCTGCCCCGTAGGCACAGGCGGATTCTGGGCAGTTCCCGGATTCAAGACTTTGCAGAGGTCCCGGTTGGGCTGATCGACGCGCAGGATGCTTTCCCATGCGTCTCCCGCGTTGGTGAAGACGTTGCCCATATCGTGAAAGAGCACAAAGCTGAGCGCGTCTCCGAAGAAGGGTAGGATCGGCGGCGGAAGACGAAGCTCGGTACTGTTGACGAGAGCTCCGGCGCCGCCGATGGGAAAGCCGGTCTCGGCATCACGCGGGCCGGCGCCGTTGATACCGAATCCGCGGTGCGATGTTGGTCCGCCGGCGTAGAGGCGCTCGGGCAAGGGGAGCAGCAGAGAAGACGGAGGACCGTAGGCGCGCTCCTGCCCATAGCGCGTGTTGCGGGCGAGAACGAAGCGATTCTTGTCGAAGCCGTAGTAGCTAGAGTTGGAGAGGTCCAGGCGATTGAATTCCGCCTCCGAGCCGAGTCGGTGGTTGGAGAGAAAGTCCTGGAAGGTGGTGTATGTGCCGCGGTGCGAGTCGAGCGCCGAGTCACGGGTGTCGCGAATCCAGGTGATGGCGGGCCCGGCCACGCGAACGGCGGCGGCAAGGGCAGGAATTTCAGCGGGGAATACCTGAAGGCTCTCCTCTGATACTTTCACACGGCGGAAATCGTAGGCGTATACGAACGTGTTGGCTCGCGACAGGAAGCGGTTCGGCTGGGAAAAGTGCTCGGTCCATCGGAAGCCGGCCTCGAGCTTGGAGGCTACATAAGTGGAGACGTCCTGGCTGCTGGCGTAGCCGCCGGAGAAAGTGAAGCCGAAGTCGCGGTTGCCGCGGAAGTGAGGATTCTGGAAGAGCAGGTTCACGTTCTGCTCGAGGAGGCCGTAGGTGCCACGAACGGAAGCGGACTGATCGCGCCCGAAGAGATTATTCCGCGTGATATCGAGAAGCACTCGAGGACTGACGCCCGGACGACCATTGGGCGAGCAGGTTTCTCCGCGCCTCTGCAGGCCGGCGCAGTTGTTCTGCGGAGTTCCAGTCTGGGCTTCGAAACCGAGACCGTAGGTGAGTGTCCATCGACGCGCCTCAGTGGCTTGTACGAGGACAGTCTTATACGCCTCATCTCCATTGGGATTCTGAATGGCGGTATTCACTTCATTGAAGAGAGCGAACTCGTACATGTTGCGCTGAATATCAGCGAGAGCGGTCTGGCTGAGGGGATCGCCGGGGTGGAGCGTGATGGCCTTGGCAACGGTATCGGGCCGGGTGTAATGCAGGCCGGAGAGTAGGACTTTGCGAACGAAGATCTGCTGACCTTCATGGATATGGAAGATGACGTCGACCTTGGTGGCATCCGCATCTTCGGTCTGGTTCTCGACGTCGATCTGCACCTGGTCGAAGCCGCGGCTCAGGTAGTCCGTGAGAAGGGCGTCACGATCGCCGGCGAGGTTCTGGGGAGAGAACAATTGTCCCGGTGATGTGTTCATCAGGCCCTGAAGCTTATTGGAGTCTCCTTTGACGACTCCGTCGAGGCGCATGATGGCGACGCGCTGCTGCTGGCCCTCGTTGATGTGGTAGATGACGGAGAGCGGTTCTGTCGAGTTGCGAGCAGGAGTCCTGGAATTGGGCGTCGACTGGTCCTGTCCGCTGAGTGTTTCGGGAGTGACCTTCATCCTGGAGAAGCCGTTGTTGTTGTAGACGGTCTCCAAGGCAGCGACGTCAGCTGCGACCAAGGCCTGACTGTAAGTGCCGTGCCGATCAAGGTAGTCGGCGGCCCGGACGCTGAGGAGCTGTTTGAGGGTGTCGGAATCGAAGTAGTGATTGCCGTCTACGTCGACACGCTCGACGCGGCGGCGTGAGCCAAGCGAGACGGTGTAGGTAATGCTGACGGTACCGGCACCTTCGGGATTGCGAACGAGGTGATCTACCTTCACGTCGAAGTATCCGAGCCGTTGGAAATAGTCGCGGAGCCGGCGGTTGCCTTCGTTGAGCAGGTCTTCGTCAACGGTGCCTTCCTCGAAGACGGGAACCAGTCGCTTGAGGCGTTCTGAGCTTAGCTTTGCTCCCTCGATTCCGACATTGACCACCGGACCTCGGTTCGCGGCGAACTTGTAGTTGGTTCTCTTGGCGTCGGGTGCGTAGGTCTGGGATTCGAGTTTCACGTCGGCTTCGAATCGATCCTGTTTCTGATAGTGCTTCAAAACGCCGCTGAGTGCGCGGTTGTTGGTGTCGTGGTTAATTCTGGTGCCATCGCGAAGGTGAGCCGAATGCCGAAACTGCTCGAGCGTCATGCCCGATTCTCCTTCGACGGCGACGGAACCCACCCGGGCCTGTATGCCTGAGACGACTTCGAAGGCGATGTCGACCAGTTGCTCTTCCTGGTGGCGCTTCAGGCTGTAGGTGATTTTTGGTTCGTTGAAGCCGTTATCGGCCAGCGCCTGACGCATGCGTCCCTGCGCTGCGCCAAGACGCGTCTCAGAGAAGCGGGTTCCTGGATTCAGGCGGCTGGCGGCAACGAGCTGTGCATTCATCGTTGCGCCTCTTGCGCCGCTTACGGTAACGACTCCGATGAACTCGCGAGGCGAGCCATCGAAGACGAGCTTGACGCCGTCTCCTTCCTGCGAAGCATCGGCCCGGATCGTCTCGAAAAGTCCTGAACTGTAGAGTTGCCGCAGGGACTGGGCGATCTTGTCGCGGTCGAGAGGCGCGCCCACTTCCTGGGGGAGATGACTCTGCAATGTCTGGAGCCGTTCAGGCGCAATACCCTTGAAGACGATCACGCGGACGGGACGGCCGAGCCATCCGTCCAGACGGTCTGGAGATTCTTTGGGAAGCGGTCCCTTTGTAGTTCCGGGGATTGGGCTTATGGGTACGGTCTCAGAATGCGAAAGGAACCGGTTTGCATTGGTCTGAGGATAGGCATTGCAGGCCGCCGCTACCAGTAAGAAAGACGACAGCAACAACCTCCAGTTCAAGCTCCAGCCGAGCTGCAATGCCGGCACCGCCTTACGCACTCTATCTCCCAGAATTCTAGTCGTACAGACCCACGCCAAGGCATTTGGTTGCATCCAATTGAATAACTTGAGAGCCTACTCGGTTTCTTCTCGCCGCAGCTCAAAGTTTTTCAACCGCTGCACCTTATACTAACGAGGAAAGAAGCTTGGCGCAGCAACAGACAATTCTCACGGCTACCACCGATACTTTTCCCCAAAGGAAGCGCATGCCACGTACGAGGGTTCCAAAGCAGGCCAGCGAAGGGTCCGCCGCTCAAACCGTCCAGGAGGACAATGTGGCCGAACCCGAGGTCGCGAAGCCCCAAACTCCCCTGTCTCCTGACGCGGAGATGTTGGCGCGTGCTCAGGCGGGCGACCATCACGCGTTTGCTCATCTGTATTCACTGCACAAGCGAAGAATCTACTCCCTGTGTCTGCGCATGGTTGGGAATGTGGCAGAGGCTGAAGATTTGACGCAGGAGGCGTTTCTTCAACTCCACAGGAAGATCGCAACGTTTCGCGGGGACTCCGCGTTTTCGACGTGGCTGCACCGGCTGTCGATCAACGTTGTGCTGATGCATCTGCGCAAGAAGGGCCTTCCTCTGATGTCTCTTGATGAGGCCATGGAACCTTCTTACGATGACGGCCCAGGCCGCAGCTTCGGGGCGCCGGATTTGTCTCTTACCGGCTCAATTGATCGGCTAGCGCTGGAGCGGGCTGTTGCCGCTTTACCGGCGGGTTACCGTTTGATCTTTGTCCTTCACGATGTGGAGGGCTTTGAGCATAATGAGATAGCCGCCATGCTTGATTGTTCCGTGGGTAACAGCAAGTCTCAGCTGCATAAGGCCAGACTCAAACTGCGCGATGCTCTGCGTCAGTCGCTCCGCAAAGGGGGGAAGCGATGACCGTTGCCCAGAAATCGATGAGTTGCGAGGAGTTCCAGGGTCAGCTTGCGGAGCTTGTGGGATCCGGCGCTGACGTGGTGAACCATCCGCACATAAGGGAATGCAAGAGTAATTGCCTGCGGCTGTATGAGGATCTGCAAACCATCGCGGAGGCTGCGAAGCAACTATTCCCGGATCAGCAACCCGAGGACAATCTCTGGGAGCGAATTGAATCTGCCATAAAAAAGGGTGACGGGTAGGCAAGATCGAACAAGGATTGTTTAATCTGGGGATCGAGATGTTCGCCCTTCAGCCGTCTCAGCCTTTCTGACCATAAGCCGATAGACAAGTTGAGCCGCGTTTGCTCGAAGCGCGGCTCAAACTTTTGGGCAGCAACTCGAGCGGCGAAGAAATCGTAAGACAAGGCAACAGGGGGCTGGGGCAGGGTGTTGGGGCCAGCAGATTCTTGAAACTTTCAAAGCTCCGTGTTGTCTAATAAGGAAAGTTGATACGAGGACACTCAATGCCAAGTCAGCCTTCCATACTACCGCCTGAAAACCCGCAGAAGCGGCTTTCCGGACCGAGGCGGGTCCCGGTGTTGCCGGTACGCGACACCGTATTATTCCCGCATGCTGTTCTACCGCTTACAGTTGGGCGCGAAAGCTCGATTCAGCTGATTGAGTCTCTCGGGGATGAACGTTCGATCGTGGTCGCCGCACAGCTTGATCCGCGCCTGGACTCTCCAAAGCCGACCGATCTGCACAATGTAGGTACTTTAGCGACGGTACACAAAGTTGTGCGCATGCCCAACCAGAGCCGCTTCGTCTTCACGGAAGGTGTCGAACGCGTCCGTCTGGTGCGGTATATCCAGACTGAACCGTTCATGATCGCCGAGGTGGAGACGGTGGACGATGCCGAGGGTGAGGCTACGGCTGCGATTGAAGCACTGGTGCGCAATGTTGTGGGTCAATTTCAGCAAATCGTTTCAGAATCGGCGACCTTGTCGGACGAACTGAGGACGATTGCCGGAAACATCGAGGATCCAAGCCGGCTGGTGGACTTTGTCGCCTCGTCGCTCCCGTTTTTGACTACGGACGATAAACAGGCTTTGCTCGAGAACCCGAGCGTCCCGGCGAGGTTGGAACTACTCACGAAACACCTCGCGAAAGAGATCGAGGTTCAGCAGCTTCGCACGAAAATTCAGAGCGAGGTTCAGGATCAGGTTCAGCAATCGCAGCGCGACTACTATCTGCGCGAGCAGATGAAGGCGATTCAGAAAGAACTCGGCGAGCAGGACGAAGGCCAGCGCGAGGTAGAGGACCTGCGCAAGAAGATTGAAGAAGCCGGTATGCCGGAGGACGTGAAGAAGGAGGCGATGAAGGAATTGTCGCGCCTTGGACGTATGTCTCCGATGGCGGCGGACTATTCGCTCACGCGGAACTACATCGAGTGGCTTGCTGTGCTGCCATGGGCGAAAAGCTCAGGCACCAAGGTGGACATCGGCAAGGCTCGAGAGATTCTGGATGAGGATCACTACGGGCTGAAGAAGGTGAAGGATCGCATTCTGGATTATCTCTCAGTGCTGGAACTGAAGCCTGATATGAAGGGCCCGATTCTGTGCTTTGTCGGACCTCCGGGCGTGGGCAAGACCAGCCTTGGAAAGTCGATTGCGCGGGCGCTTGGTCGCAAGTTCCAGAGGATTTCGCTGGGCGGCATGCATGATGAGGCGGAAATTCGTGGACACAGGCGTACGTACATTGGCGCACTGCCGGGCCAGATCATCCAGAGCATTCGCAGGGCTGAGACGAACGATCCTGTGATCATGCTGGACGAGGTGGACAAGCTGGGTCGCGATTTCAGGGGTGATCCCGCATCGGCACTGCTTGAGACGCTCGATCCTGCGCAGAACAATACGTTCCGGGACAACTATCTCGACGTGCCCTTTGATTTATCGAAGGTGCTGTTTATTTGCACGGCGAACATGCTGGATCCGATTCCGCCACCGCTGCTGGACCGCATGGAACTCATTCCCTTGCAGGGCTACAGCGAGGAGGAGAAGCTCCATATCGCGAACCGGTATCTTGTTCCGCGGCAGATCAAGGAGAACGGGATCACCGAGGAGCAGATTGAGTTTCCGGAGCCGTCGGTTCGGCATTTGATCCGGCACTATACGCGCGAAGCAGGCGTCCGCAAGTTGGAGCAGGTGATCGGGACTGTTTGCCGGAAAGAAGCGCGGCGAGTTGTCGAAGGCAAGAGCGAAAAGATCAAGGTCGACAAAGATCTGCTGAAGGAGTTTTTGGGCAACATCCAGGTGCGCGTGGATACGGAGATTGCGGAGCGCGTGAAGCGGCCTGGCGTAGTGGTTGGCTTGGCATGGACCGCGGCTGGAGGCGACATTCTCTTCATCGAGGCGAACAAGATGAAGGGCAAGGGCGGCTTCACTATGACGGGTCAGATTGGCGAGGTGATGCAGGAGTCGATGCAGGCGGCGCTGACATGGGTGCGGTCGAACTCGGCGATGCTGAACCTGCCGGAGGACTTCAACAAGGAGCTGGATCTGCATATCCACATTCCGGCGGGCGCCATTCCGAAGGATGGTCCCTCAGCTGGCGTAACGATGGCTACGGTGCTGGCGTCGCTACTGACGGACACACCGGTGCGTCGGTTGACCGCGATGACCGGCGAGATCACGTTGAGCGGCAATGTGCTGCCAGTGGGCGGGATCAAGGAGAAATTCCTGGCTGCCCGGCGGGCGGGAGTGCAGACCATCATTCTGCCGGCTGAAAACAGGCAGGATGTCGAGGAGGATCTGACGCCCGACATGATCGAGGGTGTTTCGATCCACTATGCCAGCCGGATTGAAGACGTGCTGGCAGTGGCTCTACCCCTGCTGAATGCAAAGCCCGAGGTCGCGCCTCTTGCGACTGGGGCGGGGGCTTCCGCGGCAGCATAGACGTGAAGTTCTTTTTGAAGCGAGGGCCGGCGAAACAAGTCGGCCTTTTCTTTTTGCATGACTTAAGAGGCCCTGGGCGAATGCCATCTGGCACCGGTGAGATGGTTGCTGCGTCTAACTCCCGAGGCGGTATTCTTTGTTGGAGATGCACGTTCGTATTCTTCCTTTTGGCGTTCTCAAGGACTCTCTGGGCGCGGACCCATTTTTATTGGATCTGCCGGGCGGGGCCACGGTGGCGGATCTTCTCGCGCGGTTGCGCCTGCAATCGCCCGGCTTGGAGGCGCTGGGCATTGCCGTGAGCGTGAACGCGGAATATGCCGAGCGAAAACAGGTGCTGCGTGACAACGACGAGGTTGGGCTGTTGCCGCCTGTGTCGGGCGGTACTGAGCCGCATGAAACAGGAGCGAGGGTGATACGCCTGACGCGTGAAGTCATTGACGCTGACGATCTTGTTCGAGCTGCGAAACAGGGTGAGGACGGGGCTGTCGTCGTGTTTGATGGAATTGTGCGCAACAATTCGCGCGGGCGGCAGACGCTCTACCTCGACTATGAAGCATACGAAGAGATGGCGATGAAGCAGATGGGGGAACTGGCTGACGATGCGGTGAAGAAGTTGGGGGTTCGCCACGTCAGCATTGTTCATCGACTGGGACGTTTGCAGCTTGGGGAGACGAGCGTTTTGATCATTGTTGCCTCGGCGCACCGGGCGCAGGCGTATGAGGCGAGCCGCTGGCTGATCGATACGCTCAAAAAGACTGTGCCAATCTGGAAGAAGGAAACTTTCGTGGATGGCGCAGTGTGGGCCGATGGCGAACCTTTTCCGGCGGGTTATGCCGTGGAGGGCGCCAATGGGCCTGCGGCGTAGATTTGCCTTTGCGGGTGCAGTGACGCTGGGGCTTTGCTCAGTTTTGAGTCTTCGCCTGTTCGCGCAGGACGACAAGCCTCTTCGCCTCGATGTGAAGCTGGTCAGCATTTTCGTGAATGTCACGGACAAGACGGGCGCCATTGTGGGCCAACTGACACAGGATGACTTCAAGGTCTTTGAGGACGGGCGTCCGCAGAAGATCGCTCATTTCGAGCGGCAATCGGAGATGCCGCTTAACCTGACACTGGCGATGGATACGAGTTCGAGCACTTACAAGGATCGAGGAATCGAGCAGCAGGCGGCGAAGAAATTTGTTCATGCGCTGATCCGGACACAGGACCGGATGAGTGTGATCCAGTTCAATACGTACGTTGAGGAGCTGTGGGGGTTTACAAACAATGTTGCGCAGCTCGACCGCGGCCTGGATCATATGCGCGGGGCGGGTGGAACTGCGCTCTATGATGCCATTTACGTTGGTTCCAAGGGATTGGGAAAGCGGGAGGGACGCAAGGTTCTTGTTCTTGTGTCGGACGGTGGCGACACGGTGCGGGGCTCTACCTATGACGATGCGCTGGAACAGGCACTGCGCAATGAGGTGATGATTTATTCGATCATCGATGTACCGATCGAGGCGAGCGCGGGCCGTGATCTAGGCGGGGAGCACGCGATGATCACGCTCTCTGAGCAGACTGGCGGGAAAAGTTTTTATGCGTACGAGGGCGGACTCGACAAGGCATTTGAGCGCGTAAGCGAAGATCTGCGTGCCCAATACATGATTGGCTACTATCCGCGGAACCAGGAGCCTGGGCGGGAATTTCACCGGATAGAGGTCACGATTCCCCGTGCCGCGACGGACTCTTTTAATATTCGCCACAAAACGGGGTACTACGGAGACTCGCTGAAAGGCCGGGACGACTGATTTCTCTCCGCGGATGCGGGGGGTGAAATCCTGCCCGGGAGCGGACAGCCTGGTTGTGCTTATACGGCGCGGCGTCCTGAAAAGAGCTGGATGCAGAGCACAACCAAGGCGAGAACCAGCACGATGTGGATGTAGGCGCCGAGGGCATGAACCCCGATCCAGCCAAGCAGCCAGAGCACCAGAAGAATCACGAAAATTGTCCAAAGCATTGAGAAATCTCCAATCGCGAGAGGTTTAATTGCTCGTGTGATGTTCTCTGAATTGCTCAGGTTGCATATCAGGTACAGACAGCGGGCAATGAAACAACTTGATTTGGTCTGGCAGGCATCAACAGGCACAATCGAATAGAACGGGTTGGGGTTTTTCAGTCGATGAAGCAAAACTGGGTCATTCATTCGATGTGCGCACTCGGTGCTTCCATAGTGCTCTGCGGTCAGGTCGGGTCTTCTCAAGACACGACAGACGCGAGTTCGTCAGACAGAAAGTTTGTTCACTCCGCGCTGCAAGGCGGAAACGCGGAAGTCATGCTCGGCGAGCTCGCTGCACAGGGGGGCAATAGCGCCGATGTGAAGCAGTTTGGCCAGAAAATGGTGAATGATCACAGCAGGCTGAGCGACAGGATGAAGCAGATTGCCCAACAGGAGGGCATCGGCGTGCCTGACGGAATCAGGGGACGGGATAAGGCTCTAGAGATGAGATTGGGCGGCCTTTCCGGTGATGCGTTCGACAGGGCCTTTATCGAAGCGATGGTGCTGGATCACAGAAAGGACTTGTCGGAATTCCAAAAGGAAGCGAGTTTCGGCAACGATACCAGCATCAGGAATGCCGCGAGCCAGGGAGCGCAGATCATCGGCGAACATTTGCAGATTGCCGAACAGATGGCTCAGGAACACGATGTGCGGATGGGTAGTGCGCCGGATAGTGATTGATTTGAGATCCTGAATGTGAGCGATGAGCGGCTTTCAGGTTTGAAGACAGCGGAGTTGTTTGGCTCTCAGGATTGCGCGTCGCGGATGGCTTTCGAGGTGAGACGCTGCTTAACCTTGACCATCTCCTCCCAGGGATCTGCGGTGAGGCGCTTCTTCCATTTGTCGAAGTCCATCACGTGGAATACCGGTCGCGTCTTCGCATTCAATTCCTTCCACTCCAGCGGAAGTGCAACAGGAGCACCGGCGCGCGCGCGTGTCGAGTAGGCGGCAATGGCAGTGGAACCGCGGTCATTGCGAAGGTAGTCGAGGTAGATGCGGTTCTTGCGAATGGCCTTGGTCATCTTGGTGACGTAGAGAGAGGGGTTCTTGCGCTCCATTCCAAGAACAACGTTGTGGGAGAACTCTTTGACTTCGGGCCATTCGAATTCGGGCTTGATGGGAGCGACCACGTGGAGACCCTTTCCGCCGGTCGTCTTCACGAAGCTCTGCAGTCCGAGATCTTCGAGGCGAGAGCGGAATTCTTTGGCGGTATTTGCGAGGACCTTCCAGTCGATTGCTTCGTCGGGATCCATATCGAAGATGATGCGATCTGGTTTTTCGAGGGACTCATTTTTGGAGCCCCAGGGATGAATCTCGAGCACGCCCATCTGGGCCATTCCGACGAGGCCCTCGATAGAGTTAAAGGTTAGGTACTGCTCGACGGATCCGTTCTTCTTGTTGGGGACGGGAACGTTGCTGATGCCCTTGGGAACGCCCATGCCGATGTGCTTCTGGAAGAAGCATTGCTTGCCAGTCCCTTCAGGGCAGCGTACGACGCTGAGTGGACGATCCGCAACGTGGGGAAGCATGTGTTCGGAGACTGCGATCAGGTAATTGGCGAGATCGCGCTTGGTCATGCCGGATTCGGCATCGAGCACTTTCTCCGGGTGGGTGAGGGGCAGGTCAGTCTTGCTCGGCGCGGCTTTCGTGTTTGGTGTTGAGCCTTTTGAAGCTGGCATGGTGGGCTGCCGGGCTGATGCGGGTTTTGTTGCTGATTCGGGGGACTCGGCTTTCTCGCGCACCACCTCTTCCGCGGATTTGTCTTCGCGCAGACCTTTGAAGGAGGCCTGGCGAACGAGATTGTCGCGAGTCCATGTCGCGAAAGAGATCTGCGCGACCAGTTCTGGTTTGACCCAGTGAACTCCGCGCGAGACGCCTTTGGGCACGTCTGAAAATGAGGTGGTCGATTGAGCGAGTTTGTCGAGCTGCTTGCGGATGGTCTGCTGAGATTTCTGCGTGAATCCAGTTCCTGAACGGCCGGCATAGCGGAGCTTTCCATCTTCGTAATAGCCGATGATGAGGGCGCCGATGCCGTGAGTTCCGTTGGAGGGATCGGTGAATCCGCCGATGACGAATTCCTGCTCGAGAAAGCATTTGGCCTTGAGCCAAGTGTTGCCGCGCGTAGATGTGTAGGGGGCGGAGGTGGATTTGGAGATGATGCCTTCGGCACCGAGCCCGCAGGCCTTGCTGAAGATCTGTGATCCGTCGCCTTCAAAATGCTCGCTTAGGTGGATTGGTGAGTTGTCAGGGAGGCCGGAGATGAGTTTGTCGAGGAATTCTTTGCGTTTGAGCAGCGGGAGATTGCGGAGGTTGTGACCGTCAAGATGGAGCAGATCGAAGGCGAAGTAGGTCAGGTCGACTTTCGCGCCTTCCTGGAATGCTGCCTGCAGGTCGGAGAAGCTGGTGCCACCTTTTTCATCGATGACGACGACTTCGCCATCAAGGACGGCGCTTTCTACCGGGAGGTTTTCGGCGGCGCGGGCCAGGTCGGGCATGCGATGGGTCCAGTCGAGACCCTTGCGGGTAAGCAGGGTGACTCGCTTGCTGCTTTTACCTGTGTCGGGACGGATTTGCACCTGGATGCGGTAGCCATCGAGCTTGAGCTCGTGGATCCAGTCTTCGCCGATGGGGGGCTTGGTGCAGGGCTTGGCAAGCTGTGGAGCGATGAAGTTGGGGAACTTCTCTGGAGGCAGAGACTTCAGCGCAGCGGTGAAAGATGGCTTCGATTTGCGAGCCTTGGACGTAGCTTTCATTTTCGAAGGCTGAAGGTTCTCTTGCTCATCTGCTCCGCGATTGCTGTGCCAGACGCGGTCATTGTCCTGGCCAATTTGTTCGATCGTCCGTTTGGTGACGGCGCTGTCTGGAAGGCGTTCGGTGATTGGCTCCTGTTCTTCCGTACGGGCATACTCGTCGCGGTCTTTGATGAGAAGCCAGTTGGGCTTGCCGGGGCGGGCATCGCGGGTATGCATGCGGACGAAAGCCCAGCGGCCCCGAAGCTTCTGGCCGCTGAGATTGAATTTGAGATGACCGGGGGCAAGGCCTTTGTCGGCGTCTTCAACGGGTTCCCATGTGCCGAAATCCCAAACCATGACGGAGCCGCCGCCGTACTGGCCTTTGGGGATGGTGCCTTCGAAATTGCCGTACTCGATGGGATGGTCTTCGACCTGAACGGCCAGACGTTTGTCGGCGGGCAGGTCGCTGGGTCCCTTCGCCACTGCCCAGCTTTTGA
>Ga0157378_10002811_pt1 | contig 15522 bp, 13 predicted proteins | sample M65metaG_FD_115309 | JGI IMG/M metagenome (GOLD analysis project Ga0157378, IMG submission 115309) | Miscanthus rhizosphere microbial communities from Kellogg Biological Station, Michigan, USA - M6-5 metaG | ecosystem: Host-associated > Plants > Roots > Rhizosphere > Soil | place: USA: Michigan...
AAGATGACGATGAAGGACCTCGGGAACCCGACGAAGAAGGAGATCGACGACCTCACGACGATCCTCAAGGATCTCAAGAAGGCCGGTCACTTCAAGGCCTTCTGGTCGACGTTCCAGGAGTCGGTGACGTTCATGCAGACCGGCGCAGTCGTCGTCGAGTCGATGTGGTCGCCGGCCGTGACGCTGCTGCAGGAAGCGCAGTTCCCGGTGCGCTACGCCGCGCCGAAGGAAGGCTTCCGCGGCTGGGGCGGCGGCAACGCCATCCTGACCCACGTCACGGGCGACAAGCTCGACGCGGCGTACGACTACCTCAACTGGTGGAACACGCCGGTGCCGGCGGGGATCATGGCGACGCAGGGCTACTACAACGCCAACATCTCGGCCTCGCACACCGGCCTGTCCTCGAGCAAGGCCCTCGGCGGCACCTCCGCCGACAACTACTGGCTCAAGGGCAAGGCCGCCACGACACCGCTCGTCGGCCCCGACGGCAAGCCCGGCATCAAGGTCGGCGCCAAGCGCGACGGCGGCTCCTACGAGCAGCGGTCGGGCCGGTTCTACGCCTGGAACTCGCAGGGCGTCAACCGCGACTACCTGCTGCAGAAGTGGCAGGAGTTCATCACCGCCTGATCGCCGGCGGCGTAGAAGACGCAAGCGAAGCGAACGGCGCAGCGGGCGGCCACATGGCCGCCCGCTGCACGCCGTAGTCGAATACCCTTCTCCCTTCCCTCCCAGCCGAAGGTGCCTGACTCGTGAGCACACCCTCCGCAGCCCCAGAGGTCACCGCTCCGGCGAGCGGCGATGGCTCGGGCCTCGTTCTCAAGGACGTCTACCGCGTCTTCCCCGGCAACATCACGGCGGTCGAGAACGCGAACCTGCACGTCGAGAACGGCGAGTACGTGACGCTGCTCGGCCCTTCGGGCTGCGGCAAGACCACGACGCTGCGGATGATCGGAGGCCATGACGAGCCGAGCTCCGGCACGATCAGCCTCGACGGGCAGGTACTGAACGGCGTCGAGCCCTCGAAGCGGCCCGTCACGACCGTCTTCCAGCACTTCGCGCTCTTCCCGCACCGCTCGGTGCTCCAGAACGTCGCCTTCGGCCTCAAGATGCGCGGCATCGACAAGGCCGAGCGCGAGAAGACCGCCGGCGACGCGATCGACATGGTCGGCCTCGGGACGATGAAGCAGCGCAAGCCGCGCGAGCTCTCGTCTGGGCAGCAGCAGCGCGTCGCCCTCGCCCGCGTGCTCGTCACGCGCCCCAAGGCGATCCTGCTCGACGAGCCCTTCGGCGACCTCGACCGGCTCCTGCAGCTGCGCATGCGCGTCGAGTTGCGCGCCCTCCAGCGCGACCTCGGCATCACGTTCATCCACGTGACGCACAACCAGGAGGAAGCGCTCTCGATGAGCGACCGCATCGTCGTCATGAACGACGGGCTGATCCAGCAGACCGGAACGCCGACGGAGCTCGCACGCTTCCCGAAGAACGTCTTCGTAGCCCGCTTCATGGGCGACAACAACACCGTGCGCGGTCCGATCGAGTCGGTCGACGGCGACACGATCACGATCCGCGGGCCCCACGTCGCGGCGCGGGTCAAGGGCACGGGCACGGTCGGCGACGAGGCCGCGATGACCGTGCGGGCGAGCACCGTCGAGGTCGTGCAGGGCGCGCCCGCCGTCAGCGAGCCGAACACCGCGCTGGCACGGCTCAACTTCGCCGAGTACCTGGGCGACTCCGTCAAGCTCCACCTCGAGGTCGCGGGCGAGCCGTTCACGGCCAAGGTGGCGGAGACACGCTACGCAGAGATGCGCGACATCGAGAGCGGAGACGTGACCGTTCGCTGGAACGTCGAGGACGGGCACGTCCTTGAGCTCTGAGGACGTCCCCGGCGCGCAGCAGGCGGCACTCGCGCAGGTCGAGGAGATCGAGGCGCAGCTCGGCGAGAAGCCGCTCGCGGTCGCAGCCACCTCCGGTGTCAAGCGCTCGGGCCTCGCGACGTTCCTGTGGGCAGCTCCGGCGACGCTCTGGCTGTGCGTGTTCCTGCTCGCGCCGGTCGTCATGATCGTGCTCGTCTCGCTCTGGACGCGCGACACGAACGGCTTCAAGGCCTGGTCGTGGACGCTCGACAACTACCGCACGTTCTGGAACTCCGAGGTCTTCCGGACGGCGCTCCAGCGCACGTTCCAGCGCGCGGTGTTCGTGTGTCTGCTGTCGCTCGTGATCGGTTATCCGATCGCGTACTTCCTCGCGCAGATCAAGAGCCTGCGCACGCAGATAGCCCTCTTCATCCTCGTGCTGGCGCCGTTCTGGACGGCGTACCTGATCCGCGTCATCGCCTGGAGCCCCGTGCTCGGCCAGAACGGCGCGATCAACTACGTCGCAGGCAAGCTCGGTTTCGGGCCCTTCGACTTCCTGCTCTACTCGGACTTCGCGGTCAACCTGACACTCGTCCAGCTCTACGTGCTGTTCATGGTCACGCCGGTCTTCTTCCAGCTGGCGGCGATCGATTCGAGTGCCGTCGAGGCCGCCAAGGACCTCGGTGCGTCGCCGTACAAGGTGTTCCGCGAGGTCATCCTGCCGCTCTCCCTGCCCGGCATCATGATCGGCTTCATCTTCATCTTCGTGCTCGTCATGGGCGACTTCGCAACGGTGCGCGTGATCGGCGGCTCGACCGTCGACTCGGTCGGCAACGAGGTCAACGTCTACTACAACAACGTGGACCTCCCGACGGCCGCGGCCGGCGCGTCGGTGCTCGTGGTCGCCATGATGGTCGGCGTCATCATCCTGCTGAAGTTCGCGAAGATCCGCGACTCGGTGTCGGTCGTGGCCCCCGCGAAGGAGCGCCACCGCACGCTCGATGCGATCGGCAAGTGGCTGCTGACGGGCTTGCTCGCGGTGCTCGGGCTGTACACGCTCTACTCGTCCTGGAGGACGCTGCTCGAGCTGGCGCTGGGCATCGCCGTCGTCACAGCCGTGCTCGCGGGGCTCTACGTGATCCTCGGCCGCAAGCTGCAGCGCGTGCTCGGGGTGTTCTTCTGCGGCTTCCTCGTGCTGATGTACGGGCCGACGCTGCTCATGACGCTGCTGTCGTTCCAGGGCTCGCGCGGTCTGACGGCGTTCCCGACGTCGGGCATCTTCTCGACGTACTGGTACGACATCCTCATCAACGACTCGACGCAGCAGGCGCTGCGTGATGCGATCGTGGTCTCGCTCAAGCTCAGCGCGCTCGTCTGCATCATCACGGCGGTGCTCTCGCTGATGCTCGGCATGGCCTTCCGCGAGCGCTTCCGCGGCTCGACCGCGATCTTCTACCTCGTGCTGCTGTCGCTGATGACCCCGGGCCTGCTGCTCTCGCTCGGCACGACGCTCCTGACGTCGTACCTCGGCCGCGACGTCAGCCTCTACACGACGGCGCTCGGTGTGCAGGTCGTGTGGGCTCTGCCCTTCGGCTTCCTCGTCATGCTCACGGTCTTCAACCGCTACGACGCGAGAGCAGAGGAGGCCGCCCGTGATCTCGGGGCGAGCGCGATACGCACGTTCCGGGAGGTGACGCTGCCGATCGTCTGGGTCGGTGTGTTCGGCGCCGCGCTGTTCGGATTCACGCTGGCCTGGAACGAGTTCGAGCGCACGTACCTGGTGACCGGTCCGGTCTCGACCTTGCCGACGGAGCGCTACAACGTCATGACGGCGAGCGTGTTCCAGCCGTACATCTTCGCGCTCGGCGTGCTCACGACGCTGTTCTCATTCGTCCTGATCGCGCTCTTCCTGGTCGTCAGCGGCCTTGCCGTGCGCCGGGCCAGGGCGAAGGCGATCGTGCAGGACGACGACGCCGAGACCATGAGCATGTCGATGGCCCCGGCGCCCACCGCCGGCGACTGAGGCTAGGGCGCGAGCGCGCTGAGCACCTCGCGCTCGCGCAGCACGTCGGCGTACTTGTGCCCCATGTCGAAGAGGGCCGAGCGGTGCGGCGTGCGCGCCCGGTCGGACACGGCCTCGACGGGCACCACCATGCGATAGCCGAGCGACATGCCGTCCACGACCGTCGCCCGCACGCACCCCGACGTCGTCGTCCCGCAGACGACGACGGTGTCGACGCCGAGCGCTCCGAGCCGGGCATGCAGATCGGTGCCGAAGAACGCCGACGGTTGCTGCTTCTCGAACACCACGTCGCCGTCGGCGGGCAGGACGAGCGGATCGATCTCGCAGCCTTCCGAGCCGCGCAGGCAGGCGATGAGCCCCGGGCATTTCACGCCGAACGGGCCTGCATCCGAGAGATCCGCCTCGTATGCGCAGTAGGAGTACGTCACGGGCGCTCCCAGGGCACGCGCGGCGGCGCAGATGCGAGCCGTCGCCTGGAGGGCGGCCTCGGGGAAGTCGCCCGCGAGCGGCCCGCGCGTGAAGGCCAGCTGGTAGTCGACGACGACGACGGCGGGCACGTCGCCGAAGCCGATCTGAGAGCCGATGCCCTGCCGCGCGTAGAGGTCGTGGTCACTGGTGGTGTCGGTCATCCCGTTCGCCTCGGAGGAGTCGCATGGAAGATATCGAGCGGACACAGCGCGGACACCACCGGATTCGGGATGTCGACGATCTCGGAGATGCGCAGGTCCACCGCGACCGAGCAGAGCACGTAGGCCTGCTCGCGCGAAAGGCCACGCTCGGCGCCCAGCCAGTCGATCATCGCGAGCAGCGCGTTGCGCGCTGCGAGGGTCGTGTCCAGATCGGCATTCGAGCCGTCCGGCCGGATCGGCAGCCCGGTCGTGACGAAGTGCCGCCGCCCGCCCTTCCAGGCCGGCTCGACCGACTCGAATGCCGGGGTCTGCGGTCGGTGCCCGAGCTTGGCCGCCGGGAGCACGTCGACCCGGATCGTGACGCGGCCGTGCGCCTCGATCGCGGTCCCGCAGACTTCGCCGTCGCCCTGGGCGAAGTGCACGTCGCCGAGCGAGAGCAGCGCGCCGGCCACGTCCACCGGCAGGAAGACCGTCGAGCCCGCGCGCGCTTGCGGAACGTCGAGGTTGCCGCCGGTCTCGCGCGGCGGGATCGTGCGCAGGGCCGTCGAGGCGTAGGGCTCGCCCGGAGGCACCGCGCCGTTCGCATCGGGTGGCAGCGCGACTCCGCCGGCCTCGACGACGGCGGCCTCTCGTGCCCGGAACTGCTCCATCCGCGCAGGTGACGGCGCCACTCCGATGACGCCGACGAACGGGTCGGCGGGTATGCGGACGCCTTCGAGGCGACCGGATGTCGCAGTACCGTCGTGCAGGCCCCAGGTCACGAGGAACGGCTTCTCGAACAGGTCGCCGAGCAGTCCGAAGCCCGGGAAGATCGCGGTCGAGCCGAAGTCGTCGGTCTCGACCGCGAGGATCTCGACCTTGAGCACGTCGCCGGGCTCTGCTCCGCGCACGGCGATCGGCCCCGAGAGCGGATGGCCCCGGTCCAGATCGACCGCGAGCAGATCGGCGTCGAGCGTGGCGGGCGTGATCTGGCCGTCGAGCCCGTCCCTGCAGTCGATCACGATCTCGTCGCCCGGCTCGACGACGAGCGCCGGCGGCAGGTCCGGGTGCCAGCGGTTGTGCCCGGTCTCGGGCGCGTCCACGAGCGGCCGGCGAATCGGAGGCTTCAGCTCATGGCGCGTCATCGAGCCTCCCAGCGACCTCGGCCGCCGCCGCTCGGCAGAGCGCGCGCTCCTCCTCGCTGAAGCGCCGCGGCGCGCGCAGGTCGTGGATCGAGAGCAGTGCCACCAGCTTCCCATCCCGGTAGCACCCCGTGACGATCTGCGACCGCATGCCGCCGTAGCGCTCGCGCATCTCGTGGAACGCCGCGTCGTCGGGGAAGGCCGCGGCGGAGTCCTCCTGCACGACCTGGCCGTCGCTCTCCGCGAGGATGCGCGGCACCGGCTGCGTCCTCAGGTCCGTGGAGTCGGCGCGGAGGCTCCCGGTGCCCGGAGCGAGTGACTCGTAGGCGACCGGGAAGTACGCATCGGGCACGTCGACGCGCACCGTCGCGCGCTGTGCGCCGAGGGCCGCTCGCAACTCGTCGAGGAGCTGCTCGATCGACGCGCTCACCGCTCAGCCGGCCGGGATGAACGGGCCGGCCTTGTAGAGCTGGCCCGGCAGGTCCCTGCCCAGCACTCCGGCCAGCCATTCGGCGACCGAGATCAGCGCAGCGAGGTCGACGCCGGTCTCGACGCCCAGCCCGTCGAGCAGGTAGACGAGATCCTCGGTCGCGATGTTGCCGGTCGCGCGGGGCGCAAAGGGACAGCCGCCGAGACCGCCTATCGACGCGTCGAAGATCGTCGCGCCGGACTCGATTCCGGCGTCGGCATTGGCGTAGCCGGTGTTGCGCGTGTTGTGGAGGTGCAGGCCGATCGGGATACCGGCGGCCGCTCGCAGCGCGGCAGGCACCAGCGAGCGCACCTGCTTCGGCACGCCGACGCCGATCGTGTCGGCGAGCATGATCTCGTCGGCGCCGGAGCGCGCCATGCGCTCGACGTGCTCGATCACGCGCGCTTCCGGGACGGGGCCCTCGAACGGGCACCCGAACGAGGCGCCGAGCGTGACGCTCGCGCGTACCCCAGCGGCATGCGCGGCTGCGATCATCGCCTCGTGAGCGGCGGCGGCCTCCGCGAGCGTGGTGTTCTGGTTGCGCGCGCAGAACGTGTCGGAGAGCGGATATGCAAGGTGCACCTCGTCGACGCCAGCGGCCACGGCGCGCTCCACCCCGCGCCCGTTGAGGGCGAGCGCGGCATAGACGACGCCGTCGACGCGGTGCAGTCCCGCGAACACCTCCTCGGCACCGGCCATCTGCGGGACGACCTTGGGATTCACGAAGCTGCCGCACTCGATGCGCGGGAGCCCGGTGGCGGCCAGTCGGTCGCACAATTCGGCTCGCACGGCGGGCTCGAGCACGAGCGCGTCGTTCTGCAGTCCGTCCCGGGGACCGACGTCGCAGAGCGCGACCTGCATCAGGCCGTGGCCCGCTTCGCGGCGACCGCCTGGAAGAACTCGATGACGACCTTCGCCGACAGCTCGGGCTGCTCCATCAGATTGGTGTGGCCACTGCCCTCGATGACGTACAACTCGGCGCCCGCGATGTTCTCGGCGAGCCAGCGGGCGCCCGCACCGTCGGGCCCGGCATCGATCGGCGTCAGGCAATCCTCGCTGCCGGTCATGACGAGCGTGGGCGCGGTGACGCGTGCGGCCGCGGGCCGCAGGTCCATCGTCGCCATCGCGTCGCACGCTCCGGCGAAGACCGGCACGGCGCAGTTGCGCTCGAGCACGCCCTGGATGACCTTGACGGTCTCGGGCCCGGCGGGCGTGTCGAGGAAGGCGCGGGAGAGGCACTTCGTGGCGATCTCGAGCGCGAGGGGCTCGCCGCCCATGCCGTAGGCCAGCGCCAGCTGCTTCCAGACCTCCCAGTGTGCGCGCGCCATGAAGTCGGACTTGGCCGAAGCGCAGTCGAGCACCAGTGCGTCGACGAGCTCGGGGTACTTGCCGGCGAACGCGAGCGCGACCTTCCCGCCCCTCCACGTGCCGTGCACATGCGCGCGCCGGACGCCGATCGCATCGAAGAGCCCCTTGATGTCGTCGGCCCAGACCTCCATCGAGTACTCCTGCTCCGGCCGCTCGGAGAGGCCGTAGCCGCGCAGGTCGAACTCGATGACCTTGAAGTGCGGGGTCATCTTGTCCGTGACGAATCCGAAGTTCTCGTGGGCGAACCCCGCGCCTCCGATCTGGAGCAGGTAGTCCTCGCCCTCGCCATGCACCTCGTACCAGATGCGAGCGCCGTTGATGTGCGCGTCAGCCACTGCCCATCTCCTTACGTCTGACCAAAGACATTGGGGAGCGTACCGCCCTCAGAGAGCGCGGACGTCCGTGAGACGGCCGCGCAGGGCGGCCGCGGCCGCCATCTCGGGGCCCATGAGATGCGTGCGTGCGCCGGGGCCCTGCCGCCCCTCGAAGTTGCGATTGCTGGTCGAGGCCACGCGCTCGCGCGGGCCGGCGACATCGGGGTTCATGCCGAGGCACATCGAGCAGCCCGCGTTCCGCCACTCGAATCCCGCATCCGTGAAGATGCGATCGAGGCCTTCCGCCTCGGCAGCCCGCTTGACCGCCATCGAGCCCGGCACGACGAGCGCACGCACGCCCGCCGCCACGCGCTCGCCGCGCACGATCCCGGCCGCCGCGCGCAGGTCGGCGAGCCGGCTGTTCGTGCAGCTACCGATGAAGACGCAGTCGATGGTCACGTCCTCCATCGGGGTGCCCGCCTCCAGGCCCATGTAGTCGAGCGCGCGTCGCTCCCCGTCGTCGCGGGGGTCCGGCACCCGGCCCGTGATCGGCACCGTCTGCCCGGGGTTCGTGCCCCAGGTGACCTGCGGCGCGAGCGCCGAGGCGTCGACGGCCACCTCGGCGTCGAAGCGTGCGTCGGCGTCGGAGGCGTAGCCGACCCAGCGCTCGACGCACTCGGCGAAGTCGCCCTGCACGCCGGGGCGCCCCTCGAGGTAGTCGAACGTCGTCGCATCCGGGGCGATCAGGCCCGCCCGCGCGCCCCATTCGATGGACATGTTCGAGATCGTCATGCGCCCGTCCATCGAGAGCGCGCGAATGGCCTCGCCCGCGTACTCGACGAAATAGCCGGTGGCTCCTGCCGTCGACTCCTGCGCGATCAGGCCCAGGATCAGGTCCTTCGCCCCCACTCCGCGTCCCGGCAGGCCCGAGAACGTCACGCGCATCGTCTTCGCCCGCTTCTGGGACAGCGTCTGCGTGGCCAGGACGTGCTCGACCTCGCTCGTGCCGATGCCGAACGCGAGTGCCCCGAACGCGCCGTGCGTGGACGTGTGGGAGTCGCCGCACACGATCGTCATCCCTGGCTGCGTCAGCCCCAGCTCCGGGCCGATCACGTGCACGATGCCCTGCCGCGCGTGCCCGAGCCCGTAGTACGGCACGCCGAACTCGGCCACGTTCCGCTCGAGTGCGTCGAGCTGGGCCTGCGAGACGGGGTCGTCGTTCGGGCGCGACAGGTCCCAGGTCGGCACGTTGTGATCGGCCGTCGCGATCGTCCGGTCGACCCGCCGCACCCGGCGGCCGGCTGCTCGCAGGCCCTCGAAGGCCTGCGGGCTCGAGACCTCGTGCACGAGGTGCAGGTCGATGTAGAGGAGATCGTCGCCGATCGCATGCTCGTCCCAGATCTTGTCGGCCATCGTCCTCGCCGTCATCTGCGAGAGTCTTTCAAACGAAGGAGGCAGGCCGGATGAGTGTCGAGAGCGACGTGCAGGAGGCGCTGAAGAAGATCTTCGACGCCGACACGGGGATCTACGCCCAGCGAGGCTTTCAGCGGCGCGTCGGGTTCGGCACCAGGCCGGCGCTCGTGCACATCGACCTGGCCAACGCCTGGACGCGGCCGGGCAACGCGTTCACGTGCGACGGCATGGAGACGATCATCCCCGCCGTCCAGAAGCTCAACGAGGCCGGCCGGGCGAAGGGCATACCGATCGTCTACACGACGACCGCGTACACGACCACCGGCAGCAACTCGGACATGGGGCTGTGGGTCAGGAAGATCCCGGTCGAGGTGCTCCAGGCCGGCACCGACGCCGTCGAGATCGACAGCCGCATCGCGCCGAGGCCGGACGAGCGCGTGATCGTCAAGAAGCGCGCGAGCGGCTTCCACGGCACCGACCTGTCGAGCTATCTCAACGCGCACGGCGTCGACACGGTCATCCTCACGGGCGTGACGATGTGCGGCTGCGTGCGGCACTCCTGCGAGGATGCGATCGCCGAGGGATTCCGGCCCATCGTCGTGCGCGAGGCCGTCGGCGACCGGGTGCCCGGCGTCCTGGAGTGGAACCTCTTCGATGTCGACGCGAAGTTCGGCGACGTCGAGTCGCTCGAGCGCGTGCTGGGCTATCTCGACGGCATCGAGGCGTTCACCAGCCGGGCCTGACGCGCACGGGATCAGCGCACCCCCACGGCCGAGATCGATGCGATCAGGGGGCCCATGCCGTTGGTCTCGATGGCCGACACCGCCCCCTCCACCGCGTCGAGCTCGCCGTCGCTCAGCACCGCGCCGGCGAGCGAGCGGAACTTGGCGCTCATCGCCTCGGGAGAGAGGCGGTTCTCCGGATCGCCCTTCGGGAAGTCGGTCTGCATGCGCAGCGTGCGCCCGTCGACCGTCTCGATCTCGACCTCGGCCGGCCAGAGCGCGGGGAAGCGCGCGTCGAAGTCGGGCCGTACCTCGGCCACGACCTTGGCCGCGACGGCCCGCACGGCGGGCGACGACAGCGTCGGCTCGGCGTACTCGTCGAGCGTCGCCTTGCGCATCACGATGCCGAGCCCGATCGCGTACGGCAGCGAGAACTGCGCGTCGACGTCGTTGGCGGGCGAGAGCTTGCGCTCGACCGGCTCGACGACGATCGGGATGGCCTGGCTGACGACGCCCACGCGCACGCGCGCGATGTCCTCGGGCCCCAGATCGTGCTCGCTCGCGAGTGCGATCGCGAGGTCGATCGGGCCCTGGTTGTAGCGACAGCAGGCATAGGGCTTGACGCTCGTCTGGGAGAGCTCGAAGGGCGCGCCGAGGTCCGCGGTCGAAAGCGCGGAGCGATCGGCGGCCCCGTAGCCCGAGAGCACGCCGTCGCGGCCTTCGAACGCGAGCAACGGGCCGGTGAAGCCCGCCTGCGCGAGGCGTGCGGCGAGATAGCCGCTGTGGGACGCCCAGCCCGGATGGAAGCGCTTCGTCCAGGCGCCGTCGGAGAAGAACTCGAGACGCCCTGCGGCCTGGCTGGCGGCGATGCCGAACGCGTGCGCCAGCTCGCGCGCCGACAGCCCGAGCAGCTTCGCCGTGACCGCCGCAGCCGCGAACGGCCCGATCACGCCGGTCGGGTGGAAGCCCCGTGCATAGACCTTCTGGGGATCGAGCGCCCGGCCGAGCCGGCCCACGACCTCGTAGCCGGCGACGATCGCCGCCAGCAGCTCCTCGCCGCTCGCAGCCTGCAGCTCGGCGGTCGCCAGTGCGGCCGGGATCGTCACGACGGCGGGATGCGACGAGCTCGCGCTGTGGGTGTCGTCCAGCTCGATCGAATGCGCGTGCACGCCGTTCGCGAAGGCCGCCCACTCGGGCCGCAGCGGGGACTTGGCGACGACCGCGGTGAGCGCCGGGCCCTCGTCGGCGCCGATGGCGGCGAGCATGCGGGCGACGGCGTCTGCCGTGTCGACGGTGCCGCCGCGGGTCGCGCAGCCGAGGTGGTCGAGCAGCAGCTCCTTGGCGTACGCGACCGTGGGCGCGTCGATGTCGGAGAAGCGCAGGTCGGTGACCCAGGCCGCAAGGGTCTCCGATGCGCTCACGGCGTGATCACGATCTTGCCGAAGTGCTGACGCGCCTCCATGACCTCGAACGCCTCGGCCGCGTCGTCGAGCGAGTAGGTCGCGTGCACCTGAGGCTTGAGAAGCCCGAGGCCGGCCAGCCGCAGCACTTCCTCGTACTCCGCCGACGTGAACGTGAAGGAGCCGATGATGCGCGTCTGGTTGCGGAACAGCACGATGATGTCGAGGTCGACGACCTCGCCGGAGTGCGCGCCGCAGGTCACGAGCCGCCCATCCCGCGTGAGCGAGTCGAGGCCCGCCTGGAAGAGCTTGCCGCCGACGTGCTCGTAGACGAGATCGACGCCGCGGCCGTTCGTGATCCTCATGACCTCCGTGGGCACGTCGTGTGTGGCGTGGTTGATCCCCTCGTGCATGCCGAGCTCGCGCGCCTTGGCGAGCTTCTCGTCACTGCTCGCGTTGCCGATCACGTATGCGCCGGCCAGAGCCGCGAGCTGCACGGCGGCCGCGCCGATGCCCGAGCCGACCGAGTTGATCAGCACGGTCTCGCCCATCTTCAGCTCTCCCCGCGTGAAGAGCATGTGGTACGAGGTGCCGAAGGCGATCTGGAAGGCCGCGGCCTCGACGTCGGTCATCGAGTCGGGCGTGCGCACCAGGTGACGCTCGGGAATCGCGGCGTACTCGGCGTAGCCGCCTGGCACCGACGAGCCGATGAAGCTCGACGGCGAGAGGTTCTCGCGGCCCGTGCGCGACATGAGGTGCGCCGGATCGGTGCCCATCAGGTACGGCGCCACGCGGTCGCCGACCTTCCACTCGTCCGAGACGCCCGGCCCGACGCTCACGATCGTGCCGGCGAGCTCGAGCCCCATGATCAGCGGCAACTCGAGCGGGAAGCGGGAGATGCCTTCGCGGAAGTCGACGTCGAGGTGATTGAGGGCGCAGGCGCCGACCTTGACGAGGACCTCGCCCGGCCCGGCGACCGGATCGGGCACGGATTCGACGACGAGCTTGTCGCGCCCGCCGAACTCATGGACTCGCACAGCCTTCACGTGGCCTCCCGGGACCGTAATAGGTCAGACGATTGTAGACCGCGATCGCGCGCCTGGGCGAGGACGGCCGCGCTCATGGAGAGCGCCGCCAGCGCCGCCAGCGCGCAGGCGCCCAGCCAGGCGGCTCGCCAGCCGGCGCGGTCGGCCACCAGGCCGAGTGCGGGCGGAACGACCACGGCGCCCGCGAACACGACCCGCAGCGCGCGCCCGGAGACGCGCCCGATGCGCCCACTGGGCGCCGACTCGGCCACGAGCGTCATGTAGACGCCGTTCCAGCCGATGTTCGCGAAGCCCACCAGCGCAACGCAGGGCCAGATCAGCAAGCCCGACGGCAGGAGTGCGAGCCCCGTCATCCCCGCCATGCTGAGCAGGGCGTTGAGGCGCAGGCCCGAGGCGCGCCGCGTGGCGAAGAAGCGGTCCGAGATGAGCGCCCACAGCAGCCGGCCGATCGTGCCTGCCGCCATCGTGACCGCCAGCGAGATGCCCGCCGCCGCCAGCCGGTAGCCGTGCTCCTCCTTGAGATACAGGCTGAGATACGTGACGAACGCGATCTGGAGGCCGCCCATCACGAACCCGAAGCCCCCGACGCCGAGCGCGAACGGACGTGGCAGATCGCCATGCTGCGGCCCGATCGCGCTTGCCTTCTGCGCGTCGCCCGCGTTTTGCGCCAGCGTGCGGCGGCTGAGCAGCGTGGCCAGCCCGACGGTGCAGCAGGCCGCCGCCGGGGCGAGCAACGCGAGCCGCCAGCCGACGTGGTGGGCGATCGTCGGCATCGTCACGCCCGCGACGAAGCCGCCGATCGTCACCCCCACCTGCTTGATGCTCATCAGCAGGCTGCGATGCCGCATCGTCGGCGCTCCGCGGACGATCACGTTCGTGGGCGGCGTGATCAGGCCGTAGGACAGCCCGACGGCGCCGACGCCCAGCAGGAAGAAGAGCCCGCCCGGCGCGATCGCGGCCAGCAGGCATCCGCAGGCGACGGCCGCGACCGCAGCCGCCAGCACTGGCGGCGCGCCAAAGCGATCCGTCAGGTGTCCCGAGGGCACGGACGAGATCGCGGCGCCGCCGAAGACGATCGCCGAGATCGCCCCGACCTGCCAGCGCGTGAGCGAGAACTCCTCGCGGATGAGCGGCGCCAGCGGTGCGAAGCCGAGCGTCGCATAGGCGCCGGCCGCCATGGCGAGACTGCACAGCGCGACCGACCAGGCGCCCCCGGTCGTGCGCGCGCCCGGAACGACGGAGGTTCGCACGACACGAAAGTCTGACGTATTCTCGCCGGGGATGAATGCTGCGCAGCCTCCGCTCCGCACCATCCTCTTCGTCCCGGGAAACGACCGCCGCAAGATCGGCAAGGCGCTCGGCCTCGGCGCCACCGCCGTCATGCTCGACCTCGAGGATGCCGTCGCCGCGAGCGAGAAGGCAGCCGCACGAGCGATCGTGTGCGAGAGCGCGCTCACTGCGGGTGCGGCCCTCATCGGCGTGCGCATCAATTCGCCGGCCAGTGGCCTCGCCGAGGCGGACCTCGATGCGCTCGCCCCGGCGCTCTCGCGCATCGCCCTCATCACCGTGCCCATGGTCGAAGGGCCCGATGAGATCCGTCACGTGGCGGGACGGCTCGACGAGCTCGAGCGCATGAGCGGTCTTCCCGAGGGCGGCGTCGCGCTGCTCGCCATGGCCGAGACGGCCCGAGGCGTGCTCGCGGCACGCGAGATCGCCGAATCCTCCCCACGGCTGCGCACGTTCATCTTCGGGCCCGCCGACCTCGGCAGAGAGCTCGGCGTGGAGCCCACCGCTGAGGGCATCGAGTACCTCCACGCCCGCTCGGCGATCGTGCTCGCGGCACGCGCGGCCGGCAAGCAAGGGCCTGTCGACGGTCCGTACCTCAAGCTCGACGACGACGAGGGCTGCGCGGTCTCGTCGAACTGGGCGAGGCGACTCGGCTTCCAGGGCAAGGTCGTCCTGCACCCCCGGCAGCTGCCGATCGCGGCCGCGGCGTTCGCGACGAGCGAGCGCGAGCTCGCCTGGGCGCGCGAGGTCGACCGCGCCTTTGCGGAGGCCGAGGCTTCGGGGCTCTCGTCGATCAAGCTCGCGGACGGGACGTTCGTCGACGACCCCGTCGCGCAGCGCGCTCGCGCCATCCTGCGTGCGAGCGACCGCTGAACATCTCATACTGCGCGCGATGAAAGTCGAGCGGATCCGCAAGGCCTACGAGCAGGTCGCCGACCAGCTCATGACGATGATCAACAGCGGCGAGCTCAAGCCGGGCGACCGGCTGCCCAGCGAGGCCGAGCTGGCCGCGGACTTCGGGGTCTCGCGCACGACGGTGCGCGAGGCGCTGCGCATCCTCGCCACCCGCAATCTCATCCACACCCGCAAGGGCATGGCCGGCGGTCACTTCATCGTCGAGCCGACGGTCGGCAGCATCAGCGAGTTCCTCGTCGCCAACTACGGGCTGCTCACCGCCGCCAACACGGTCACGCTCGAGCACCTGCTGCAGGCGCGCGAGATGATCGAGGGGCCCGCGGCGGCGATCGCCGCGCGCAATCGCGACGAGACCGATCTCGAGAAGCTGCTCACGAGCCTGAGCGACGACATCTCGGGCGTCAGCGAGGCGGATGCGCTGGCCAAGTTCCGCAACTTCCACCTCTTCCTGCTCGAGGCGACGAAGAACAAGCTGCTCGTCGTGGCCGCCGCGCCGATCTTCACCGTGCTGCAGTCGACGATCGTGCGCCGGCGCCCCACCAAGGAGGTGATCGCCGAGATCGAGCTGGATCACCAGAAGATCTACAAGGCGGTCGAGGCCCGCGACGAGGTCGCCGCACGCCGCCTCATGGACGAGCATCTCGGCTTCCTCCGCGCCAACTACCAGCCCGGCATCAACTCGACCGAGGGCTTCGACCAGCCCAAGAAGAAGCCCAGGAGCAAGGCCTGAGGGCTCTTCACAGGGCCGCGACCGACGCGATGGCGTCATCGACGCTGACGACGTCGCCGTACTTCTGCTGGATATCGAAGAGGTTCGCCTCGTGCGGAGCCTGCGCGCGGTCGCCCACGCACTCGCGTGGCACGACCGGCCGGTAGCCGTGCTGGACCGCGTCGACCGCGGAGGCGCGCACGCATCCCGACGTGGTCGCACCCGTGACGAGCACGGTGTCGCAGCCCTCGGC
>Ga0157378_10002812_pt1 | contig 15521 bp, 13 predicted proteins | sample M65metaG_FD_115309 | JGI IMG/M metagenome (GOLD analysis project Ga0157378, IMG submission 115309) | Miscanthus rhizosphere microbial communities from Kellogg Biological Station, Michigan, USA - M6-5 metaG | ecosystem: Host-associated > Plants > Roots > Rhizosphere > Soil | place: USA: Michigan...
AACACCGGCAAATACGACGAAGCGAGAGGCACGCCAGCCGCGTTTCTCTTTGGAATCGCGCGCAATCACGTTCGTAAATTGCATGAAAAAGAGGGGCGGTACGTGCCTTTGTCGGACGAGTTCGGCGAACGTCCAACTCACGGCGATGCCGATGCGGTGAATTCCAACGGGAATGGGCATTTTCCAGCGGTTCTTGGGCCGGTGGAAACAGTCTTGGATGGCCTTGAGCGGGCACAGATCTCGGAGTTGTTGCGCGAAGCCATTTTGACACTCCCCGATCATTATCGCGACCCTGTCACTCTCTGTGACCTCGAAGGAAAGAGCTATGGGGAGGCCGCCACTCTGCTCCAATGTCCGGTGGGCACTGTCAGGTCGCGGCTGAATCGGGCGCGTTCGATGTTGCTCGACAAGCTCCGCTCAGCGCGTATTGGCACGAAGGCGGACTCAGCGCGCTCCGGGGGAAAGATATGACAGAGATGACCTGCAGGCAGTTCGATGAAGTGGTCCACGGCTTCGTGCGCATGGAATTGCTGGATGTGCGCGTGCGCGAAGCGGTTCTGGAGCATGCCGCCCGCTGCAAACTTTGTGCGCAACGAATGGCGGACGCAACGGCGCTCGCGGAAGCTTCCGAGCTTCTGGGCAGGAGTTCGATTCGCGAGCAAACGCCCCAGAGCGTGGAATCCGTGCTGCTTGCTGAATTTCGTAATCATCACAGGCGCAAATCCTGGCGGCGCACGGTGGAGTGGCTCACTGTAGGCGCTGCGGCAGCGGTGCTGATCATTTTTCTGTGGACGGTGAACGGGCGGTCGAAAGGACCATCGTCTCTGACGGCGGGAAAAGTTGGCTTGGCTCAATCGGTCGCCCCATCAGGTGCCGGGGTAACGGTCCCACCGTTGAAGGAAGATGCGTCTTCCGTTGCAGACCCTGCGCTTTCCGCCGCGAATGAAACGGACACGTACGCAGCATCCGATTTCGTACCTGTGCCGTTTACGGGCGCCATTACCGCGGATGATCCCGGAATGGTAGTGCGCGTTCAGTTGACCCGATCTTCTCTGGCGCAGCTTGGTTATCCGGTCGCGGAAACTCCGGACGAAGACTTAATTTTGGCCGATGTTCTGGTGGGCGAGGATGGCTGGCCGCGCGGTGTGAAATTGATTCAGTAGACGGGTGTGGGTTTCGGGAAGTTTGTGGACATCTTTGCAGGAGGAACTTCCGTGCGAAAAGCATTGCTAGGGACAGGTCTCTCCGCGATTTTGATGGTGGCAGGCGTCTTTGTTGCCAGCGCTCAAGATCCTCTAGGTCCGCGTCCGCGCGGCTTCGACGGTCGCGGTTCGGGGCCGGGCGGGCCCAAGGCGGGCATGTTCGAGTTTGGCGGGTTGATGGGCGGCTTCGGCGGCAAGGTGGTAACGGGAAAGCCGATCCTGGCGACGTTTACGATTACGCGTACAGAAACTTTGCCGGGCAACACCATTTCTAACACTACCACCGGAACTTTCGCCCGTGATACGGACGGCAGCACCTACCGCGACGCGAAATTTACTGCGATCGGACCGTGGGCCGCCTCAGGGAAGGCCGAGGAGTTCATCTACATCCGGAATATCACCAAAGGAACTCAGTACATCGTGCATGTAACCAAGGCCACCTATGAAGCTTTCCCAATCCACGAGCGTGGTCCTCGTGACAAGGATGGTAAGCGCGCGAATCGTCCCAGCTCGTCCGACGAAGTCGTGACGGATAACCCGAATGGAATGTACACCGATCCTGCGACCAAAACGGTCTACAGCAACGTGGACGACCGCAAAGTGACACGCACGATTCCAGCCGGAACGATCGGCAATGAATTCGCGATTGTGATTACGTCGGAGCGCTGGTATTCGGCCGCTTTGGATCTTCTGCTGGAGGAGACGCACACCGATCCGCGCTTTGGAACCACCACGTACCAGTTGTCTAACATCGGGCAGTCGCCCGCCGCGTCGCTCTTTGTCCCGGATCCGTCGTTCACGCAGGTTCAGGGCAGAAAATTTGGACCAGGGGGACATCGAGGGGAACCCAAGCAGCCTCCCGTATCGCAAGACTAGCCATATTGGTCGTTAACAATTCAACCTTAGCTGGAGAATTCAGCATAAAAAGGCACCCGCACAATGGGTGCCTCTTGTTTTGGAAGAACCACCAGGCTGCTTCTCGAAAAATTGAGACCATTCGGTCTGGCGTTCGAGTACGTAGCCAACCATAAACTGCCAAAAAACCGAGACACGCCGTGGGCGCAAACAGCGGGCATGCATCGGCTAAACTGGCCGCGAAAAAACTCAAACCGTTGTCATTCTGAGCAAAGCGAAGAATCTCTCTTTGATTTGTTCTCTCATGCTTAAATCGAAGAGAGATTCTTCGCTTCGCTCAGAATGACAAAACAAGTCGTTTCTTCCGCAGCCTGTAGAGCCCGCGCTGATTTGACAGCATCCTATGCCGCGCTTACTATCGAAATTCGACTTTTCAGTACGGAGTTTGCTGCCATGTCGAGCGGCCTGCCATCGTAAGGATTAACCGCTATATTCAGTAGCGGGCTGCATGCCGAGCCCGCGTTCGTCAATCGGAAAGGGCGAATGAGCACTCCCCGAGCCAAGCCAAAATACTATTTAACGACGCCGCTCTACTACACGAACGGCATGCCGCACATCGGGCACACCTATTCGACGATCGTGGCGGATGTGATCCGGCGATACAAGCGCATGCGGGGATTTGACGTGTTCATGACTACCGGGGCCGACGAGCACGGCGTAAATGTGGAACGATCCGCGCAAAAAGCCGGGAAAACTCCGCAGGAATTTTCCACGGAAATCGCGAAGCAATGGCGCCAACTCTGGGACGATCTGGGAATCCCGGGCGATGAATTCATCCGTACCACGGACGAAAAGCACCACCGCACCGTGCAATGGCTGTTCAAGCGCTGCCGGGACAACGGCTACATCGAAAAGGGCCGTTACACCGGGCAGTACTGTGTGCATGACAATGCCTATGTAGTGGACGCGGGGCCGGGCGATGCGTGCCCGGATTGCGGACGTCCGACCGAAACCGTCACCGAAGAAAATTATTTTTTCAAGCTTTCCGGATTTCAGCAAAAACTTCTCGAATTTTACGCCGCCAATCCCGATTTCATTCAGCCGGAAAGCCGCCGCAACGAAGTGCTGAGCTTCGTGAACGGCGGACTTAAAAATCTTTCGATTACACGCACAACGATCCGTTGGGGTATTCCCGTACCCGGCGAGGCGCCGCATGTCTTTTATGTCTGGTTTGACGCCCTGATTGGATATCTAAGCGCAGTGGGCGGCCCGAATTTCGACGATCGCGGCCTGTGGCCGGCCGATTTACACATCGTGGGTAAGGAAATCATTCGATTCCACGCGGTTTACTGGCCCGCGTTTCTGATGGCGGCTGATTTGCCGCTGCCGGGAAAAATCTGGGCGCACGGCTGGCTGCTGTTTGACAGCGAAAAAATGAGCAAGTCTCGCGGCAACGTGGTAAAACCGCGCCCGATCGTCAACGCGCTGGGGATCGAACCGCTGCGCTATTACCTGTTGCGCGAAATCGTGTTCGGGCAGGACGGCAGCTTTTCCTACGACGCCCTGGTCACCCGCTACAACAGCGATCTAGCGAATGGTCTGGGCAATCTTGCCAGCCGCACGCTCACGATGATTGAGCGTTACTTTGGCGGCGAAATTCCCAAGCCCGTCCCTGCGCAGGGCATTGAATCGGACGTTCCCAGCACGGCGGAATTTGCCAATGAAGCGTTGACCAGAATCATGCACCTGTACGACCGCTTCAGTTTTTCAATGGCGCTGGAAGCGATCTGGGAAATCGTGGCCATGATCGACAAATACATCTCCGTGGAAAAACCGTGGACCCTGGCCGAGAAGCCCGAGGATCGAGATCGCCTTGCAACCGTTCTCTACACGGCCGCGGAGGGATTACGGATGGTCACGGTGCTGGCGCACCCCGTCCTACCGCAGGCGACGGAAAAAATATGGAAACATCTGGGACAGTCCGCTCCGCTGAGCGCGGTTCAGCTGGACGGTCTGTCCTGGGGGCAGCTCAAGCCCGGAACCAAAACAGGGAAGCCCGAAGGAATTTTCCCGCGCGTTGAAAAATCCGAAACGATTGCGAGGATTGAAGCCATGGAGCAAGAACAAAACAAGGCCCCGGAAGCCCCGGCCGCCGCAAGCGCCCCAGTAGCATCCGGCGCTGCGGCCGCTCCGGCACCCGTAGTCGCGGCGAGGATCGGGATCGAAGACTTTGCCAAAGTCGAGATGCGCGTCGGTCAGGTAAAGACTGCCGAGCGCGTCGCCGGCGCTGACAAACTGCTGCAACTGCAGGTCGATATCGGCGACGAAGTACGCCAAATCGTTGCCGGATTGGCGCTGGCCTACAAGCCCGAAGATCTCGTGGGCCGCAAAGTCGTTGTGGTGACCAATCTGCAGCCTCGAAAACTGCGCGGCGTCGAGTCAAACGGCATGATCGTAGCGGCATCCTTGCCGGATGGCGCGCCGGTGCTCGCCGGATTCCTCGAAGACGTGCCCGTAGGGGCCCGGTTGAAGTAGCATGAAGTAGAACAGGCTTTAGCCTGTTTGCCTTTTGCGATCCGCGAAGAGAAAACCAAACAGGCTGAAGCCTGTTCTACTGAAAACCATGACCCTCGTTGATTCACACGCACACGTGGACGTATCCGACTTTGACGCGGATCGCGACGCCATGTTCGAACGAGCGCGCGCCGCGGGAATCGGAACAATTTTGGCCATTGGCAACGGCCCCGAGCTGGAAAAACTTGGAGCGGCCGTTTCCTATGCCGGGAAGCACGATTGGATTTATGCGGCCTCAGGCATTCATCCGCACGAGGCTCAGCATGCGACAGATGCGCACTACGCGCAACTGGACCGGCTGGCCCAAAATCCGCGCTCAATCGCCTGGGGGGAAATTGGCCTCGATTATCACTACGATCATCCGCCACGCGATGTCCAGGCCACTGTATTCCGCCATCAGCTCAATCAGGCGCGCGCCGCGCGTAAACCCATCATCATCCATTGCCGGGAAGCATGGCCGGATTGCCTGAAGATTCTCGATGAAGACTGGCGGAGTTCCGGCCTGGGCGGCATCTTTCATTGCTTTGCCGGAACGCTGGGGGAGGCTCGCATGGGAATGGAGATGGGATTTATGATTTCCTTCGCGGGGAATGTGACCTATCCCAAAGCGCAGAATTTGCGGGATGTGGCGCGGGAAATTCCCCTGGACCGGCTGCTTCTGGAGACCGATTCGCCGTTCCTCGCTCCCCAGCCCCATCGAGGGAGAAGAAATGAGCCCGCCTATGTCGTGGAAGTGGCGCGAACCATCGGGAATGTGAGAGACTTGCCAGCGAACCAAGTGGCTGAAAGTACATCGGCGAACTTTTGGCGGTTCTTTGATCTTGATCAGTCGGGAAATCGCAGTGGGTCAATCCCTGGAGGGGTGTCATCTCACTTCTGACGGCGAAGGAAATTTTTGATCTGGTTCGCGACGACCTAGTGAAGGTCGAGCAGGAGCTTGCGCTCCAGAATGGCTCGGCTATCGAGCCGGTGGCGGAGATCTCGCGTTATTTGCTGGAGGGCGGGGGGAAGAGGCTGCGTCCGGCCCTGCTGCTGCTTTCGGCGGGGTACGCGGGCTACCGGGGAGGAAGCGCGATCCGTCTGGGGGCTGTCGTAGAACTGATCCATAGCGCCACATTGATCCACGATGACGTGATTGATGGCGCGAATACCCGCCGCGGGCGTCCCTCGGCCAATTCCCGCTGGGGCAATCACCGCAGTGTGCTGGCAGGGGACTGGCTGTACATGCAGTCGTTCCAAATGGCGCTGGCCGAGCGCAATTTCAAGATCCTCGACGTGTTGATTGAACTCACCCAAAACATGGTGGAAGGCGAGCTCGTGCAACTGGCCAAGCTGGGACGGATGGATTTGACCGAACAGGATGCGGTGGAGCTAGCGGCTCGCAAAACGGCCTGCCTATTTGCCGGTTGCGCCCGCCTCGGGGCGGTTCTGGGCAACCTGGACGATGCCGGCGAGCAGGCCCTGGCCGATTATGGCCACTATATGGGGTTGGCCTTTCAGTTGGTGGACGATGTATTGGACTTCACGGCCTCCCCTGAAAAATTGGGAAAACCCGTGCTGAGCGATTTGAAAGAAGGCAAGGTTACGCTGCCGCTGATCTACGCGCTGGAGAGCGACGGAGCAGTGGGCAAGCGCCTGGTGCGGACCGTGCTTGAGGAAAAGGGGTTTGAGAGCGTGCGCCCGGAACAAATCACGGCGCTGGTGCACGAATCCGGCGCGCTGGACCGCACGCGAGCCGCAGCGCAGGATTTTGCGGCACGCGCCAAGGCTTGCCTGAACGGGAACGGCAAATCCGACTACGGGCGAGCTTTGCGCACCGTGCCGGATTTTATTCTCGAGCGCGACAACTGACGCGACAGGCGAGCGCCACTTTTTCTATTTTTCCTTATGCTGCCGTTCAAGGTCATTTATCATCCTCAGTACGATTTGGACCTTGGACCGCACGTTTTTCCCTCCAAAAAATTCAGATTGATCCATGATGCGCTTCTCGCCGAAGGAATCGCCGAAGCGAGCGATTTCCTGCAGCCGGAACCTGCGCCGGACGAAGATATTGTGCGTGTGCATACGCCCGCCTACGTAAACAAACTGAAAACTGATTCCCTTACGCTCAGCGAACGAATGAAGTTGGAAATCCCGCTCTCGGAAGCGACCCGCACAGGATTTTGGCTGGCGGCCGGCGGATCGACGCTGGCGGGTCACAGGGCGCTCGAAGAGGGCTTTGCGGCAAATCTCAGCGGAGGATTTCACCACGCCTATCCCGGGCATGGCGAGGGCTTCTGCATGATTCATGACGTCGGCGTTGCGATCCGTTCCTTGCAAGCCGCGGGCAAGATTCGGACGGCCATGACCGTGGACACCGACGTCCATCATGGGAACGGCACGGCCGCAATCTTCGGTGACGATGACAGCGTTTTCACTCTGTCCATCCATCAGGAAAACAATTACCCCATGCCCAAGCCTCCCTCCGATGAAGACATCGGTCTGGCGGATGGCACGCGCGACCACGAATACCTGGACGCCCTGGAAGAAGGTTTCCTGCACGCACTGAAAAAAATGACACCGGATTTGATTTTCTACGTCGGGGGAGCGGACCCATACCGCGAAGACCAGCTAGGAGGATTAGCGCTGACGCTCGACGGCTTGCAGAAGCGCGACCGGTTGGTGTTCGAACACGCACGCCGCAGAGGGATCCCGGTAGCGTCAACGCTCGCCGGGGGTTACGCGCGAAGGGTCGATGATACGGTTCGAATTCACGTCAATACGATCATCGCGGCGCGTGACGTGATGTTGCAGCAGTCTCCCACCGCAAACAGTTGATCGACAACCGAGGGATTCGCGACCGTGGTCTTCTGGCGCAGGCTTCAGCCTGTGGCTCTTGGACCTTGCAATGGACTAACCCCCACAGGCTGAAGCCTGTGCTACTCAGCTCACAATCACTAATGCTTCTTAAATTATTGAATCTAGGGGGCCGGTGCAGCGGAAGCCTTGGTGATCGCGGCCGCCGCAAGATCCGCAAATCCGTCCGGCGCGAAACCCTGCGTGCGATATGCGATCTTGCCGCTCTTGTCTAGCACCAGCACCGTGGGAATCGATTCAACGTGGAACGCACGGTTTACGCCGTCGGCGAAAACCGGGGTCCCCGTAGGCTTTTGATCTTTCAGGAAAGGCGCGATGCCCGCCTCATCCTCATCCGCATTAATCGCCACGAACTGTACATCTTCACGCCCGGAAAATTTCAAGCGGACATCGGCCAGCATGGCGTCCATTTGAGTGCAGTAGGCGCACCACGTCGTCCAGAAATTAACCACCACAATTTTTCCACGTGAATCAGCCAACTTCGTCGCGCCGCTGCCATCGACGTGCCGCAGGCTGAATTGCAGGGGATCGGTCACGTCTTTGTTATAGGAAGGCGCATCGGATTTTTCAGCCCTGATGACCTCGCGGTTACGATCGAAGGCCTGCAGTACCAAGTCGCCCAGCCCCGTATTCGAATCATGCGTGAACCTCCACAGGTTCCCCATGCGCAGGCGCAGTAGATTGAGGTCCGGCGGAGCAGAGCCAGCATCCGGCGGTTCCTGACTGGAGAGAACGAAAGCCATCGCATACTGATGAATCGCTTCGTCAGAATGTTTGCTCTCTTCCGCGATTTCGCCAAGGGCCAGCGCGGCCTCCGCGTTGGGAACGAGTTGGAATGCGGCGGAGAGATCCTTCACGGCGTCTTCATTCTTGTGCAGGTGATGCTGCAGGCGCCCGCGCGTCACGTACAGGTCCACCATGAACTTGTTGCGGCCCGCTTGCCAATCTTCCAGCGTCATTTGCTGCGGGCGCGAGTCGGGATCCGCTTTCGACACGCGTTCCAGTAATCGAGTGTCGTAATCGATGGCGCGAAGCTGGCTCTGGTCGTCATGAGTTTTTTCCAGCAGCGTGACCGCCAGAAACATCGTCTGGCTGTCTTCGGGCTGAATGGCGATCACTTTTTCGGCATACTCCAGCGCGCTTTTCGGGTTGTGGAGATTCATCTCGGATTCGGTCAATGCGCGGTAGATGGCGCCGCGCCTTGGCGAATCCGGATACTTGACGAGATAGGCTTCCAAACTCTTGACCAGCGTGGCGCTGTCATTTCCGGCGGTGCGGACGGCCATCTGCAATTCGATGTCAGGATCGGGAGCGGCGTCCGAGGACGCGGCCGGGGCTTCATCGCTTTTTGGCTTGGCAGACGGTTGCGACGCGGCAGGAGCTTTCTTCGCTGGGGCTTTAGCGGGCGGCTTCGGAGAAGTGGATGGAGCTTGCTGACCCCCTGCGGCGCCGGTCATAGTCAATGCCAGAAAAAACGCGAAGTAACGCATTTGCCTTTGCATAGGCGGCGATTGTAACTCGAAATTAAAGAGACCGCCTCGAAAAACCATATGGAGAACGGGTGCTGACGAATACCGAAGTGAAGAATCTCTCTGCGGTTTAAATCGAAGAGAGATTCTTCGCTTCGCTCAGAATGACAAACAAGGACAGTCGTCAACGAAGAGCACAGTCGACAGAAGAGCACTAATTGAAGAGCGCCCGTAACGGAGGAGGACGAGTGACAGACGCAGGTGAGGGATTACGAAGTAAATAGGGCGCCGGGCCTACTTGAAGTCCAGGAGCACGTCCACTGTGTGATGGCTCGTATCAGGTCGCAGCAGATGGCCGAATTCATTGTAGTGCACCGGCAAGTCTCCAAAAATATCGCGGCTCGGTTTTGACAGCATTCTTACATGCGTTTCGTAATAGCCGTCATCAAAAATCTGGCCGGGAGCGATTTGCCAGGCCTGCCGCAATCGCTTCTCTGCGTCCACGGACAGTCCAGTAATGACCATCTGACCCATGCGGTATTGCGGCCCTTCGGAGATGCTGACCTGATAGGAAATCTGGTGAGCAGCATCATCGAATTGCGGTTCGGCCGTAAGTTTCATATCCAGATAGCCGAGCTGCCGATATTCGGTTTCAACTTTCTGCCACAGAATCTCGATTTTCATGCCATCTGCAGGGTCGCCGGGCTTCAAATCAGCGGCGCCCAGGAGTCCCGGCGATTGCACCGCTACATTCCCTTGCCAGGAAACACCTTTCCACGAATAAACCGGGCCGGGATCGATGGGAATGGAAAGATCCACAGCGGTTTGCTTGGGATCATTCGCATCGGGAATCAGATGGGCTACGGGAGGGCCGATTTTCGCTCTCAGAAAACCTTTGGAGGCGTACAGCGGCCGGACGTGCTCGTTGCCGAACACTTCAATCGCAAAGAGGGAATAAGGCTGGCCTTTTAGGTCTGGAATCCGGTCCTTCAAACGATCCGAATTTGCCGCGACCGCATCGCTGAACTGAAGGGATTGAATGCGCAGCGGAACGCCGTCCAGGTGAAACTGCATCTGCATGCCATCGCCGGAGGCCGTCGTCATGAGTTGATGCTCCACGGTACCTTTTATTTGTTTGGCGGCGAGCATGTTTTCCAGGACGGCTGCGATCTCGTCGATCAGTATGCCGCCATCCGGCGCTTCGCCCGTGAACAGACCGACCTGGCTGCGAATGGCGTCACCGATCTCAGAGTTCGTGAACCACGGAAAATTGTCGAACAAAATCGGATAGCTGGGGGCTTCTTCGACCTGAAATTCCAGGTTAATGGCGTTCCCCTTGGTGGTATAGCGGAACTTGACCGCGGAAAATATTCCGAGCGCGGAGAGCCGGTTGGTGGCTTCCTGAATTTGGGCCGACGTAACGATGTCACCGGCCTTCAATCCGCTGGCCGCGGCGACCTGATCCGCTGGAAATTTATTGGAACCGGTGATTTTGATGGATGCGATGCTGGAACTCGGCGCGGGATTGGCGGCCGGCGCTTGTGGGCGCGCTGACGGGGCAACGATCCAAATCAGATTGCAGACGGCGAATGTAAGAAAAAAGCGTTTCACAGCAGCAATAATACTACGGGATTAGTGACTTTCCGTAGAAACGGAAACGGTAGCCCGGGCAGTCCTCTCCGGGGCTGAGGCTGAAAAATACCTGTCCTCCTACTCAACCGTAACTGATTTGGCCAGGTTGCGCGGCTGGTCCACGTCGCAGCCGCGGCGCACGGCGATGTGATACGCCAGCAGCTGCAAGGGAATCACTTCCAACAAGGGCGCAAACATTTCCATCGTGGGTGGAACGACGATGATGTAATCGGAAGCTTCGCGTGCCAGATGATCGTTTTCCGAAACTACCGAAATGACGATGCCATCCCGAGCTTTAACTTCCTTGATGTTGGAGACGCTTTTCTCATATCGCGTCATGGATTCAGGATCGTTCTCATCGCGCGTGGCGAGCATCACGACTGGCAAGTTTTCGTCGATCAACGCGTTCGGGCCGTGTTTCATTTCGCCGGCCGGATAGCCCTCAGCGTGAATGTAGGAAATTTCCTTGAGCTTCAGCGCGCCCTCCAAGGCGATGGGGAAGTGAATTCCGCGACCGAGGTACAGGAAATTGGTGTGCCGGAAAAATGTGCGGGCCAGGGATTCGTAAACGCCCGTCTCATCGCCCTGCAGAACCGTTTCCATCTTGTGCGGCACGCGCATCAATTCCGTGAGAAGCATTTTTTCGCAATCTTCCGACAGTGTGCCGCGCACCTGTCCGAGATACATGGCCAATAACATCAGCGCGGTGAGCTGTCCGGTGAAGGCCTTGGTGGACGCCACTCCAATCTCGGGCCCAGCGTGGGTCAGGATCGTGCCTGCAGCTTCGCGCGTGATCATGGAGCCAAAGACGTTGCAAATCGCAAGCGTTTTGGAACCCTTCTGTTTGGCTTCCCATTGCGCGGCTCGAGTATCCGCGGTTTCGCCCGATTGGCTGATGCAAACGGTAAGGGTCTTTGAATCGACGATCGGGTCGCGATATCGAAATTCGCTGCCGTAGTCTACTTCGACCGGAATTTTCGCAAGTTTTTCGATCATGAACTTACCGGTTTGTCCGGCGTGCCAACTGGTACCGCATGCCACGATCTTGATCTTATTGAAGTCGCGAAATTCAGCCTCTGCGATGTCCATTTTGTCCAGGAACACTTTGCCGGAATCGATGGCCACGCTTGCCAGCAAAGTGTCGCGAACGGCCCGCGGCTGCTCGAAGATTTCCTTCTGCATGAAGTGCTTGTAGCCGCCCTTTTCGGCCATGATGGGGTCCCAGGTGATATGCTGCACGGCGCGCTGGATGGTGTTGCCGTCCAGGTCCATCACGCGGACGCCATGCGGGGTGAGCACGGCGATATCCCCATCCGCCAGGAAAAACATGTCGCGCGTGTGCGCCAGAATCGCCGGGATGTCGGACGCTACGAAGAATTCATTTTCGCCCAGGCCGATCACCGAAGGGGGCCCGGTTCGCGCGGCGACGATTTTATTGGGATCCGAAGCGGAAAGAATAGCCAGGGAATAGACGCCGGTAAGCTGACGCACGGTCTTGCGCACGGCGTCCTCGAGCGGGCCGCCTTCCTTCATATACTTTTCAACAAGATGGGCGATGATTTCGGTATCAGTTTCCGTAACGAACTTGTGGCCCTCTTTTTCGAGATCACGCTTCAGGTCAACGTAGTTTTCCACGATCCCGTTGTGAACCACGACGATGTTTCCCGTGCAGTCGCGATGCGGATGCGCGTTTTCTTCCGTGGGGCGGCCGTGCGTGGCCCAGCGCGTGTGTCCAATTCCGTAGGCGCCGTCGATCGGCGACTGGCGGGTTACCTCTTCCAGATTGTGCAGCTTGCCGGGGGCGCGCCGGATCTGTACCTTGCCGTCTGATCCGACGACGGCGATGCCCGCAGAGTCATAGCCTCGGTATTCGAGGCGCCGCAACCCGTCCAGAATTAAGGGAACAACCTTCTTGGACCCGATGTATCCGACGATTCCACACACAGTTTCATCTCCGGAAAATTAGCTAGGCATGGCACATGGAGGCCCGCATAAAAAAGAGTAGCACAATTGGGAATACGGTATTTGGATGAGCGGGGCTGGGTGTTCCTTGATGCTAACCACTCATGCGCAACTTCTTAACGTGTTTCGTCCAAGATTTCGTAGCGAAACTCTTCGATGACCGGATTAGTCAGGATTTCCTTGGCCATGCGCTCGACCTTCGTTTCAGCTGCTTCCCGAGCCAGTCCGTTGAGATCCAGAACGAAGAACTTACCTTGGCGGACTTCGCTGACCTCGGTAAATCCAAGAGAAGAAAGGGCATGCTGTATAGCTTGCCCTTGCGGGTCAAGGACCGTGCGCTTCGGCATTACCCATACATGAGCTTTCATCGCGGCCATTATAGCAGGCCCAGGGCCGCCACACCGGTGTGAAATTTTTCGAGCATCGCGGTTTTTTCATTCGGCGGAAGAAACGAGTGGTGAAAACTGGCCTCAGCGAGTTGAACGAGTTCTCCGGGGGTTAGCCCCATTCGCTGAGCATGACAATATTCGTCGCTCACAGTGGTTTCAAACATCGCCGGGTCGTCGCTCGAGAGGTTCACGGGAAGGCCGCGGCGCAGAAAAGTCGCCAGCGGATGATGTTCATATCCAGCCTTGGGACGGCCAATCTGCCGGGCCAGCGCGCCAGTTCGGAGATTGCTGGTCGGGCAAACCTCCAAGGGGATATTTCGCGCGGCGAGGAAGTCCATGGTGCGCTCGTCGCGCATCACCCCGATTCCGTGGCCGATCCGTTCGGCGCCCAGCAGTTCCACTGATTCGCGCACAATTTCCGGGCCTCCAATCTCCCCGGCGTGGATCAGCCGGTGCATGCCCTGGCCGGCCACGTAATCGTACACGGGGCGCAAATCAACCGTGGGGAGCCCTAACTCATCGCCGCCAATCCCGTAGGCAATGATGTCGGGCGAGCGGAGTTCGGCGGCGATCCGAGCAACTTCCATTGCCGGGGCCGCGCCCCACTGGCGAACCGCATCGAAAATATATTTCAGCTGGAGGCCCGGAACTTCAGCGGCCGCATTGCGCAGCGCGTCAAAATTGGCGGCAGGATCCTGGTTGCGGCGGATCATTACGCCGATCGAGAGGGTAACTTCGGCGTACAAAACATTTTGACGCTGCAAGGATTCCGCGAAGCGCTTTGCGATCAGCGCGTAATCTTCCGGCCCTTGCAGAAAAGCGGTGATCCAGATGAAGTTTTCGATGAATTGGTCGAAATTGCCGGGTGCATAACGCGGCGCTGTGTCTTCGGGCGTAACCGTAACGTCGTGACGCGCGGCCAATTCCACCACGGTTGCCGGCTCGATGGAGCCCTCCAGATGGACGTGCAGTTCGGCTTTAGGCATCGCGCTTAAAAGCGCTTTGCTAATCGGTTTAGTCAACATTTTATGAATCATTGTACCGGAAGCGGTGGGCGGCCGGCGTTGATCCAGGCAGTCATCCAGTAAGATCCAACATCGGTCGCGGCTTCCGTGAGCTGGCGGATCAAAATAGCTCCCGCCTGGTTGTAAAAACGGTCGTAATAGTCATCGGTGTAGTCAGAAAGTGCGGCCCGCGCACGACGATCGGCGAGTAAAACGTTTTCCAGTGAAGCGTGCGCCGACATCGCAGCGTCAAACGCGTGATCCGTCGGGTCGTTCAGAAAAGCGGCGTCGTCCGCGTGCATGGGGAAAAAAAGCGAGTAGCGGTCGACGAGATTATTCCCGAAACGCACGTCCACACCCGGCTGGCCGGACAGATGGCCGTCAAAATTTTCCGTCGTATGAAACGGATCATGCGCCAGCGTGATGTACGCGGCCAAATAGGCGGCGTCCAGCCGCACCTCTTCCCAGTCGTGCTCCCGCATGGCGGCCGTCAGCTTCTGGCTGTACACGCCGATTTGCCAGGGCAGTACGCCGGCGCTTTCCAGCTTGCTCTTCGTGAATTTTCCGGTTGCGGTTTTGTAATCCCTGGGCAGTGTATCGAAAGGAAATTTTCCGTAACGATCGAGATAGATAAAATGATTGCGCCATTCGGTTGTGGGGGTCTTGGCCAACCAGTCCAGGGGATCGGTGACGTGGTGACTCAGAAACTCGCGATTGGCAGTGAAAAATCCGCGTATGTCAGGGGGGAGCGTATCCACGGCCTTTGAGGCGACCAGTCGCTCTGCGCTCGCACCCCAGGCCAGGACTGGCCGCGGAAGCATCGAACCGACGAACGCCGCCACGACGGTCGCGGCGCTGGCTGCGGCAATTCTCGAAACGATACTTTTCGTGCGAAGCATTGATTGCAACCCCCGGGCCCGTTCGCAGGGTGCCAAGCTTGCGGCTACAAGAAAAGTAGATCACAACACCGATGCGAGGCAAGACAAACAAACGAATTCCATCCAAAATTGCCAATCGGGCCGGGATTTACGTAGCGCTCGACTTCAGGCGAGCATCTTAGCGCGCGTACAAAAGGTGGCCGCCAGATGGCGGACCTACACTTTGAATCCGCGCTGCGCGCTTGTGGAAGCTGGATGACGTTGTGGGCAGAACACCCCCGGGCAACTTCCACTTGCGCCGACTGGCTGCTCGGCTATGATGGCCTTTCGTTGTCACGCTTGGCGACGAGAGGCAATTGTCCACCAAACTCACTTCTGCTGAGGCTCCACATTCCGGGCGAGGACGCCTGATCAGTACGCTGGGCGTTGGCTTTGGGATCGCTGTGGCTATCGGCAACACCATCGGCGCGGGAATCGTGCGCACGCCTGGGCAGATTGCCACATTGCTTCCTTCAACCTGGCTGTATTTTGCCGCCTGGGCGGCGGGCGGCCTTTATATGTCTCTGGGCGCACTGCAGTTCGCCGAATTGGGCGCGCTCCTTCCACAAAGCGGCGGGCAATACAATTTCGCCCGCGCCGCTCTAGGCGATTATGCCGTCTTCATTGTCGGCTGGCGCGACTAAATCTCTACAGACGGGAG
>Ga0157378_10002813_pt1 | contig 15515 bp, 11 predicted proteins | sample M65metaG_FD_115309 | JGI IMG/M metagenome (GOLD analysis project Ga0157378, IMG submission 115309) | Miscanthus rhizosphere microbial communities from Kellogg Biological Station, Michigan, USA - M6-5 metaG | ecosystem: Host-associated > Plants > Roots > Rhizosphere > Soil | place: USA: Michigan...
GATCTCATGGTGGTCGACCTGCTCGACGTCGGTCCACTGAAGGAAAGCCTGTGGGGCTTCAACGGTTTCTTCTCCAAACAAAATGGCGGCGGGTTCCTGACCGACCACTTTCCGCTGGCGCAGAAGTCGATCTGGGACATCAAGGGCCTCTATACGTCCTCGCGCCACATCCCCGGCGTCAACTTCGCCGGTCTCATTCACCCTGGCCTGATCGGCTGTCTGCCCGATCCGAAGCTGCTGGCGAAGTGGAACGAGCGCGAGAACGCGCTGATCGCGACCAACCCGACCCGCGTCCCCGGCCTCGCCAACCCGCCGTTTGCGGCCACCGCGCATGCCGGCCAGGCCAAGGGCGATGCCAAGGCCAAGATCGGCGCCGAGGGCGCCCGCACCGTGCCGCCGCGCGAACACGGCGGCAACTGCGACATCAAGGATCTCTCCCGCGGTTCGAAGATCTACTTCCCGGTCTACGTGCCGGGCGGCGGTCTCTCGATGGGCGATCTGCACTTCAGCCAGGGTGACGGCGAAATCACCTTCTGCGGCGCGATCGAAATGGCCGGTTGGCTGCACATCAAGGTCGACGTCATCAAGGACGGCGTCGCCAAATACGGCATCAAGAACCCCGTGTTCAAGCCGTCGCCGATCACGCCGAACTATAAGGATTACCTGATCTTCGAGGGCATCTCGGTCGACGAGGCAGGCAAGCAGCATTACCTCGACGTTCACATCGCCTACCGCCAGGCCTGCCTGAACGCGATCGAGTATCTGAAGAAGTTCGGTTACTCCGGCGCCCAGGCCTATTCGATCCTCGGCACCGCGCCGTGCCAGGGCCACATCTCCGGCGTCGTCGACGTGCCGAACGCCTGCGCCACGCTGTGGCTGCCGACGGAAATCTTCGACTTCGACATCATGCCGTCCTCGGCGGGACCGATTAAACATATCGACGGCAAGATCCAGATGCCGTTGTCACCGGATAAATAAATCCCTGCGCGACGGGATGCGGGACGGCGCGTATCTGCCGCCCCGCATCCGCCGTCGCGAACCATTTGAGAAGCGCGAGGGAGAAGCAAATGCCCGTCTACGAATATCTCTGCAACGATTGCGGTCCGTTCAAGGACATGCGGCCGATGGCGGAATGCGACGATCCGCAGGATTGTCCGCAATGCGACGCCGAATCGCCGCGCGTGATCCTGACCGCGCCGGCATTCTTCTGCATGTCATCGGACAAGCGACTTGCCGCCTCCACCAACGAGCGCTCCTCCAACGCGCCGAAGACGCTGGCCGAATACAAGGCCTCGCACGGTCCGGGCTGCGGCTGTTGTTCGACCAAGAAGCCGTCGCGGCTGGTGACCAAGACCCGCAGCGGCGCCAAGAGTTTTCCGACCGCGCGTCCCTGGATGATCAGCCACTGACGCGCCACTTCAACCGATCGCGATAAACCCGAACCAGAACAGGGGCGTTCCATGCTTCACGGCGACATTTCCTCGAGCAACGACACCGTCGGTGTAGCCGTCGTCAATTACAAGATGCCCCGGCTGCACACCAAGGCCGAGGTGCTGGATAACGCCCGCAAGATCGCGGACATGCTGGTCGGGATGAAGCTCGGTCTGCCGGGCATGGATCTCGTGATCTTCCCGGAATATTCCACGCAAGGCATCATGTACGACGAAAAGGAGATGTACGAGACGGCGTGTGCTGTGCCGGGCGAGGAGACCGCGATCTTCGCGGAAGCCTGCCGCAAGGCGAAGGTCTGGGGCATCTTCTCGCTGACCGGCGAGCGCCACGAGGAGCATCCGAACAAGGCGCCGTACAACACGCTGATCCTGATGAATGACCAGGGCGAGATTGTTCAGAAATATCGCAAGATCATGCCGTGGGTGCCGATCGAGGGCTGGTATCCCGGCAATTGCACCTACGTCTCCGACGGTCCGAAGGGCATGAAGGTCAGCCTCATCATCTGCGACGACGGCAACTTCCCCGAAATCTGGCGCGACTGCGCCATGAAGGGCGCCGAGCTGATCGTGCGCTGCCAGGGTTACATGTATCCGGCCAAAGAACAGCAGGTCATGATTTCCAAGGCGATGGCCTGGGCCAACAACGTCTATGTCGCGGTCGCCAATGCCGCCGGATTCGACGGCGTCTATTCCTACTTCGGCCACTCCGCGATCATCGGCTTCGATGGTCGTACCTTGGGCGAATGCGGCGAGGAGGAATACGGCATCCAGTACGCGCAGCTCTCGAAAACCCTTATCCGCGACGCCCGCCGGACCGGCCAGTCGCAGAACCATCTCTACAAGCTCTTGCATCGCGGCTACACCGGCATGATCAATTCCGGCGAAAGTTCAAAGGGTGTCGCATCGTGTCCCTATGATTTCTACAAGAAGTGGATCAACGATCCCGAAGGGACTCGCGAGATGGTCGAGGGCCTGACCCGCTCGACCGCCGGCACCGTGGAATGCCCGATCGACGGTATCCCGAACGAGAAGACGGGGACGAATTACTGAGCAATATCGCCCGGCGTCCGGATTGGCCAATTCCGGCTTTTGGACTTCCGCGAGGTTGGATAGCACGCTGCAATGCGGCTACCACGGCTTCTGCTTCAGGCTATTCTGCCGGTAGAAGCATCGGCATAACGCCAGGACGACACGCGAAGACTTCAGTAGTTGATCTTGGCTACCTCGCGAAGCTCCTCGGGCGTGGTCGTTCGAAAGCCGAAAAATTCCAGATAGGCCGGTATCTGCTCGAACAGCATGTCGGTGCCGACCTGGATTTCGCAACCGCGCGCCCTGGCTGCCGCCAGCAACGGCGTGATTTCCTGCTTCATCACGACTTCGCCGACGAAGGTCGAAGGAGCGATCCGGTCGACGTCGATCGGCAGCGGATCGCCTTCCTTCATGCCGAGCGGCGTCGCGTTGACGACGATGTCGAACCCGGCCGGATCCTTCGAACCGACCCCGATCTTCAGGTTGGGATAGTAGGCGCGCAAACGGTCCGCGAGACCGTTCATGGTCGCAGGAAAGGCGTCGAACAAGGCAAGCTCCGCGACGCCGGCCTTGGCGAACGATGCCACGATGGCAGATCCGACCCCGCCGCTTCCGACCACGAGAACGCGTACGCCGGCAATGCTGCGGCCCTTGCGCAGAACGCCCCGAACGAAGCCTTCGCCGTCGAACATGTCGCCAACCAGGGTGCCGCCCGGGCCAAGCCGGATGGCATTGCATGCGCCGGCAACCTTCGCCGTGGTCATGACCTCGTCGAGCAGCGCCACGCTGGTCACCTTGTGCGGCATGGTGACGAGCGCGCCGTGAATGTTGGACAGCTTGAACACCAGCTTGAGGAATGCCGGATAGTCTTCCGCCTTGCAGCCCATCGGAACCACGACCGCGTCGATGGCGTGTTTCTCGAAATAGGGGTTGTAGATCATCGGCGCCTTGAAGCTCTCGGTCGGATAGCCGAGATGCGCAATGAGCCTTGTGCGTCCACTGATCGTCATCGGTGCGTTCCTCTTTTTCTCAAGACGACTGGGCGCCGGTCGTCGCCGGTTCGTGCTCCACCGGAGTGTGACCGTAATGCTCACGCGTCGAAGAACACCGTCTCCCGGTCGCCCTGCAGATGGATGTCGAAAGTGTAGACGACGGCGCCGTCCCGTTCCGATCGCCGCGCGATCAGCGTCAGGCGGCGCTCCGGCTGCTCGATGATGTTGAGCACCGGATCATCGGCGTTCGCCGCTTCTTCATCGTCGAAATACATGCGCGTCGCAAGGCCGATGTTGATGCCGCGAGAGGCGAGCCAGAAGTTGATGTGCGGCGCCATCGCTTTGCGGTCCTTGCGGCCGGCCACGCTTCCGGGCTTGATGGTGCGGATGGTGTAGAGCCCGGTGGCGAAGTCGGTACCGGTGCGAGCCCAGCCCCGGAAACCGTGATCCAGCGCCTTGTCCTGGGTATCGGCGGGATGGTTGTAACGTCCGGCCGCATTGGCCTGCCAGGTCTCGACCAGCACATCCTTGGTCACATGGCCGGCGCCATCGAAGATTCTTCCCTCGATGGTGATGCGCTCGCCCGCTATTCCGGGAGCTGCGATATCGCCGCCGAAATTGGTCTCGAAGATCTGAAACCCTGCCTGCTCCGGTATGAGGCCGATATGCACGTAGGGGCCGGCCGTCTGCGCTGGCGTCTCGGGCAGATAGGAAGGGATGAACGGGGTCGGTGTCATACTAGCCTCCCCAGAGCTTGTTTTCGAACAGGGTCTGCCGGCGTCCCCGCAATACGATGTCGAAGCGGTAGGCGAGACATTCGAGCGGGCGCGATGCGTTGAGATCCAGCCGTGCCGTCAACCGGTCGGCGGCCGTCTTGTCGGGGATCGTCGCGATGATGGAATCGTGCGGGATCAGCGGGTCGCCCTCGAAATACATCTGGGTGATCAGGCGTTGCGCAAAGCCGGTGCCGAACACCGAAAAGTGGATGTGGGCCGGCCGCCAACTGTTGATGCCGTTTCGGAACGGATACGCGCCGGGCTTGATCGTCCGGAAGAAATAGTAGCCCCGCTCGTCGGTCAGCATCCGGCCGCAGCCGCCGAAATTCGGGTCGATCGGCGCGATATAGGTGTCGTTGCGATGACGGTAACGTCCGCCGGCATTGGCCTGCCAGACTTCGACCAGGGTATTGGCGACCGGGTGGCCGTTGCCGTCGAGTACATGGCCATGAACGATGGTCTGTTCTCCGATCGGCTCGCCTTGCCTGGCGTAGTTGCGGACGAGATCGTTGTCGAGCGGGCCGAGTTCTGCGGGCGAGAATGCCGGGCCCGTGACCTCCGACAGGGAATTGTGCAGGGACCAGAGCGGAATGCGTGGCGACCGCAACACGCTCGTCTTGTAGACCGGCGTGTACGCCGGCGGATGAATGTCGCGGTCACGTTGATGAAATTCTGCTTGGTGAGTCATGTCGCGTAATCTCACTCATTCGGGGTGCAGAGGACCGCTGCCGCCTCTCGTTTGGCCCTGGGAGGCGGCAGCCATTTCGTGACGGGGCGTACAAGGCGCCGGCCGTCAGGCCTGGGCAGCAGCGATGCTTGCGGCCTCGGTGCGCTTCTTCTCGTATTCGGCCTTCGCCATCGGAACCGCGCCGGGATTGCCGAGATCGTTGATGTTGATCCGGTAGGTTTCCCGGGCGGTGATGGCCGCAATCGCCGCTATCACCGTGATGCCGAAGGCGATCGCGCCGACCGTGACGGGAATGTTGCTCGAACCGGGAGGGGCCACCGTTGCAAACAGGGCCGGAAGCAGCGCGGTGATGGTCGTTCCGATATTTTGCGAAATCGCCATTGCCGAGACCCGGGTCCGCGTCGGAAACAGTTCGGGGTAGAAGCTCGGAAAGATCGCGTTGTAACCCTGGTAGACGACGCCCCACATCAGCAGCGACATGCAGATCGCCAACGGCACGTTGTGGATGCTGATCGCATAGAGATAACCGAAGGCGAGCAGGCCCGAGCAGAGCGCGCCGACGATGATCGGAGGCTTGCGGCCGACCTTGTCCGACAGGTTGCCGACGAACGGGATGACGAACACGGCCAGCATGTTTCCGAGCACCGGGATCCAGAGGTAGACGTCCTTGGAAAAGCCGATTCCGTAAGCCGGCTGGACGGCATAGGCGGCGCCGAAGATGGTGGCGACGACCGGAATGACGTTCATCAGCGCCATGCATACGACGCGGAGCATGTCTCGCCAGCTCAGCTTGAACGCCTGGACGATAGGGGCTCTCGGAACATTGCCCTGCTTGTTTTCCTCGGCAAAAGCCGGCGTTTCGTCGACCTCGCGACGGATGACGTAGCCGGCGACGATGACGAAAAAGCTGAGCAGGAACGGGATGCGCCAGCCCCAGCTATTGAATGCGTCGCTCGGCATGTAAGCGGCGAGCGGGAGGAAGACCGCTGCCGCCAGGATCTGGCCGGCCTGCACGCCCTGCAGCGCGAAGCTGGCATAAAATCCGCGCTGCCCGAACGGGGCGTGCTCCAGGATCATCGAACTCGCGCCTGAAATTTCGCCGGCCACCGCAAAGCCCTGGATCAGGCGCAGGACGACGAGAAGGGTCGGCGCCAGAAGTCCCACCTGCTGATAGGTCGGCAGCAGCCCGACCAGCATCGTCGATATGCCCATCAGGAACATGCAGACGATCAATACCGTCTTGCGGCCGTGGGTGTCGCCCCAATGTCCGAGAACGAACGCGCCGATCGGGCGTGCGATGTAGCCGACACCGTAGGTCGCGAGCGATGCGATGATGGCGACCGTCGGATTTTCGGAGGGAAAGAAGACTTGCGGAAATATCAGCGACGCTGCCGTCGCGTAGATGAAGAAGTCGTAGTACTCGAGCGCCGATCCGATCCAGCCGCTGGCGGCTGCCTTCTTCGACTGACTCGCATGAGCGTTGGTTTGAGCTGGCGAACTTGCCATGTGGGCCTCCCCTGTCTGTTTCTAAACGTCCCTTTGCGGGATTCTTCGGCAGTTGCGGATGGCGGTCCGGGGTCGTGTGCCTGGCGTCTCTCGGTTCAGGAATGAACAAGGTTCGTCGCTGTCGGTCCTGGATGGCGAGCCGCATGCAGCCCCACGATAGTTCGGCTGCCGGGTAACACAATTACCGTGTTTGCCAAGAAACATAACATGATGTTAATTTGGCCCTGGCGAGAAAATGCTCCGTCCCGTCGGCGGCGTTGTCAATGCCGTTTGCTCCCTGCGCGCCAGCACGTCGGGAGCTATCGCCGTTTTGCCGCCGGCCGAGGTTAGCAGGGATTTTGCGAGATGATGACGCTGCGCCAGGTCGAGGTTATCCGGGCAGTCATGGTGACCGGCACCATCGGCGGCGCGGCGAGGTTGCTCAATGTGTCGGCGCCCGGCATCAGCCGGCTGGTGAAATACACCGAGAAATCTCTCGGCATCAAATTCTTTCAGCGTCAGAGCGGACGCTACTCTCCGACGCCTGAAGCGCACAGCATTTTCGAGCAGATCAACGGTGTCTACAAGAAGGTCGACGACCTCTCCGAGATCATTTCGAAGATCGGGCACGGCGCACTTTCGGAGCTGCGTATCGGTTCGGTCCCGAGCATCGCCCAGATTATGGCGCCGCGCGCGATCGAGCGGGTGCGGCGACGCTACGCCGATCTCCGGATCGACATCAACATCCTCAAGATCGAGGACGCCATCGATTACCTCTTGCTCGGCAAGGGGGATTGCGTCGCGATGAGCTATCGGCTCGACCATCCGGGCCTCGACTTCCTGCCGCTCGCGACGGGAGAGTTGTTCTGCATCGTGCCGCACGGGCATCCGCTGGCAGGCCGCAAGCAGGTTTCCGCCGCTGAAATCGTCAAACATCCGTTGATCGGCATTGACCCGACCGATCCCTACGGGCGCATCATGGCCGACATCTTTGCCCGCAAGAAGCTGAGCTATGACATGACCATTCGCGCACGCTTCGGCACGACGGTCTGCGCCCTGGTGAAGGCGGGGCTTGGTATCGCCGTGATAGATCAATTCACGCTTGCCCACGGCGGGTTCCCCGATCTGGCAATGTTGAAAATATCGGAACCAACCAGGTTCGATACTTACGTAGCGGTGAAGCGTGGTGCGCCGCTATCGCACTATGTCGAGCATTTCATTCAATGCCTGCGCCAGGAAATGCAGGCCGGCGGCCTCGGTCGAAGCGGCTCGCCGAAGGGTGTTGTGCGCGAATCGAGAAAATAACACCAGGTTATCCCTTGCGCACGACTGGGCAATTTGTCCGGGGGCGTTGATGATATATCGTTCGCCGATACGAAACGAACTGTGCCAGCCAAATCGGGAGGCTGACCTCATGGCCAAACGGTCGATCGCAACTGTCTCGCTGAGCGGCTCGCTCGATGAAAAGCTGCGCGCCATCGCCGGCGCGGGCTTCGAGGAAGTGGAAATCTTCGAGAACGATCTGCTGTCGTTCAATGGCAGTCCCCGCGACGTCGGGCGGCTGTGCCGCGACCTCGGTCTTTCCATTTGTGCATTCCAGCCGTTCCGCGATTTCGAGGGCATGCCCGAACCGCAGCGCGCACGGAACTTTGCCCGTGCCCAGCACAAATTCGACCTGATGCAGGAATTGGGAACCGATTTGCTGCTGATCTGCAGCAACACTTCGCCGGCGTCGCTCGGCGGGATCGATCGGGCGGCGGCGGACTTCCACGAGCTGGGCGATCTGGCTGCACCACGCGGCCTGCGTGTGGGCTTCGAGGCGCTGGCCTGGGGACGACACGTCAACGACTACCGCGACGCGTGGGAGATCGTGCGCCGTGCCGACCACAAGTCGATCGGGGTCATTCTCGACAGCTTTCACGCATTGGCGCCGGGATTTCCGGTGACCCCGATGCGATCGATCCCTGCGGACAAGATTTTTCTGGTGCAACTCGCCGACGCGCCGAAGCTCGGTCTCGACGTGCTGTCCTGGAGCCGCCATTTCCGCTGCTTTCCGGGGCAGGGCGATCTGCCGGTCGGCGCGTTCATGGAGGCCGTCGCAGCAACCGGATATGCCGGTCCGCTGTCGCTGGAGATATTCAACGACCAATTTCGATCCGGCTCTCCGGTGCGGACTGCGACCGACGGGCTGAGATCCCTGATCCTGCTGGAAGACCAGGTGTCGAATACCCCGTCGGGCACGGCCCCGTTGCAGGCAAAAGCACAGAGCCGCGGCGTCGGTTTCGTCGAGTTCGCCCTCGATCACACCAGAGCGGACGATTTGCGAACGCTGTTTGGTCAGCTTGGCTTCCGGAAGACAGGGACCCATCGCAGCAAGGACGTCGAGCGCTGGTCGCAGGGCCATATCGAACTGGTGGTCAACTGCGAACCCGACGGCTTTGCGCACTCACACTACATCACGCACGGCGCCGGTGTCTGTGCCATCGCGATCGATGTCGACGACGCCGGAAAATCCATGAAGCGGGCGGAAGCCTTGAAGGCGCATACGTTCTATTCCCCGGTCGGACCTGGCGAACTGGAGATCCCTGCGATCCGGGGCGTTGGCGGCAGCCTGCTGTATTTCCTGGAAGCTGCGGGCAAGAACTGGAACACCGATTTCGAGGCATTGCCCGGTGCTGCGGCGAGCGATCGGCTGACGGCCGTCGATCACATATCGCAGTCGATGCCTTACGACGAAATGTTGTCCTGGCTATTGTTCTACACCGGGATACTGGATCTGCAGCGTTTGCCGCAGATGGAGATCGCCGATCCGCTCGGTCTCGTGCAGTCTCAGGCGCTGATCAATGGTAATCAGAGCGTTCGCATGGTCCTCAACGGCTCGTCGGCCACACGGACGTTGTCGGCGCGGTTCATCCACGAATTCTTCGGCTCCGGCGTGCAGCACATTGCCTTCTCCTGCACCGATATCTTTGCGGCGGTCGCGGATATGCGGTCGCGGGGGACGGATTTCCTCAAGATCCCGGACAACTATTACGACGACATCGAAGCCAAGTACGATCTCGATGCGGCGACGATGACGGCCCTTCGCAAAAACCGGATCCTGTATGACCGCGAGGGCGACGGAGAATTCTTTCAGGTCTATACCCATGCCTTCGACGAGCGGTTTTTCTTCGAGATCGTGCAGCGGCGCAACTATCAGGGCTTTGGTGCCGCCAATGCCGCGGTTCGGCTCGCGGCGCAAACGCGGGAGTCGCGACCGCTGACCATTCCCCGAAGCTAGCCGTGCTGCCTCCTGCCTTCATTCCCGCACGGCGTAGATATCGGCGAAGCGTTCGCGCAGCAGGTTCTTTTGCACCTTGCCCATGGTGTTGCGCGGCAAGGCTTCGACAAAGACCACGCGTTTCGGCTGCTTGAATTTTGCCAACCGTCCAGCCAGCGCCTTCAGCACCGTGCCTTCGTCGACCGCGGAGCCCGGCGAGCGAACGATCGCGGCGGTGACGCCTTCGCCGAAGTCGGCATGGGGAACGCCGACCACCGCGCTTTCGTAGACGCCCGGGATCGCGTCGATCTCGGTCTCGATCTCCTTCGGATAGACGTTGAAGCCGCCGGTGATGATGAGATCCTTGCCGCGGCCGACGATGGAGAGGTAGCCGCGCGGGTCGAGCTTGCCGAGATCGCCGGTGATGAAGTAGCCGTCGGCACGGAATTCGGATGCGGTTTTCTCCGGCATGTTCCAGTAGCCGGAAAACACGTTGGGGCCCTTTACCTCGATCATCCCGACTTCGCCGGTCGGCAACGCGGCGCCGCTGTCGGGGTCGGCGACCCTGATCTGGACCGCGGGCAGGGCGCGGCCCACCGAGCCCGCGATGCGCTCGCCGTCATACGGATTGGACGCGATCATGCCGGTCTCGGTCATGCCGTAGCGTTCGAGAATGGCGTGACCGGTGCGCGCTTTCCAGTCGCGATGGGTCTCGGCCAGCAAAGGCGCGGAGCCGGCGACGAACAGCCGCATTTTTTCGGTCGTGCGCGCGCTCAATCTCACGCTCTGCAGCAGGCGCACATAGAAGGTCGGCACGCCCATCAGCACGGTCGCCCGCGTCATCATCGTGATGATACGCTCGGCGTCGTACTTCTGCATGAAGATCAGGCGCGCACGGGCGGCAAACGTCACGTTGCAGGCGACGAACAGTCCGTGAATGTGGAAGATTGGCAGCGCATGGATCAGGATGTCGCTGCTCGAATAACGCCACTCCTGCACCAGCGTCAGCGCGTTCGAGACCAGATTGCCGTGGGTCAGCATCGCGCCCTTGGAACGGCCGGTGGTTCCGGACGTATAGAGAATGGCAGCAAGATCGTCCTTGCCGCGCGGCACCGTGTCAAAATGTGCGGGCAAGCCGGCGGCGGCATCGACGAACGAGCCGCGGCCGTCGCGATCCAGCGTCTCGACCCGGCCACCCGCCTTGGCGGCGATGGCGCGCAGATCGGACGCCTCGGCGGGATCGCACACGATCAAGGTCGGCTGCGCGTCGCGGATGAAATAATCCGCTTCCGTTGCGGTATAGGCGGTGTTGAGCGGCAGATAGACGGCGCCTGCGCGCAGCGTGGCGAGGTAGAGTGCGATTGCTTCGACTGATTTTTCGACCTTGGCTGCGACGCGATCCCCGGCGCCGACGCCGATGCTGGCGAGATAGTTGGCGAACGACCCGCTGAGGCGAGCGAGGTCGGCATAGGTCAACACCAGGCCGTCTTCCTTTTCGATACAGATCGATGTGTCGGAATCCGCCGAGGCGAGCAGACGATCGTACAGATTCCAGGTCATGGCTTGCTCTTTCGAGATTCGGTTTGGTTGCCGGGGACGAGATCGCGCGACGAGAGATTGGCGCGCAGCGATTTCTTGACGGCGTCGGCGGCGGCTACGCTGCCGTGCTCGGCGAACGCCTCGTGGTTCGCCTCGATGTGATCGAGCGCGTAGAGATAGTTCACCATCATGCCGAACGACTGCTTCATCCCGTTGGCGGAGGGATCGCCGAGGAAGTTGAGCCGCTCCAGCCGGGCGCCGTTGCCGAGATGAAAGCGGGCGACGGGATCGACCGGCTTGCCGGATGGTTGCTTCGCTTTCAGGAAGTAGTAGGCGGCGAGCGACGTCATCGCGTCCCTGGCTGCCTCGACGTGGCCGCCTTCCTCGATCGCGGCAAGCGCGCGCCGGGTCTCGTCGTCGATCGCGCGCGATGCCTCGCTCTTCATTTCGCGGCGAACCCAGTTGGCGAAGCCGGGGACCGGCGACAGGGTAACGAAGGTCTTCAGGTTCGGCAGTTCGCGGGCGAGGTCCTGCACCACCTGCTTGATCAGGAAGTTGCCGAAGGTGACGCCGGCCAGACCCTTCTGGGTGTTCGAGATCGAATAGAACACCGCCGTGGTGGCCTCGCTGGCGGCGATGGCGCGGCGCGACTTGTCGAGCAGCGGGCCGATCGCCGCCGGGATTTCCCGGGTCAGCGCCACCTCGACGAAGATCAGGGGTTCGTCGACGAGCTGCGGATGGAAGAAGGCGTAGCAGCGGCGGTCGGTCGGCGCGAGACGGTTGCGCAGATCGTCCCAGTCCTGGATGGCGTGGACCGCCTCATAGCGGATGATCTTTTCCAGAATGCTGGCCGACGTATTCCAGTCGATCGGGCGCAACACCAGAAAGCCGCGATTGAACCAGGACGAGAACAGATGAACGAAATCGTCGTCGACTGCTTGCAATTCGGGATGGTCGCGCAGCAGCGACAGCAGAACCTGCCGCATTCGCACCAGCGCGGCCGTACCGCCCGGCGCGAGGTTGAGGCGGCGGATCAATTCCTGCCGGCGCGGTTCGGCCGCGGCATGCAGCCCTTCGAGCCTGGTTTGGTCGCTGCCGTCCTCGCGCTGGTAGGCCGCGATCGCCAATTCGATGGCGCGACGGTCGGGTCCGAAGCGATCGGCCAGCGAGGCCAGGAATTTCAGTTGCTGCGGCTCGGCGGCGTCCGCGAACGCCTGGATCAGCGATTGCGCCAGCGCGACGCCGGAGGCCTCGCCGCGCCGCGACAGCAGCGCTTCGCCGAGAAATTCGAGATCGTGCGGTTCGGCCGGCCCGCGCGGCGGCTTCATGCCGAGCACGGCGCGGCCGCGCTCGGTCAGCGTTTCGATCAGGCCGTGCAGGAATTCTGGCGCCGACAGTCGCGCGGATTTGGCGTCGCTCTGCATGGAGTGTCCTTTCGCTATCGGGAGGGCGGGCCCATGATCAGGTTGGGCAGCCAGGTTGAGATCGAGGGAACGAAGCAAAGCAGCAGCACCGCCAGCGCCATCAGCAGCACGAACGGCAGCGTTCCCCAGATGACGTCGCGCAGGGGGATGTCGGGCGCAATGTTCCGGATGACGAAGATGTTGAGGCCGACGGGCGGATGGATCAGGCCCATCTCCATCACGATCGTCATCACCACGCCGAACCAGATCAGGTCGAAGCCGGCGTCCTTCAGCGGCGGCAGGATGATCGGCGCGGTCATCAGGATGATCGAGACCGGCGGCAGGAAGAAGCCCAGCACCACGACCATGACAAGGATCGCCGCCAGCAGCACCCAGCGCGACAGGTGCATCTCGACGATCGCCTGCGCCGCGCCCTGGCTGATGTGGAGGTAGCTCATGACATAGGAATAGAGCAGCGACATGCCGATGATCAGCATCAGCATGGTGGATTCCCGCAGCGTCGATTCCAGGATCGGACCGAGATCGGTGGGCCGCCACACGCCGTAGATCAAGGCGATCAGGGCGAGCGCCAGGATGCCGCCGAGACCCGCGGTCTCCGACGGCGTCGCGAAGCCGCCATAGAGCGCGACCATGACGCCGGTCAAGAGGATGATGAATGGCATCACGCGCGGCAAGGCGCCGAAGCGCGCGGCCATCGTGAAACGCTCGTTCGACAGGATCGGATGCTGCGACGGGTCGTCGTAGAGTTTTCGCGCCGTGGCGTATTCCGCGCGGAATTTCACCACCGCATAGGCTGCAAACAGCACGACCAGCAGGAAGCCGGGACCGATGCCGGCCAGGAACAGGCGTCCGAGCGATTGCTCGGCGGCGACGGCATAGAGGATCATCGTGATCGACGGCGGCAGCAGGATGCCGAGCGTTCCGCCGGCCGCGATGATCCCCGCGGCAAAGCCGCCCGAGTAACCGCGCTTGCGCATTTCGGGAATGCCGGCCGAGCCGATCGCCGAACATGTCGCCGGCGACGAGCCGGCCATGGCGGCAAACAGCGCGCAGGCAAAGACGTTGGCGATGCCGAGCCCGCCCGGAATACGGCCGAGCCAGACATGCAACGCGGTGTAGAGGTCCTGGCCGGCCTTCGACTTGCCGATCGCAGCGCCCTTCAGGATGAAGAGCGGGATCGCCAGCAGCGTGATCGAAGCCATTTCCTCATAGACGTTCTGCGTCACCGTATCGAGCGATGCGCCGGGCATGAAGAAATACATAAAGATGACGGCAACGGTGCCGAGCGCGAGCGCAATCGGCATGCCCGAAGCCATGACGGCGAGCGTCGCGCCGCCGTACATCAATCCAACCGTCAGCGTGCTCATTTGCTGCTCCGTGCGGCCAGTGCCGAGGCAAGCTGCAGTGCGATCTAACGTCATCAGGCTCATGCCGAGCGCCATGGCGCTGTAGGGGATCCATAACGGCGGCGCCCAGGTCGATCCGGAAACCTGGCCGTCGACCCATGCTTCGTGAAACAGCGTCCAGGATTTCCAGGCAAAGAAGCTGCAGAAGGCAAAGGAGACCGCATCGACCACGAAGGTCCGGATCGCGTTGCCGCGCGGTGTGAGGTACCCGGTGAGCGCTTCGATGCCGATATGGCCGCGGCCGGCCTGGACGAAAGCGGTGGAAAGGAAAGTGCCGCCGACCAGCAGGAACACCGCCGCCTCGTCCTGCCAGTAGGTGGCGGCGTTGAAGAAATAACGGGCGACCACACTGTAGCTGAGAATGGCACTCGAAAGGATCAGCGCCATCGAGCACAGCACGACGATGGTTCGGTTGAGCAGGGCCATGGCGCGGTTGATCCGCGCCATCAGCGTGCCGGGCTCCGCTTCCACGACAGCCGCGGAATGGCCGAGATCGATGCCGTGTGCGCTCATGATCCGGCATCCATGGCAAGCTTGAGCAGGTTGGCGCAGTTCTCGCTCTTGGCGGCGAAGTCCTTCCAGGCGGTTTCGCGCGCCAGGCTTCGCCACTCCCGGATGGCGCCGCCGTCGAGATCGTAGACCTTGGCGCCGGCGGCCTCATAGACCCGCGCGACGCGGATATCATCCTGCACGGCGGCGGCGCGGCCGTACTCCTCGAGCTCGGCCCCGACCGACATGATGACGTCGCGTTCTTCGTTCGACAGCCGGTCGAATACCGCCTTCGACATCAGAAGCGGCTCGAGCATGAACCAGTAGCTCTTGGCACGGCCGGTGGTCAGATGCTTGGCGAGTTCTTCGAGCCGGAACGAGATCAGGCTGGTGGAGGAGGTGAGGGCGGCGTCGCAGGCGCCGGTCTGCATCGCGGCGTAGAGTTCGTTGGAAGGAAGCGACAGCACCGCAGCACCAGCGGCCTGGAGCACCATATCCATCTCGCGCGATCCGCCGCGGACCTTCAGGCCCTTGGCGTCGCCGACTTCGACGAGCGAGCGCGTGCGGCTCGCCGCGCCGCCGGCCTGCCAGATCCAGGTGATGATGACGACGCCTTTGGCGGCGAGAAACTTGCCGAGCTCCTGGCCGATCGGCTTGTTCTTCCAGCCGAGGCCTTCGTCGTAGCCGGTGACGAGGCCGGGCATCAGGCCGAGATTGAGTTCGGGCAGGTCGCCGCCGGCGTAGGAGATCGGGATCAGGCTCATGTCGAGCGCGCCCTTTCGCAGGGCCGAGAACTGCGCGTTGGTCTTCATCAGCGAAGAGCCGGGATAGATTTCGGCGGTCAGTGCGCCCTTGCTGCGTTCGGCGATCAGGCTCCCGAACCTCCGGCACAGCCGGTCGCGGAAGTCGCCTTCGGTGGCGGTGCCGCCAGGAAACTGGTGCGAGATCTTCAGTGCCGTCGCTGCCTGCGCCGGGCC
>Ga0157378_10002814_pt1 | contig 15514 bp, 15 predicted proteins | sample M65metaG_FD_115309 | JGI IMG/M metagenome (GOLD analysis project Ga0157378, IMG submission 115309) | Miscanthus rhizosphere microbial communities from Kellogg Biological Station, Michigan, USA - M6-5 metaG | ecosystem: Host-associated > Plants > Roots > Rhizosphere > Soil | place: USA: Michigan...
TTAGGGGGTAATTCTAAACCATTCTGAGATTTATCTTGGATTTTTATATAATAGTTCTTTACTATATCACCAAAATAGGTGGGCGGTCCTGCTCATGACTTATTCATGTAACCATTTAACGTCCCTTGCGATGCAACAAATAAAATAGATAAACCTAATATCAAAAAACACGTGGCTCTAAACTTAATTCTTTCCATTCATTCTATCAATCTGGTATATGCCAACAAAGATTCACTTGTACCACGGTTCGATTATCTTAATATTTTTTCGGAATTAGTAAAAGTCATAAGAATCTAACTTAACCTAGCGAACTTTACTTACCAAAATTAGATACTCGTATTAGAACTCTTAAATAAAAATTTGATATCTAATCCTTTGCCTATCTTGAATTCATTAATTAGGATAGACAATTGGTTAGTATTTTGATTGGATTCACTACCACCTGAAGTCTGAGTTGAGGATTGATTGTTGTCTTCAGAGTCCCCTTCACTACTTAAAGTCTGATCGCTGGCTGTCTGAGTTGAGGATTGATTGTTGTCTTCAGAGTCCCCTTCACCACTTAAAACTTGTTCAGTCAAACCATTACCAGTCTGAAATAACACCTTCAGAGTTTTCGACAATTTTAGGAGGTAATTCTAAACCATTCTGAGATTTATCTATTGGTTGGTGCTACTATTCTTCACCGGATATGCACTGACCAATTATGCTTATTAGAAAATAAACTTAGATACTCGTATTGGAAGTTTTAAATAAAAATTTGGTTCTTAATTATATTTTCTAAAGACATTTTGAGATTGTGAGAATAAGGAATCCAAGGGAATTGCTTTGTTCACGTGAAAAATGAAAAGTTCCCGTATAGTGTCAATGATTATCTCCTGCAGTAACTTGAGGAATGTATAACATATTCAACCGAGTTACATTCATCACAGCTCCATGAAATGTATTCGTGACACATGATGCACGAAGAAATAGGACTCAAAGTTGATCCACACCCTCTGCACGAACCTCTATTAAACATACTAGTTGATAGGGTAACATATTGTATAAAGGCTGTGGTTGCATATATCTACTCAAGTATCATTACTACACAGATTCCTGGTACTACTAGTAGCGACTTCATGATGGTTTTTATAAATTATCACTTGCCATATTATCTGCAGCATTTTATAAAAAAGCAAATTACTTGCCTGGATCGTCGAAAACTGATGGGCCAAGTTACAAAAGGCCCACCAGCCACGCGCGTGTTCTTGTCCTTTGTCGACACTTGTAAGGGAATTGGACAACAAATAATAAAAGAGTTAGACTAATGGGAGCTTGAAATTTGAATGACGTCGTCTATCAAGGACTTACTTCCATCAATATTCAATGAATCATTTGAGTTTAGATGGAGAAATGAGTAGGTTTGACAGGTCTTGATCTATCCAATGGACTATATTGTCTTTAATATTAGCTGCAGCGACACTGATCGTTGGACTTATTATTCTAGTGACAAAATAGTATAACGAATAAGCAAGGGTAATTATATCAGCGTTGCCATTAAGTAAATGTGGTAAGAACAATAAAACCAGACGGCGTTCCAGGCGAATTTAAGTGCAGAATTTGTGATGTAATGTGGTCAAGCTTCATGAAAGATAATATTCCCTGCACTATTACAGCAACAAGAAATGGATTACATGACTTTGATTTTGCTAAACCCATTTTAGTACAATCAAAGTAGAAAAATATTTTTTTTATATAGTATTATCAGCATTTTTGGGTCAATTAGAACCGGCGAAGCGCTGATAATGAACTTGAAATCCGCCAGCCCTTGTGTCTACGTGGGAGCCTACTGTGTGGTCAACAAATTATAAAATGGTTAAAACCCAACACAATTCAGTTAATTGTATAAGCTTTCAGACTCAATCTCCATGTGTAGATCGTTGCAACATATCACATCAAAAATACAAGAAACGATTAGAAAGTCGGGATACTGGGATTTGAAGGGAGATAATTTATCAAATGAACAATGATAGATCTAAACGAAAAATAAGCAAATTATTGCGACTTCATCTTAAGAAACAAAATAAAGATCTTGTAGAATTTCAGAAAGAAATAGCAGTTCTTATATGCGATGAAATAATGGAAAGAGTAAAACAACAGATTCATGACGTAGAGCGTGAATCCGAAAATTTGGAAGGCGATATATTAAATTTCTATCGTTTATCAGTTATGAATCAGATTAGGTTCATACTTGAAGTATCAGATGAGATTGAAGCAGAATTTCGACAACAAATAAAACAAATTGAATCTTTAACATAAATATTTCTTTTATTATTAGCATCTTCCAAAAACATTAGTAAAAATACCATATTATTATATTCCCTATATTGGAATTATCAGTGCTATTTAAGGACTAGAAATATCCTAATCTGATACGGCCTTGGGGAAATAAAATTCATTACAACAACATTTTATTTACCTTTTATGATAAGATCTCTTAATTCTAAAAGGAATTCAAATTAAATGGAGAAACTTATATGCATGATTGGTCTTTTGAAAAGAAGGTAGAATATTAAATGCCAATATTTATGGATACTCATAAAGTTCCTTTTACCAAAGAACATCTTCAAGAGCTTTGTGCATCACCTAGAGATGAATTTGGTGTATCCCATGTAGACCTTCTTTTCAATAAGGATGCAAATGTATGTTTCTGTGTACTTGATGCGCCAAATGAGGAAGCTGTTAGAAAGCATCACGAAAAGGCTAATGTGAACTGTGAATGGATTATACAGGTCGAAACAGCAAAAACATGATTATAACTTCCTGAAATTGTTCTTACTGATCTAAAAATGGATTCTGAAAGCATACAACTCGATTCAATGTAATATTAGGACTCCATAATTTGCTTGCCATTCTGATAATATTCTAACAATTATGACTCGTAAATTCTACAAAATAAGAATAGCGTATTTGAAGTAGCTTCATGATCGGTTACTCAAAATATCTGAAAATTATAATGAGCGAAAGCTATTTTTCTAACATGATATCTTCCAATAATAGAATCATCCGATTTGGTTTTTTATTTACTCTTAAGATTTCGTTAGCAGTATCTTATTATAAAGTTCGCGACCATTTTATGTTGTGCAAATAAAGTTCTACACTCAGAGTTCCGAAATTCCCAACTCACTAATCCCTTGGGTATCTGAGTTGGAATCGCTCGGAATAAAGTCAAAGAAACTGAATGAGCTAAATGATGTTTACGAGGTAAAAAATCTCGTAGAAAATATCAAACAAAACTTATTTCAAGAATATAAGTCTAGTTTTCAAGGATCTTCGTAACAACTTAGTAACAATATCACTTGGATATATCAGCTCTTTCAATGGATACTATAGTGAGTAAGGAATTATGGTCTTGGAGATCCAAAATCATATTTCAAATTAGGTGAATTCCTCTTAGTTACTTGGATATACATGCAAATGAAACTAGTCACATTTGAGCCGGTAAAATGAATTCAATATCGTCAGCTATGTCTATATGATCAGGAGTCACAACTTGAACATAAAAGCAACCAAATATCCCGAGGTTATCATATAATGACAGGCAAAAGTGAATAACCCCTTGTATGCTTTTTATAGGAAAATATTCATAGAATATCGTGCCTCAATATACCAATTTGTCGTGCATGAATTTTAATACCACCGATGATCAGAATCAGTTTATTTCAAAGGTGGACTCTGTATGTAAAACACTTCGGAGTTTTGAAGAAGCATGTTACATTGAAGAAAAGTTGAATGAAAAGTTGGTTCCTGAATTTAGTAAAATTGGAATGCTTGGTTGTCCTATTTCAAAGGATTATGGAGGACTAGGATATGATATTCTAACGTATTGCAAGACTTTGGAAAGAATCGGTGAAGAAGGTAATTCTATGAGAACTTTTTTTTCTGTGCACACTTCTATAGGGCAAATGCTACTACAAGGCTGGGCAAATCAGGAACAAAAAAAGGAATTCTTGCCAGCCACAACGAACGGTAAAAGTATCATGGCCTTCGCCTTAACCGAACCTCAAGCAGGTAGTGATCCTTCATCAATGATTAGTGAATATGAAGATGTAGGTGATTGCTATTTACTAACCGGAAGGAAGCACTGGATTGGTAATGGTACCATAGCAAATATCATCACAACATATGCTCGAGATAAGGCAACAGGTAAGATATCAGCTTTTATCGTAGATATGGATTCATCTGGAATAAGAAGAAAAGAAATGAAAAATAAAATGGGTTTACTTACAATTAAGAATGCTGAGATTGATTTTGAGGGCTGCCGTATACCAAAACATAATTTGTTAGGGAATGTCGGCCAGGGATTAAACATTGCCTTCAGTGCCCTGATAGATGGTCGATTAAGTGTTGCAGCAGGATCGATTGGAGTTATGAAAGACTGTCTCAACGAAGCATTGGGACACGCTAGATCAAGAGTACAACATGGGTCGCACTTAGCAAAGAAACAATTAATTCAACAACATATCTCAAAAATAGTCATAGGCATAGAAAGCTCTAAATGGCTTACCTATCGGGCTGCATTTGCTAGACAGAAATTGCATGATTACGTTGAACAGTTCAAGCAGGAGCAAGACGATTGGCAATCAGAACTTAATCGTAGTAACAATACTTATTCACAATTAAGAAAGGAAGCTGACGGGCTAACTACTGTTGCCAAATTTCACGCCACAAACATGGCATTTGATTGTGCTTCGAGATCATTACAAGTGTTTGGATCATTTGGTTACCTGAAAACAACACGTGTAGCAAAGCACTTCCTTGATTCTCGTGCAACGATGATTTATGAAGGAGCTAACGAAGTATTGGAACTCAAAATCGCTTCTGACGTATTAGGAGATAGTTTCAAGGCATATTAGTATACCATATTCAGCTAATATGTTTTATAAATTCTATTTATGATATCCGTTTAGGGTATCGGATATTAAAGCAACACCTTTCGCAGCTTCATCCTCATTTATGATTAGTGGTGGCATTATTCTAATTGATTTTATTCCGGCCGGAAGAACGAGGAGTCCTCTCTTAAACAATCGATTTACCACATAGTCTCTTACCGCGCTTGTGTCGAATTCGAGTCCAATCATTAAGCCAATTCCTCTTACATCAATAAGTCCTTTGTTGCCAATCATATCAATAAAATGCTTTAACAACATGTTACCAATCATTAGGGAATTAGACAACAGACCATCCTTGATAATAATATCTATTATCTTTGTACCCACTGCCATTTCAATTCTATCTCCTCCTCCCCATGTACTTGAAAGAACTCCAGATTTATCAGGTTCATATTCTTTATCGTATACCGTAGCTCCTACTTGAAGGGCTTTTGCAACAGTCATTATATCGGGTTCCACTCCGTAATGTTCGTAAGCCCACCATTTTCCAGTCCTTCCCATTCCACTTTGGACTTCGTCAAAGATCAGTGGAACTTTAAATTTATTTGCCAACTTTCTTATGTTCTGAATAAATAATTTACTTGCAACATTTAGTCCTCCTTCTCCCTGAATCGTTTCAGTCAGAATAAAAGCCACTTTATGTTCCCTTAGCAAACTTTCCAATTGATTTATTTGAGGATCAGAGTCTACAGTGCAAAATTTAATCCTTTTAACTGGTAACTCAGGAAAGTTTGTCTTTTGTACTTTTTTACTCATTGTAAAGCTCAAAGCCCCAAGTGTTCTACCATGAAAATCACCCTGACAAGACACTCCTGGCAAAGGACCCTTTTTCTTATAAGCTAACTTTATAGCGTTCTCCACCGCTTCTGCTCCACTATTTATGAAAAAAACTTTACAATTCCTTTTACTTATTGAAAGGAGTTTTTTAGCAATTTTGATATGTTCTTCGCAATAGAAATCCTGGCCGGCCATCTTATGAACTCCATTTTTCTTACTACTATACTCTTTGATAACCGCTAAAATTTCGGGATGGGAATATCCTAATGGACAGGAGCCAATATTGGACGTAAAATCTAAAAACTTGTTGCCATCGACATCTTCAATCCTACATCCCAATCCAGTCTTAATTACAAGGGGGTAGGTGAAAGTAGAATTATAGACTAAATTCTTGAATTCTTTTACTATTCTTACAGCTTGCGGCCCTGGAATTTTTGTCATATCCATAATTTCAAACGCTAATAAATAAGACTTGTATCACAACATCGAAGATTCTGATCATAGACTACATTTTTGATTTCTTATCAGGCTTTTATTGAACTGTCGCAGCAAGTAGAGATTTTGGTTTGTATCTATCTAATAGTATGGAATTTCCTACCACAGTCACCGAACTCATAGCCATCGCAAGTGCAGCCAGCATTGGTAACCATCCAAATATTCCTACACCTAGCAGGGGGACCAAAGCACCACCAGCTATGGGTATCAATCCAGTATTGTAGGCGAATGCCCAGAATAAATTATGTGTTATCTTTGTAACTGTCTTCTTCCCTAGTTCCAGTGCGATAGATACATCTCTGACATCACCTTTTATTAGGATAATTCCACCAGTTTCCTTCGCAACATCTGTACCCGACCCTATCGCAATTCCTAGGTCTGCAAGAGCTAAGGCCGGAGCATCATTGATACCATCTCCTACCATAGCCACAATCTTGCCTTCAGACTTTAATCTTGAAATTACTTGTTCTTTTTGTTGGGGTAGAACTTCCGCTATTACTCTGTCTATTCCAAGTTGAGACGCGATTGACCTGGCTGTTCGTTCATTGTCTCCTGTTAGCATAATAACTTCCTTGCCTTTTGACTTCAAATCATCAACTGCAATTTTTGCACTTTTCTTTGTTGTATCAGCAAGAGCTAAAATTCCACAAAGTTTTGAATCTGCTGCCAACAAAACAGCGGTCTTTCCTGCAATTTCAAGTTCAGTTAGTATTGATTCAACACTGTCGCCAATTAATATGCCATTTTCCGTGATCAGTTTTCTAGTTCCAATCAATAGCACAAGTCCTTCGTACACGGCCTTTAATCCTTGACCCGAAATTGTTTCGGATATCTCTGGAATTGGAATCACATTCTCTTCTTTTCCTTTTCTAACAATGGCTTTTCCCAAGGGATGTTCTGAGCCTGTCTCAGCAATTGCTGCTAATCTAAGAATTTCCTTTTCTGTAAAATCAGATTTCGATTGAGGAATGATATGGATATCAGTAACTGATAGCTTTCCTTCCGTCAATGTTCCGGTCTTATCAAAAACTATTGTCTGAATTTTACTTGCAATCTCAAGGTACTCTCCGCCCTTAAATAATATTCCATATTCCGCGGCCTTTCCGGAACCCATCATTAATGCAGCAGATGTCGCAATTCCAAGTGCACAAGGACATGCGATAATAATCACAGAAACAAAAGCTAATAGGCTGTAAGTAAACCCTATACCTCCTAAAAAATACCATCCCATTCCAACGCCGATTGCAGTAAATACTATTGCAGGAACGAAATATTTTGCAACTTGATCAACCGTTCTCTGCATCTGTGCTTTTCCAGTTCGAGCTTCTTCAACTAAATTTATTATCTGTGAGAGCACGGTGTCCTGTCCAACCTTTGTAGCTCTAATTTTCAACAGACCTGTCTTATTTACTGTTGCACCTATTACTTCATCGTTTTTTGATTTGTCAATAGGAATACTCTCACCAGTCACTGTTGATTCATCTAATGTTGAAGCTCCCTCTATTATTGTTCCATCTGTCGGAATACTCTCTCCAGGTCTAACAATCAATATGTCGTTCTCTTTTATCTCTTCAATTGGTATAATTACCTCTTCCTCTAGAGCTTGTCCGGTTGGAGTCTTTATTATTCGCAACACCTTTGCCACATGGGGCTGCAAATCAAGCAGTCTTCTTACAGCACTGGAAGCCTTCTCTTTTGTTCTTGTCTCTAGTAACCGACCTACAAGTATTAATGTAATAATTACGGCAGCTGTTTCAAAATAAACGTAACTAAATGGAAAGACATCAGGCGCAATAGTTACTGTTGCACTATATAAATAAGCCGCGGATGTTCCAATTGCAATGAGTGTGTCCATATTTGATGCTTTCGCTTTAACCCCATCCCAAAATCCTTTATAAAATCTCCAGCCAATCCAAAATTGTATGGGAGTAGCTAATACAAGCATAATGTAGCTTGAATTCCGCATCAAGTCTATTGGAAGGAAATGCCCGAATTGTGCCGGCATCATGTGAGGTAGACTCAAAAGAATAATTGGAATCGTAAGTATCACACTTGAAGCTACTTGAATATTCAGTTTCTTCAATTCTTTTTCTGGCTCTACAAATTCGTTCAGACATTGGCTACTGCAAAAGAAATATTTCTTACCCTTCATAGTATGTCTAATCGAATCGGATTTTTCTTCCACAAACATGCCACATACAGGATCTTTTGCCATGTAATAATGTTAAAACCATATCAAATATAACAATAGGACTTTACAATTGTAAAAAATGGTGTAGCTCATGCTATAGTGAGATTCTCACAAAAATATGATGTTACGTAAAACGAATTTATTTAATTGCAATTGCATCTGCTTGGAGATGCTTTTTGCCAAAATATATGGATCAGTCAACTGACTTAAAACTTTCCTAGGAGATTTATTGACATTCCGATTTCAAGGGTTTATGATAATTTCGACCATCTTCTTTATGTGGCTAATAAGGCAAATATCTATTTGGCAGACAGAATCGCAAATGGATTAATTTGTGATCTATGATAATGGATTACCAAATAGTATATCGATATTACAGTATTCCGAATACATTTCAATTTAACAGTTATCTGAAAAAGCTGGATTCGAATTATTTGTTCTGTTCCACATAAATGGCAATTCCTGCTTTGGTATCAATACAAGATGGCACAGCAAACTGACCTTGTTCGGATCCATCTGAGTCGACGTAATAATGAAAATTCTACCCTCATCCGTAAGTTCAGCATATTAATAAATATTGCACAATATAGAATATACGGCCTATCAATAAGGTCGTGTATGAATTATGCTTGTCAAAATCGTAGAGCCCTACACCGGCCCCTAATTGTCTTATGGATTGCTTATGATAACTTTAATATCTGTCCTCTCCTATTCCGCAAGAAAGAATTTCGTATCCTACGAGACCGTCCTTTCCGTTACCATCTTCGTGTCCTGTTTCCAGACATTTTTTCTGGTCTTCATAACTCAATTGATATGCGGGCGAGTTCTTGAACTTTTGCCAATCTACTGCATCACGATTCGTGCATTCCTCATGATCTATGCATTTTGTCAGTTCACATAAAGAACCATGATATGCTAGTAATTCAAATTCCTTAAAGGAATCATTGTGAGGTTTGTGATTTTTTGGATCCCACTTCATTTCAGTAAATCCATCTGCACATTCAACTTTTTTTGCAAAAGAATAATGAGTCGATGAGTATGCTGTGTATACAGTGAATACTAATGTTGCAAGTAAAACTACAGTGATTTGCCTAAACACAAGATTTATTGAATGTCTGTAACTTAATAAATCTTATTCTTTTTGTCTTACGCTATCAGGAATAATTGAAATTTTTGTAATTTGTCTAATCGGTGACAATGTCCATAGGTTGAAAAGTTTTGAACGAAATTATGAATCGGACAATTCTTAGGTAATTATACTCTGGTTTTTGATTATTTCTATAAGTGTGGAAAGTTCCTACACAGAATATGAAGCTCAATGAATTCAATAATTGTTAATAGATAAATACGGATTAATTCAGTAACTGCGCAAAATAAAATATAGAATATATTATGAATGATGAGGCAAAATTTATTATTGCGAGCTTCGATTTGTATTACATTGCCGGTAGAACTTGATGAATACGATATCTCTATACTAAAATCATTATTTTCTGACGGCCGTAAATCTTTTCGTCAGATTGCGCGTGAGACGGGAATAACTACGCCTACTGTCAAGGCAAGATATGAAAGACTGGTGAATGTGGGTTTTATCAAAAAGATTATTCCTGTAATTGATTTAGGAAAAGTTCAAAATGCAAATAATATTTTAGATTTACAATCTGAGAAAAAGAATAATCAACTCAAGAATGTGAAGAAAGGTATGCGGATAATGCTAAATTGTGATTTTTGCCATGGTATCATTGCTGGCATCCCTCAGATATTCAAATTTGCTAACTATGAGAGATTCTTTTGCTGTACTTCTTGCAAATCATACTATAAGACAAAGTACGCTGGCAGAATTCAGGCAATAGTAGAAAAGAACACTTAGAAATTGGAGTAGTGAAGATTCCATAAGGATTTTTAGACAAGTTAAGGATGGTACCAAGTAGACAACTAATGAAATTATTATTTTTCTTATTTTTCTTATTTTTGATTTCGATAACTTTCTCTTATTTTGTCCATACGACTGAAGGTCTGAATACGTTTGCAAAAGTAATGATTTTTCTGATACTACAATTGATGATTTTAGATCTTCTCTCAATAACTTCGTACATCAATCACAGCATTTGACCAAATCATATCAGGACTAAATTGGAAAGTGGAGAATGCAAAAGTATAGTGATTCTACTCTTGCGCATATTACCGATACTTTTATTCCCAAATTTGAGAACCTCACTAATATTGCCCGCGGTATGACTTATCCAGAAGACTACAAGTATGTACATGACGCTTTAGTTAATTCATTGAGCTGTGAAGCAGATAGTTACAAACACTTTAGAGAATATCTTTTGTCTGGAAACATTGCGGAGGATGAAATTTCAAACAAACTTTTTTCAAGAGCATTTGAATATGAGCAAATATATTCCGAGTTCCTTTCCACAACTCCACCCATTCCTATGAAGAATATGACTAAATTTATCGGTCTGGATTAAAAGATCGTTTATCTTTGCAAATCTTACTGTTGGTAGCATAATAATCGCTCATATATTGGTAATCAAATCTGACGAAATTCTGCCTATTCTTCTGCATAAAATCTTAAATGAATCCAGAATATCCATTTCGATTATTCCTGGCAGATGCTCAATATTGGCGACATAATTATTTAGAACAAATAAATTTTGAATACGGACTTCAATTTTGATATCATTGCTTTTTAAGTCATCGGATTCAGATTTATTTGTAATCTTTACTATTTTTGCACAATTTTTTTGTTCTTGATCTGCTAGAGGATATTTCTCGGCATGAATAGATTCTTCAATCATTCTACATAACTCCGAAACTTTCATGTCAACAAGTAGTCTGATGATACTTTAATTTATAACATTGTAATGTACATCTTACGTTCTAAAATAAGGTTAAATATCAAATAATCATATAAGTGCAAGGGCCACTGAGGAAAGAATTTTGAAAAGGAAAATATCTGACACTCACAATTATGACCCGATTCTTTTAGAAAGAATGCTTTTCAAGGTGTCCAAGAGATGGATTGCAGGCTATTGTAGTACTGACGCAATATGCGAAGCAATAAAATCAAATCAAAAAGGAATGTCTGCAATTCTTAATTATTTAGGTGAGGGATACACAGCAGCAATTGATATAGATAATTCAGTAAGAGAATATCTTACCTTACTCAACTTATTAAAAACAAACAATGTTCGAGGTAGCATTTCTATAAAACCAACGCAGATTGGTCTTAGTATCGGATACGATGCATGTTTAAAGAACTTTGTAAAGATATCAGAAGAAGCAAGACAGAGTGGCCATTTCATGTGGATCGATATTGAAAATTCCAACTATGTGGAAGATACATTAGCAATCTATCTTGAAGTACTAAAAAGAAATAGAAATACAGGAGTAGCAATTCAATCATATCTTAAAAGAAGTTATAGTGATCTACTACATTTAATGGAGAGCTCCGCGAATCTAAGAATTGTGAAGGGCGCGTATCGCGGCGAAGTTGACGAGGCATATCAATCAAGTAGTGAGGTAAGTCAGAATTTTTCGAGTCTTATGAGAGTAGTATTGAAAGACTGTACATACAAAGGGATCTTGGCCATTGCCACTCATGATTCGAAACTTATTGAGGAAGCACTCTCATTGTCTTCTAATGGATCAGAAAACATGAAGAACCTACAATTTCAATTGTTAAAGGGAATTAGAGACGAGCTAAAACAACTATTGGTTAAAAGAGGTTATTCTGTATTGGAATACATACCGTATGGTGAAAAATGGCTACATTATTCATTGAGAAGAATTAGGGAGAGAAAAAGAAATATATTTTTACTTGCCAGATCTCTCATAGAATCTTGATTACTTTAGTTATTCAAAATTATTATTATTTAGCCAAAGATAATCATATTCACTATCAGATTAACATTACATTCGCACCTGGATTTCTATCGTGGGTTATTTTTAACGGCCTTTCAGCTTTGGGTGAGCATTTTTAGAGATGGTATTCAAAAATGAAGATACTTTCCAGAATTTTGTTAAGAATAATCAAGAGGATCGATTTCATAAGCTATACGATAGAGCAGTTAACTTGGTATCAACAGAATTTGGAATGACATATCCTGTTATTATAAATGGTAAAAAAATCATTACATCAAAAACTATGACTCGAACTTCTCCTACTGACAATAGAATCATTTTGGGGCAAATATCTAAAGGTAATTCAATACATGCAAAACGAGCAATTCGTGCAGCAAGCAAAGCTTTTGAAAAATGGAGCAGTGTAGACTATAAAGATAGAGTAAATCTATTTAGAAGAATTGCGTCTGATATGAGGAGACGTAAATTTGAATTATCTGCTTGGCTTACATTTGAAAATGGTAAAAATAGATACGAGGCAATAGCCGATATAGATGAAGCAATTGATTTTATAATGTATTATTCAGATGAAATGGAAAAAAACAATGGTTTCGTCATGAAGAAATCAATAATCACTGATGAGCAGAACACAAGTATTATGAAACCTTATGGAGTATGGGCTGTAATCGCTCCTTTTAATTTTCCTGCGGCAATTTTGGTTGGCATGTCAGTTGGTGCTCTCATAACTGGGAACACTGTAATCATAAAACCGGCTAGCGATACTCCTATAATTGGTTATAAGATAGTTGAAATAATGATGGAGGCCGGGATTCCTAACGGAGCAGTAAATTTTGTTCCAGGTTCGGGTATGGAAATAGGTAACACCATCATTGAGAGTAAAGAAGTGGCTGGAATTGTGTTTACGGGATCAAGGGAAGTTGGATACAAATTAATGAGTGAGTCAGCCAGAACAAAACCTCGTCCAGTTATTGCAGAGCTTGGAGGAAAAAATGCAACTATAGTAACGGATAGTGCAAATCTTAATACGGCGGCTGAGGGAGTAATTAAAGCCGCATTCTCATTCTCTGGTCAAAAATGCAGCGCATGTTCACGAGTGTATGTTCAGAGAAATATTAAATTAAGATTCTTGTCAAAACTGATTGAAAAGACAAGAAAATTAACAATTCAAGATCCTACACAGAGAGAAAGCTTTGTTGGGCCAGTGATAAATTTAAACGCATACAATAATTTCAAGAAATATTCCAAACTAGCATCAAAAGACGGTAACATTTTGATAGGTGGTTCGGTTTTAAAAAACAAAGGCCTTAATCATGGTTTTTATGTAGAACCAACTCTTGTAGATGGACTTCCGACCCATCATTCTTTACTGAAAAAGGAACTTTTTGTTCCTATTTTATGCGTGACAGAATTCGATGATTTTGAAAAGGCGCTCGAAATGACAAACGAATCAGAATATGGATTAACATCAGGAATTTACAGTAACAAAAAGAATGAAATATTGAAATTTCTTCAAGGAATAGAGGCAGGAGTTGTCTACGTAAATAGAAAAAAGAGTTCAACAACTGGAGCAATGGTGGGACGACAATCTTTTGGCGGATGGAAAGATTCTGGGACTACGGGAAAAGGGACTGGTGGAAGATATTATTTAACCCAGTTTATGAGGGAACAGAGCCAAACAATAGCAAAATAGCATTGATTTTGAATATTACAACAATTTGAACAAGACAAAATTTTTAAATTCACTGGTGGGAGTTTTGGCCACTGAACAAGAATCAGAACCAAAGTTACCCGCCAGTTGGTGTTTAGGAGTTGTGAAAATATTGCTCAACAAATTATTTAAGGATCTGCAATGTCTTCGAAAACAAATTAGATGATCTTAGAACAATTTGTAAATTACAACTCTGCTTTGATTTCGCCTCTTGTTTCGTTCAAAGTATCACTGTCATGATTTTTCTTCGTTAACCACTCCGGTACAGATAACATTTTTTTCAAATATAGCAACTGCCTCCGCCATTCTTTTGATAATATTTTTGATGATAATTTTCTGCCGGATAAAATGTTGTTGCCGGTACAATTTCTGTAACAATTTTGTTCTGAAATTTTGAATCATCAAGGTCTTGCTTGGATTTTTTGGCTATGTTTTCTTGTTCTGCTGTATGATAAAAAATAGTAGAACGATATTGGGATCCAATGTCGGGACCTTGTCTATTCTTGGTGGTTGGATCATGTATAGACCAAAACAAATCTAATAGTTCCTCATAAGATACTTCCCTGGGATTAAATCTTAATTGTATGGCCTCTGCATGACCGGTCTTATCAGTACATACGTCTTCATATGTTGGATTTGAAAAATTTCCTCCAGTATATCCAACACTTGTTGCTTTTACACCTTTTTTTTTCATAAATGTATCCTCGACACCCCAGAAACAACCAGCTGCAAAAGTAGCCGTTTCAAGATTATTTTCACTCATATTGTAATATAGTAATCGCTGGTCCTAAAACCTTTTTCAAATTCTTCTCAGACCATAAAGATTTCAGTAATCATCAAATTCAAAAGAACAACTATTACTTTCGCGATCTGATAGGTTTTGTTCTCAGGTGAAGATGACAGCAAGGACAAAATGATCCATCATGAAAGAAATATACCGAACATCTCCTACAATATTTGACTCCGTCACTATATTTTGCTCCTAATATACCGATTTCATCACAAATTCGTTTGCATCCCATTTCATAATATTACTGGTTTTATTTTATAACCCGCAATGTACCTAGCAGGGAGCGGGTCTTCACAGGACCCTAGTATTATTCAATACGACCAAAGATCATTGATATGACAAAAAGAAAAAAATTTCATCATATGTATACATTGTCTTTTACCAGCTTTTGAAGTTTTGCTGTAGCTTCTGAAAGTGGTTGGTCGGTACCAAAAATTATTAGCGTGTGATCCCCTGTCTTATTATCAGGCCAGAATTTCCCATCACAATAAGAACAGGTGTTATAGCTGAAATTATACTCGCTAAGAATGTTGAAACCATTTTTTGGAAATTCACTTTCATAATAACCCAACCATCCTGGGTGCATATTTCCATCATTGTCTAACTTATTTGATACTTGATTAGTTGGAGAATAAAATCCTCCTACTATTTCTTTACCCGTAGAAGTTTCATCTGATACGGTAATTGTCCCTTTCATCCACTCATACTTGGTGTCAGTTATAGAATAAGTTCCTACAGGCAATACTTTTGAA
>Ga0157378_10002818_pt1 | contig 15507 bp, 18 predicted proteins | sample M65metaG_FD_115309 | JGI IMG/M metagenome (GOLD analysis project Ga0157378, IMG submission 115309) | Miscanthus rhizosphere microbial communities from Kellogg Biological Station, Michigan, USA - M6-5 metaG | ecosystem: Host-associated > Plants > Roots > Rhizosphere > Soil | place: USA: Michigan...
AAGGTGTTCAGCGCTATGAAAACATCCAGGAATTGCTCAACTCGATCAAGGAATTTGTTGATACGCAGCGTGATCTTTCAATGATCAACGAAGAAGGCGAAGTGATTGTTGAAAATACGGATCCAGCCTCGGTTCCGGTGAGTGTAACTTCACTCGGAACTTACCTGCAACAAATTACATTGCTCACCGACGCCGACGAAAAGGATGAAAATGCAGATACGGTGAAACTCATGACGATCCACGCGGCGAAGGGATTGGAATTTAGTTGTGTGTTTGCCGCGGGATTGGAAGAAATGCTTTTCCCGAATGCGATGAGCATTAATACCCGCGAAGAGCTGGAGGAAGAAAGGAGATTGTTTTATGTGGTGATTACGCGGGCTAAAAGAAAACTTTGGATTACCTACGCCAACACGCGATATAAATTTGGTTCTGTGGTTCAGAATGAACCCAGTCGTTTTATTGACGAATTGCCTGAACTGTATTTGGACAGGAGTTATGCGGGTGCTGCCGCGAGGAATAATGATGTATTTCGCTGGAGTGGTGGCTCTGCGTTCGACAGAATGAAAGGAGGTTTTGGCAGTTCGGTTTCGCAGGCTGAGAAATTGTATGGTCCTCCGCCCAATAAGCAGAAGGAGCAGGCGCCTTACCTGGCGCCCAAGACGCAGCCTAAGACGATAGAGCACGTGCCCAGTTCGGATTTTATTGCCAGCGATACTTCCAACCTGGAAGTGGGACAAAAAGTAGAGCATCAGAAATTCGGTTTTGGTGAAGTGATTAAGATGGAGGGCAGTCAGCACAATCCCATTGCAACGGTGAAATTTGAAATGAACGGGGAGAAGAAGATTATGCTGAATTATGCGAAGCTTCGGATTCTTTAGTCAACTCAACGCCTAAATAAAATGAGCAGTTCCCCGCAACAAATTATTCCCATGCTCTCTTACGAGAATGGAGTTGCAGCCATTGAATGGTTGTGTAAAGCATTTGGCTTTACGGAGAGAACCAGGCTGCTGGACGATAAGGGCCGACTTTCGCATGGCGAAATAACAATGGGGCACGGCATTATCATGCTGGCTTCACCTACACCTGATTATCAAAGTCCGAAGCATCACCGAGAACACTGCGAATCTTCCGCCAAATGGTACCAGTCCCATTATATCATCAATGGAGTGCTTGTATATGTTGACGATGTTGCTAAACATTACGAACAGGCGAAGAGCGCTGGTGCCAATATCCTCACGCCGCCCGAGTTGGGTGGAATAGCGCCCAGGTACAGGGTAGAAGACCTGGAGGGCCAGCGTTGGATGTTTATTCAAAGGGATTAGTTCCCGTTTACCTGCAATTTCAGCGCCGCCACATTTTTCTTTTCGCTACCGATAAAGATCTTCTTGCCCTCGATCACCACGGGTCTTTTCAAAAATGTGTATTCGGAGAGGATCAGGTCGCGATAATCATTTTCAGAAAGTTGCTTATCCTTCAGCCCCATTTCTTTGTATTTTAATGCCCTTCTGCTGAACAGAGCCTCATAGCTGCCTGCCAACCCTTTCATTTGGTCCAATTGGGCCGGCGTTATAGACTGCGTTTTGATTTCCTGGAATTCAAAACCCTTTGATTTCTTGTCGATTCCGGTTTCTTTAATGATCGCCTGGCAGGTTGTGCAGTTTCCGAGGTGGTAGATTTTCTTCATTTTGCAATCTTAGCGTAATTCTCGGTATTGGGTATTGGGTATTGGGTATTGGGAATCGATTTTGTCCCAATACCCAATACCTGATACCCAATGATGTAATATTTTTACCTTTTACGCTACCAATTAAATACGCTTTGAACCCTCAAGGCCATACAAATGATTTCCTGGAAATGATCAGGTTACACGGTGGGATACTTCACAAGGTTTCCCGTCTGTACCGTCATGAAGAAGAAGATCGAAAGGACTTGTTACAGGAAATCGTGATCCAGGTCTGGAAGTCATGGCCGCAATTCCGGGGTGATTCAAAAATCAGCACCTGGATTTACCGTATCGCTATCAACACTGCCATTGGAGATTTTAGGAAAAAGAAGAGAACCGTTGAAACGATTGCATTTGGCAACGAACCACATGAACTCGTCGATTCGGGATATGATTATGAAAAGGAGGCACAACTGGAACAGCTGTATACAGCCATTCGCCAACTCAATGAAATAGACAGGGCGATTGTGATGCTCTACCTGGAAGAAAAGTCCTATGAAGAGATGGAGGAAATCCTTGGCATTAAACAGGGAAATCTTCGCGTGAAGATGAATCGCATCAAAGAAAAATTACGTAACCTCACCAAAGCCGCCGTTCATGGAACTGGATAACCTAAAAGAAATATGGAAGTCACAGGCTGAAGTGCCCGCTCGCGAGCAGGAGGATTTTCGCGCGATGATAAGTACGCGTTCCAATAGCCCGGTTTCGAGAATGAAGAGAAACCTGATGCTGGAACTTGTCGTGGTCGTTCTGCTTTATGGCGGCGTGGTTGCATTTTATTTCCTGGCGCTCCAGGGGGTGTGGAGAATCGTGGGCTGGATTTATTTAGCACTCGGCACGCTATACCTTTCTTATTTCTATCGCAAATACAAATTGCTTTCGGAAATGCAATGTCTTACCTGCCAAGTGAAAAACAATCTTCAGCGGTTGGTAAAGAATCTCGAACGGTATGTTCGTTTTTACCTGATCTCCGGAACCATCGCGATCTTTGCCCTGCTTTGGTTTTTCTGGATCATGCTCGCACTGAATCTTCCTCAATTGGGCGAAAGGTCCATTTTCTTTCCTTCAGCAACAAGATCCATTTGGTTGGCCGGAACCTATTGGCTCTTGCCATCGCTGCTTATAACCTTAATTACCCACTTATTGAATAAATGGAACCTGGATAAATTCTATGGCCGCCACATTCGTAAATTGCAGGAACTATTGAACCAGACAGAAACGCTGGACAATTAATACCGGTATCATGAAAAAATTCCTGCTGATTCTTCTTTCCTGCCTCGGTCTTGCCGCTTGCAAAACGTCAAAAGTTACCAAACCCCCCGTTGACGAAAATGCTTTGCTTTGGAAGATCTCAGGTAAGAACCTTACGCGTCCTTCTTATTTGTACGGAACCATCCATATGATTTGTGCTTCTGATTTTGTGATCAGTGATTCTTTGAGCGCCGCCTTTCAGCGATCCAACAAGATTTATCTCGAGCTTGATATGGACGATCCTGCGATGGACGCCAAAATGTTGAAGCTTTCGATAAACAAGGGCAAGAAACTTTCAGATATTTTCAGCAAAGAAGATTACGCCAAGCTCAATACTTTTTTCCGGGATTCCATTGGTATGCCCCTCGCCCTGTTAAATCCATTGAAACCTTTCACACTCCTGAGCCTGATCTATTTAAAAGGTCTGCCCTGCACGCAACAGGAATCATACGAGATGAATTTTGTGAAAATGGCAAAAGCTCAGAATAAGGAAATCAACGGCCTCGAGAGCCTGGAAGATCAGTTTGCCGTATTCGACAATATTCCTGAAAAAGAGCAGGCCAAAATGATCATGGATCTGGTGAACAATTTTCACGAGCAAAAGGGCGAATTTGAAAGAATGGTGGCCAACTACAAGGCACAAAACTTAACGGCGTTACAGGACGAAATTGAGCAGTCGCCCGACATGAAGGGCCAGGAGGAGGCATTATTGATCAACCGGAATAAGAACTGGATTCCGAGAATGGAGGGTGCCATGCAGGGCAATTCCATCCTTTTTGCAGTGGGCGCCGGCCATTTAGGCGGAGATTTTGGCGTAATCAAATTACTTCGCGATAAAGGCTACAAACTCACGCCGATCAAATAAGGGTGTTCATTTTCAACCACTTTGGGTTCAAGAAGGCAAATCATTTTTCGAGACCGGGAAATATTCCGCGATTTCAGCCGTATTAGGGGCTGTCAAACCTGCCGGATGCCTTTAGAGGCAGGATTATTGTTATTTTTGCAGGGTAAATTGATAAGCAATGATTAAAACTGGTAATCCCGTTATTAGCATTTATACCGAAATGACACCGAATCCGGAGACGATGAAATTCGTGGCGAATAAGCTCCTGTATCCCGGAAAGAGCATCGATTTTCCTGATGTGGAGTCCGCACGTCCTTCTGCCCTGGCAACAGAGCTTTTTGGATTTCCCTTTATAAAGGCGGTATTCATCGCCAGCAATTTTGTAACGCTGACAAAGACTGCGGAAACCGATTGGCAGGATGTGATTCCCACCATTCGCCAGTTTCTGAAGCAGTATCTCGAGGAAGGCAAGGCCGTGATCAATGAAGAAGAGATTGCGACCATCAAGACCGAGAGCAGCAATATCGTTCTCGCCGATGACGACGATGTGGTAAAGCGCATTAAGGAATTGTTGGAAAATTATGTGAAGCCTGCTGTTGAGATGGATGGCGGCGCTATTCAGTTCAAGAGTTACGACCAGGGTGTGGTTAACCTCATGTTGCAGGGATCCTGTTCAGGATGTCCTTCATCCATGATTACCCTGAAGGCAGGAATAGAAGGCATGATGAAGCGAATGATTCCTGAAGTGAAGGAAGTGGTTGCGGAAGCGGAATAAGAATTCATTCTTTTGTTACATATTTGGAGCGTGGGAAGTCCCGCGCTTTTTTTTGTACCCTACACTGTTCCCTTTTTAATTTTTACTTCTTAATTTTTAATTTGTCTTCACTTTATCACCAATTCCTCAACGACCTCTCCGCCACGGGCTGGTGGGAATTCATAGCCGTCATCACCGGTATCGCAAGCGTCTGGTTCTCTCGCATCGAAAATATCTGGGTTTATCCCGTCGGATTGATCAGCACTACTATCTACATTTTTTTGAGCGTGCAGGGCCATCTTTATGGTGAAGCCAGTGTCAACTTCTATTACACCGTTATGAGCATCTACGGGTGGATCCTCTGGGCCAGGCGAAATGCAGCCCATGAACACGTGGTGAATATAGAATTTTCTAACAGACAGGGGTGGACGCAACAACTTCTATTCTTCACTGTTTTTTATGTCGTGATTTTTGTCTCCCTTCGCGTTTTAAAATTGCGCCTCGTTCCGCAGGCCATCCCCTGTGCAGATGCCTTTGCCAGTGCAACCGCCGACACAGGCATGTGGCTGATGGCGCGAAAGAAAGTGGAAAGCTGGTACTGGTGGATCGCCACCAATATCGCCTCCGTTCCACTGTATTTTGTGAAGCACTATGTTTTCACCAGCGTTTATTATTTTATCTTACTGGTGATGGCCATCTTCGGGCTGCTGGAATGGATGAAAAGGGCCTCGAGGAATTCAAAAGTAAAAAGTAAAAATTAAAAAAATTGAATACATGAAGATTCTGGCTTTTCAATTTGTCACATTTCACTTTTGAATTTTTACTTTTTACTTTTTACTTTTCACTTTCCATGCTTAAAATAGTCGTCATCGGACCGGAATCCACCGGCAAGAGTACGCTCTGCGAATCACTCGCACAGCATTATGGCACCGAATGGTGTCCCGAGTTTGCGCGCGAGTGGCTGCTCACCAATGGAACAGCATACGACTACGATGACCTGCTCACCATCGCAAAAGGACAGCTCGCATTAGAAGAGGAATACACAGAATTAATGCTGAGGAAAGATTTGCCGGGGAAGCACCCACTCTTCATCGACACCAACATGTATGTGATGAAAGTTTGGTGCGAATTCGTTTTTGAAAAATGCCACAACTTCATTATCGACGAAATCGTTCAAAGAAAATACGACCTTTACCTGTTGTGCAATACAGATCTGCCCTGGGTAAAGGATGAATTGAGAGAATATCCCGACCTTGAATCAAGGTTAAAGCTGTATCACATTTACAAAGACATTATGGTAAACCAGGATACACCCTGGATCGATATCAGTGGCGAATACGATGAACGTTTGAATAAGGCAATTGCTGGGTAGAAAAGCTACTTCAATAATTTCTCCACATCGGGATCGTCCTCCAGGTTACTCATCTGGCGCATCACCCAGGGATATTTGATTGCTACAAATCCCGACAAAGGCTTAACCGTAAAACGCACAGGATTGGGCAGGGAAGCGGCGATCATGGCTGCTTCGCGGCGATTCAACTGAGCAGCAGACTTGCCGAAATTTTTTTTTGCCGCTGCTTCGATCCCAAAAACGCCATCTCCCATTTCTGAAACATTCAGGTACAATTCAAGGATTCTTTTTTTGCTCCACAGGGTTTCAATCATGAAAGTAAAATAGACTTCCAGCGACTTGCGTACCCAACTTCTACCCTGCCACAGAAAAACGTTTTTCGCGACCTGCTGACTGATCGTAGACGCGCCGCGAATTCGCCCGGGTTTTTTCTTGTTGTAGGCCATTGCCTTTTCAATACTTTTCCAATCGAATCCATCGTGATCCGGGAACAGCTGGTCTTCTGAGGCGATGACCGCAAGCTTTGCATTGGAGCTGATCTTATTGTTGGCTACATAATCCCTTTTCAGGCCATGTCCTGAAATCAAACTGTCGAGTTGTGTGAAAGTGATAGGAGGATCAATCCAATTCAGCAGAATGAGATAGATGAGATGAGAGATGAGGAGAAAAATCAGTACCCTCTTTGTAATTCGCCAGGCCTTAATGAAGAAGTTTTTCACGGTTCAGAATTAATAAAAAACACGCCGCAAAATAAGCTCTTATTATTTCATCTTGATATAGTTCAGTTGGTATTTATTGCCTAGATCATATCGTCGCTTCCTGAGCAGCTTCATCACCACGCCTACCGCCGCAATGCCCAAGGAAACGCCTACCGTCGTCCAATTGACGGGCGCGTGCTGAATGCCGCTGTTGACCAGGTGTAGTATGGCGTAGGCTGTTCCGCCGAGGATGAAAATACTTCCGTCTCTTACAAATTCCAGTCCGCCGGGCGGTTTTGCAATTGCAACAATATCCTTGTAGGCATATTTCAGGTCGAAGCTGGTGACCGTGTCCGGTGTTTGCGTACCCCATTGGGTGTAGGCCATACGCACGTCATGATAGGTGACAAAAACGGTGTCTTTGTCAATCTTGTGAACAATGCCGCTCACGCCCTGTCCATTCGCCAAATAGAAATCAATGGGGGTGCCTGGAAAATAACTCTTGATCGTCATTCCATTCTTCTTCTTCAGGGCCATGAAGTCGGATGTCTGGGCGATAGCATTAGCGCAATTGAAAAGGAGAATTATGATTAGGAGATTTCGCATGTATTCTTCGTTGTTCGTTTTTCGTTGTTCGTTAAATGTTGCCTGTCCACCGTCTACTGTCTACTGTCCACCGTCCACCGTCCACCGTCCACCGTCCACTATCAAAAACGAACAACGAAAAACGCTTACTTAACCTTATCACTCAAAAACACCACACCATAAATCAACGCCAATCCAAACACCACCAAAATAGTTCCCGAAATTTTATTAATGATGGAAATATTATGGGCTGTAAGTCGCTGCCGGAGTTTGCCCGCCATCATTACCTTGCCGACGTCTGCAACCATGTTCATCAGTAAACAGGTTGAAAATATAATAATGCGCTGTTGAAGCGTATGCGTAATGGCAAACGCCGTGGCATTGACGAGCCAAAACAAAATTACGCTGGGGTTGAGTGTATTGATTAGAAAACCCGAAAGTGTAATGCGTGCCAGATCGCGTTTCCGAAACCTGATCTCTGCGCCGTCCGCTTCCTTGATTTTAACCTTCTTAAAGAAGACGTAAAATATACCCAACGCTACAAGGAAGCTGCTTCCCAGGTAGCCGATGAGTTTCTTGTGCTCCAATAATTCGGTAACAAGCTGCGAGAAAAAATTGCTCACGACGACCAACACAAGATCACTTATCCAAACGCCAATGATGAAAGCGAATCCTCCCCTGTGACCATTATTCAAACTTTGTTTGATGATGGTGAAGATCACGGGGCCAACCGACAAAGCCAGAATTAAACCCAATGCCAAACCTTTCAACAAGGCCTCTGCCATGAATGATCCAGTTAAGAATGATGAAGAGTAGGTATAAAAATAAGTAACTGGAAGCGGGTGGGCAATTTTTCCAGTTAAGGTTTAGATATTGCCGGTGCTGACAAACTTCTGCCAGTCGTCGAGCATTTTGCCTTTCACCACGCGAGGGAATTTGTGTTGTCCGCCAATCTTTCCTTTAAGCCGCATAAATTCCATGAATTTATCCTCACTCAGAACTTCTGCCGATACTTCTTTCAATGCACTCTTTCGTTCAACGGCGTAATCGTCATTCAGTTCTTTGAGCTTCTCATCAATTCGCTTTCCGAGCTCCTCCTTGTTCACTTTGTCATCCGTCGCGACCCACCACTTGTGTGCAAAGAAACTGCCATGCGGAACACCCGCCACGGTAAACTCAGGAATCGAAATATTCAACTCTTCACTCACGAGCTGAACGGCCTTATTCATATTGTCTACGCTCAGGTGCTCCCCCACAAGGCTGAGGAAATGCTTGGTTCTCCCGGTAATGATGATCTCGCAGCGCTCTTTGTCAACAAAGCGAACAGTATCCCCAATCAGGTACCGCCACGCACCTGCAGTTGTGCTAAGGAGGATGGCGTAATCCTTTCCTTCCTCCACTTCATGAATCATCAGTGCGCTCGGATTGCGAATCATCTTGCCCTCGCTGTCGAAATTTTTATCGTCAAATGGAACGAATTCAAAAAAGATATGTTCATTTGTCACCAACTTCATGCCCTTTGCATTCTTGCGATCCTGGTAAGCGATGAAGCCCTCAGACGCAAGATAGGTTTCGATGTAGATCATGGGTTTGCCCAACAATTTTTCAAAGCCCTTTTTGTAGGGCTCGAATGCCACCCCACCATGAACGAAGAATCCCAGGTTGGGCCAGATATCATGAATATTATTGACCTTATACCGCTCGATGATTTTTTCCATGCACATCTGAATCCAGGCCGGCACACCTACGATGAAGCCAATGTCCCAGTTGGGGGCTTCCTCCACAATGGTGTCAATCTTAATATTCCAATCTTTTTGCCTTGCGATGGCCTTACCCGGCTTGTAAAAAGGCGTGAACCAGAATGGAGCTTTCTTAGCCGTGATGCCGCTGAGGTCGCCCGCATAATAACCCGGGCCCTTTTGCAAGTCTGTACTACCCCCCAACATGAGCCAGCCCTTTCCCAAGGAACGCACCGGCAGATCTTCATAAGAGCGCAGCGTTAACAGGTGCTTGATCATGACAATCCTGTTTCCCCTCATCAAATCATTGGTGATTGGAATGTATTTACTCGCGGCTTCGGACGTGCCGGAACTTAATGCGAAGTATTTGATTTTTCCTGGCCAGCAAACATCCGGCACACCTTTGAGCGTGCGATGCCACCATTCTTTGTAAATGCTGCTATAGTCGTGAGTAGGAACCAGTTCCTGGAATTTCTTTCCCGGATGCCGATTCATAAGAATGGAATCGAACTGATAGGTCTGGCCAAATTCCGTATAGCTCGCTTTCTTCAGCAACTTCTTCAACACTTTAAGCTGTTGTCGCTTGGGTGAGTTTGCAGGAAGATTGAGCGCCCTGGCAAGGGACTTTGGCAATCGTATTTCAACTAATGACATCCGGAGATAGGAATGATATGACACAAATTTAATGTTCTCCACAGGGATTCGTAGCGTTTTTTAGACCATATCTAAAAAAAGAACGGCCCCGACCGGAATAAATGGCCAATTTGGCAGCGTTCAAATTGCATACGATTCCCCTTTGCCAGCACTGCTGCTACTACTAATCACGCTCTTGCTGCCCCTCGCGTGGATCCTGATGCCGATAGACGAAGGAACTCCTTTCAACTGATCCATCATATACGTATAACCGAATTCGCCGATGTAAAACACAACCTGGTTGGGCCGGCTTCCCGCGAGCAGCGTGTTGATGTCAAGCGCACCTGAAAATTGATTGTTCGTAACCTGGCCTCCGGGATCCGCAAAATCGATGGTCTTGATTTCAACACCAACGCTTTTCAATTCCCGTACGAATTCCTCCGACTCAGACTTCCTGCCAACGATCATGCACCTGGAAATTAATTTCAATCCGGGCGTTTCCTTTTCTTTCGAAATATTACTGAAGAATTGAGAAATGACAGAAATCAGCGACCTGAATTCGATGGCGAGCATGATGAAAAATCCACTCAGGCCTGCATGCTTTCGTCCGAAATGTTTTTTGTAGAATTCCTTCATCGCACCATAAAACCTGCGCTGGTAGTTGATTTCGCCCTTCCTTGTGCTCTCACCTTTGAAGTGAATGATGTTGGCCTTTCCAAGATAATAATTCTGCCAGCCCGCCTGCTTAATGCGATAGCTGAGGTCGATGTCTTCACCATACATGAAAAATCTTTCATCAAATCCTCCGATTTTGTCAAGCACCTCCTTTCTCAACATCATGAATGCGCCTGAAAGAATGTCTACTTCGTGATTTGCATTTTCATCCAAATTTCCTAAATGATATTTTGCAAATGTTGAAGAGCGGGGAAACATGGCCGTGAGACCGATCATTTTAAAAAAAGAGACCGATGCGGTGGGAAATGAGCGCTTACTTTCCCAGAGAAAATTTCCCCTGCCGTCTACCATCTTCACTCCAACGGCACCCACCTTAGGATGTTCGTTCAGGAAAGTCAAACATTGCGTGAGCACAAGTTCGGATAGAATGGTATCTGGATTGAGAAAGAGAATGTGTTTGCCCCTGAGATGGTCCAACACCTGGTTGTTCGCCTTTGCGAAACCCTTGTTTTCGCTATTCCATACAAATTTTACCTCCGGGAAAAGAGGTTCAAGCCACTCCCGGCTCCCGTCATCTGAATGGTTGTCGACTACCCAGATTTCATGATCTAAATTCCTTCCGGCCTTCCGTAAAGAGTGCAGGCACTGTTCCAGGAAGAACTTCACTTTATAATTAACAATAACGATTGAAAGTTGCAAACTGACTGTTTATCAAGTACTAAATACGAATTTATGATTCGTTTTGCAAAATTTTGGAGGCGGGCAAATCCAGATTTTTTGCAGAATTCAGTATTATTGATACATTTGCATTCTTCAATCTATTATTTTGGAACTGACGATTAAACAGATGGAAAAGATTTCGAAGGCGCTGGGCGATGCCAACCGCCTGAAGATCCTCCATTTTATTTCCAACAAGGGTGGGACCGGACAGTGTTCTGAAATTCAGAATGTGATTGATCTCGCTCAACCATCCATTTCGCACCACGTCAAGATTTTGATTGAATCCGGGTTGATTGAACCTGAAAAAGAAGGCCGAAATCACAAGTACAATTTAAATAACCAGGTGTTGGAAGCCTACCTGTCCCACCTGGGCCATCTTAAAGCCTAAATTTTTTTATCGCAATCAATCGACAAATGTAAATATATAAATGAGTAAATACTTAAAAGCAATAAATTTTCAAACTCAAAAAACACCTGTATGTCAAATTCAAAATTAGCCACACATTCAACAAACGTGGCAAGAGTGATGTTGGGTCTGATCTATCTTGTTTTCGGACTCAATTTCTTTTTTCATTTTCTTCCAAACTCTGCACCGCAGGGTAAGGCGGCCGGTTTTGTAACGGGCCTTTTTCAATCGGAATATTTCTTTCCCTTTATGAAAGCCGTTGAAGTTGTTGCAGGACTGCTGCTAATTCTTCGATTCTATGTGCCCCTTCTGCTGGTGGTGCTGATGCCCATCAGTCTGAACATCCTGCTCTTTCATATTTTCCTCGCACCATCGGGAATTGGATTAAGTGCAGTGATCATCGCGCTTCAGCTTTTCCTGGCATGGCAATATAGAAGTAGCTATAGAAACCTGTTTGTTGGCAGGCCTGCTTTCTAAGCAGGGTATTGGGGATAAGGTATTGGGTATTGGGAATGCAAATAGTCCCAAAACTTATACCTTAAACCCTAAACCATATACCCCTTATTTTAATCCCAATACCTAATACCCAATACCTTTGTAGAAACTTCCAAATGAAAAACAAACCTCTCGGCCGCCAGGGCCTGCAGGCATCACAACTCGGATTGGGTTGTATGGGCATGAGCGAATTCTATGGCCCAACCAATGAAGCGGAAAATCTCAGAACGCTGGAACGCGCGCTTGAATTGGGTATCAACTTCCTCGATACATCAGACGCTTATGGTCCGCACAAGAACGAAGTATTGGTCGGAAAATTCATGAAGGACAAGAGAGAAAAAATTTTACTTGCCACAAAATTCGGAATCGTAAGAGATCCAAATAATCCTGCAGTAAGAGGACTTAATGGAAAGCCCGAATACGTAACATCGGCCTGCGATGCGAGTTTAAAAAGACTGAACACCGATTACATCGATTTATATTATTTGCATCGGGTGGATCCCTCCACTCCCATCGAATTGACGGTTGAAGCAATGAGCAAATTGGTAAGCGCCGGAAAAATAAAAGGACTCGGCTTATCAGAAGTATCGCCTGAAACCTTGCGAAAAGCACACGCCATTCATCCGATTAGTGCAGTCCAATCTGAATACTCGTTATGGAGTCGCGAGCCCGAACATGAAATGCTCGAAACCTGCAAAGAACTGGGCGTTGCCTTCGTCGCTTACAGTCCACTGGGACGAGGTTTTCTGACAGGACAAATCAAAAAATTTGAAGACCTGGCAGAAGACGATTGGAGAAGGCACGCTCCGCGATTCCAGGGAGAAAATTTTCAGAAGAATCTCGACATTGTTTCGCGACTGACAGAATTGGCGCGCAGAAAAGGATGCACGCCCTCGCAATTGGCCCTGGCCTGGGTTTTAACGCAGGATGAAAATATTTTTCCCATTCCGGGAACCAAGCGTGTGAAGTACCTGGAAGAAAATGTCGCCGCGCTGAACATCAGTTTCACAAGCCAGGAGCTCGCAGAAATTGATGCCATTGCGCCACATGGCATCGCTATCGGTAACAGGTATCCGGATGCGATGATGAAGACGATTAATCAATAAGAGGGACATGGTATGGGGTATACGGTAAAGGGTATTCGGTATACGGAGCTTACCCCTTGTACCGTATACCTTATACCATATACCTTATCTCTCATTTCGACGCTTTCATCTAAATTTGCGCATGTTAAAAAATGTCCTGCTGCAGGCCACAGCTGCCGGAGCTCAAGTTGTGAAGGAGTATTTCGACAGGCCTTTCATCATCAGTAATAAAGAAGGGATCAATAACCTGGTGACAGAGGCAGATCATGCCTCCGAGCGCGTGATTATTGACATCATCAGGAAAAATTTCCCGGATCACAGCATCCTGAGTGAAGAAGTGGGGGAGATCACGATGGATTCCAAGTACAAATGGATCATTGATCCCATCGACGGCACCGTAAACTTTGCCAATGGAATTCCCATTTGTTGCGTAAGCATTGCAGTGGAGCTCGAGGGCAGGATGGTTTTGGGGGCTGTATATAATCCCTTCATGAATGAGTTTTTTGTGGCCGAAAAGGGGAAAGGTTCGACATTGAATGATAAGAAAATTCATGTCAGTGAAAAGACAGAAGTCCTCAAGTCCTGCCTCGTGACGGGTTTTCCCTATACTTACCTCGACCATCCGAATGGACCCCTGGAAGTTTTTGCAAGACTTATCAGGCAGGGTGTACCGGTTCGCCGACTTGGTTCCGCAGCCATTGACCTTTGTTGGGTAGCCGCCGGAAGGTTTGATGGATTTTATGAGCACAAGCTCGCTGCATGGGACAGCTCGGCAGGTTTCCTCATCGTTGAAGAAGCTGGAGGCCGGGTAACGGATTACGACGGCAATCCCTATTCACCTTATCAGCCACATATTCTCGCAACCAACGGCAAAATACATGATGAACTTCTTCGTTGGGTTAAGAATGAAGTGAGTTGACCCAATTGTTAACGCCAAATCAAGACAATATGACTGACGCTACCAGAACGGAGATCTCATCACTCGGTGAATTTGGTCTGATCGATCACCTGACGCGCAATAACGATACCCGCCAGGCATCTACCATCCTGAGTGTTGGTGATGATGCGGCAATCATCGACCATTTCGGTAAACAAACCGTCATCACAACTGACCTCTTGTTGGAAGGCATTCATTTTGATCTTGCCTATACGCCCATCAAACACCTCGGTTACAAAGCCATTGTTGTTAACCTCAGCGATATTTATGCGATGAATGCCACGCCAACGCATATTACCCTGAGCATTGGCATCAGCAACCGGTTTAGTGTTGAAGCGCTTGATGAATTTTACGAGGGCGTGTATGCAGCCTGCGAAAAATACAATGTGGACCTGGTGGGTGGTGATACCAGTTCTTCTCAAAAAGGATTTGTCATCAGCGTCACAGCCATTGGCGAAGTTTCACCCGATCAATATGTGAAGAGAAACGGCGCAAAACAAAATGACCTGCTTTGCGTAAGCGGTGACCTGGGCGCAGCTTTCCTGGGATTAACTTTATTGGAAAGAGAAAAGAGAATTTTCCTGGAAAATCCAAACATACAACCCGATCTCGAAAACCAGACCTACATTGTTGGCCGCCTGCTCAAGCCCGAGGCCCGCAAGGATATCGTGGAATTTTTGGCGGAGAAACAGATTCTACCCACCAGTATGATGGATGTGAGTGATGGCCTCAGCAGTGAGATCCTTCATATCTGCAAACAAAGTAATGTCGGCTGCATGATATTTGAAGATAAGATTCCCGTTCACGACGAAGCGAGGCAGTTTGCATATAAACTGGAGCTTGACCCCACGGCCTGCGCACTGAGCGGGGGCGAGGACTATGAATTGTTGTTCACCCTAAAGCAGTCAGACTACGATAAAATTGTTTTGAACGAACAAATCAGTGTGATTGGTTATATGATCGAAGCAGAGAAGGGCGCGCGAATACAAACCCGTGGCGGAAGTGTATTTCCGTTAAGTGCCCAGGGCTGGAACGCATTTAATCAATAGCACGAAGTTGATCTTCACTATGAATCCACCGATCCGCATCTTATTCATTATCTCCCTCTTCATTTTTGCCGGTTGTGCCGGCAGCAAATCGTTTCGCCCCGACAAAAAATATTCAGCCGCTGAATTACACGAAGACTTCTCCATTATGCGCCAGGCGCTTGAAAGGTTTCATCCCTCCCTATACTGGTATACTTCGAAAGACAGCATGGACCAGTACTTTGCGCATTACGACGCAGCCATCCAGGATTCGATGACGGAACACGATTTTGGCTTTCGAATCGTGGCGCCCGTCCTTACCGCTATTCGTTGTGGTCATACCAGCTTCAACTTCTCCAAACGTTATACAAAATTCATGGAGGATAAGCGGCTGCCCGCTTTTCCCTTGGGATTGAAAGTGTGGAAAGACACGATGGTGGTGACGTTTAACATGAACCGCAGGGATTCCATTATTAAAAGAGGAACGCTGGTTACGGGCATTAATCTTTGGGAGAACAAGCGCGTCATCGACACGCTTTTTAATTACATGTCGGCCGACGGCTATTCACAAAACGTCAATTACATT
>Ga0157378_10002819_pt1 | contig 15501 bp, 15 predicted proteins | sample M65metaG_FD_115309 | JGI IMG/M metagenome (GOLD analysis project Ga0157378, IMG submission 115309) | Miscanthus rhizosphere microbial communities from Kellogg Biological Station, Michigan, USA - M6-5 metaG | ecosystem: Host-associated > Plants > Roots > Rhizosphere > Soil | place: USA: Michigan...
AGGGTATAAAAGGGTTGATGGGCGGCCAATACAAGTATGAAAAATTACACGGCATGATTTCACAGAAATTTCGCCTGCATGGATGGGGCGCTGTCAATTACCAGGCCTACGCGGGAAAAATTTTCAGTCAATCTTTGCCTTTTATGTTGCTGGAACTGCATCCCGGAAACGAAATCTACTATTACAGCAAACAGGGTTTTAACCTCATGAACCGGTTTGAATTTTACAGCGACGCCTACGCCGGTTTTAATGTGGAACACGATTTCGAAAAGAAATTAATCAACCTGCTGCCTTTTATGCGTAAAACAAATATGCGCCAGTTCTGGAATGTAAAAGCCGTATGGGGAGATTTATCCGATGGTAACAGAAAACTTAACCATGTAGATTATGGCAATTACCGCCTGCGTGCGTTGAAAGGACATCCCTACATAGAAGCCGGTACCGGCATCGACAATATATTCCGGATTTTCCGCATTGACCTGGTATGGCGTTTTGCACCGGAACTCAATTCACCTGCAGGTATACCGGCACCCATGTATAAAAATTCTACCAATACATTTGGAATATTCGGCAGCTTCCATTTTCAACTGTAAAAAAAACAAGTCTATTCAATAACGCAGTCTGTAAAGCGCCGACGATAGAAGGTCTTTGTTGCCATTGCATCGGGTATCAGATTCATATCATTTTCATCCACCCGGTTAGAGGAGGCCCGACTTGCACCAACCATTGTATTGGTGCGAACAGCAACGCTATCCTTAACGCCATCCAGCACATATCCGCTGGCATCGATGTGCACGCCGATCACTTTTTTTACTTCATTTCTCTTAAAAACGGCGATGCCGCTGAAATTGACAATAGTAAACGAATCGCCTTTTATCAGTTCCAGGGAAGAAGTACCCGCGGTAGAGTTCATCATCAGTATTCCATTATCCTGCATTACGATCACTTCTTCTACCACACTGCCTGCCGGGAATTTGTACCTGCCAATCAATTCTTTCCGGGCGGTACTGTCCTGTGCAATAACCAGCATACCCGTAAATAATAATACAAGCGTAAAAATACTCCTGAGCTGTTTCATATATGATCTGGTTTTTGGGTAAGATAAGAAAACTAAGCCTGAGGCTGAAAAAAATTACAGCGACTGTTTCCAGTGATGTTCCATATGGGCTACATAATCACAAATCAGCCAGGCCAGTGTTTTTATTTCACCGCTATTGTATTGAGGTTTTACTGCGTAATGAAGCTTTTCTGCCGGTGTATTTTCTACAATAAAAATTATCTGCTGATTCAATGCCTGCCACAACTGAAGTAAGTGTTCCAATGGCAACTGCTGGTAATTATTGATTTCATTTAATTCGTTCTGTTGATAAGGCTGCACCACATAAGGCTGATCGCTTACTTGTATATCCGTAAACCGCTTCAGGTTGTTGATGGCCGAATCAATTAAATGTCCCAGTACTTGTTTTTTACTCCATTTGCCCGGTGCCGGAAAGACCACCAATGATTCTTCACTTAACAAACGATACGTGCCCGGTATGGTTTCTATATAATGCGCCAGTTGTTTCATGGCTGCTTTTGTATCCGGTTTACCGGTCAAAAATCCTGCATCCTGCCACATGTTTTAAGCTTTTGGTTTGAAGATATTTAAACACATAGGATCATAGACACATAGAATCATAGTCATATAGAATCACATAGTGCAATCCTATGTGCTTATGATCCTATTGTGCCTATGTGGTAAAAAATTACAGACCTTCATAAATAATTGCCGCCCCCTGTCCAACACCCACACACATAGTAGCCAAACCATACCTGGCTTTGCGTCTTTTCATTTCGTGCAAAAGGGTGGTTGAAATGCGTACGCCACTGCAACCCAGCGGATGGCCAATAGCAATGGCCCCACCATTTATGTTTACTTTACCAGGATCCAATCCCAAATCATGTATACAGGCCAGGGATTGTGAAGCAAAGGCCTCGTTCAGTTCAACCAAATCCAGATCATTAACGGAAAGCCCTGCCCGTTGCAGCGCCTTCCTGGTAGCAGGAACCGGCCCTATGCCCATGATGGATGGATCAACACCCGCTACAGCCATTGAAACGATTCTTGCCATTGGTTTCAATTGATATTTTTGCACCGCTTCTTCCGATGCCAGCAGGGCTGCCGCAGCCCCATCATTGATACCGCTGGCATTACCGGCGGTAACTGTTCCTTCTTTGTCAAATGCCGGTTTCAATGCAGCCAGCTTTTCAAGCGATGTCCTGCGCGGATGTTCGTCCGTGTCAAAGAAAATTTTCTCTTCCTTACCACCAAAAATTTCTACGCCCGCAATCTCGTCTCTCCATTTATTTTTTTCCGCAGCCGCAAAATATTTTTCCTGGCTGTTTAACGCAAATGCATCCTGTGCCTCCCGGCTAATCTTCCATTGTTTGGCTACGTTTTCCGCGGTTTCACCCATATTGTACGGGTAATACATAGCAGCCAATTTTTTATTGGTGAACCGCCACCCAATAGTGGTATCATACATTTCAGTGCTCCGGTTCCATCCACCCCCCTGTTTGGCAATGACAAAAGGCGCCCTTGTCATACTTTCCACACCTGCAGCCATGTACAACGAACCTTCATTGCACATAATGGCACGCGCTGCGTCCATGATTGCCTGCAACCCGCTTGCGCAAAGGCGGTTCACGGTATTACCGGCCACGGTAAAAGGCATTCCGGCCAGTAACGCGGCCATCCGGGCTACATTGCGATTGTCTTCACCGGCCTGGTTGGCATCGCCGGCTATCACATCCTCAACAGCATTGATATCAATGCCGGTATTACGCTGCAGCAATGCCTTCAATACATGCGCCAGTAAATCATCGGGCCGTATACTGCTCAGTGCGCCGCCATATTTCCCTATTGGCGTTCTTACTGCATCTATTATGTAGGGTGTCTTCATACTCGAAACTTTACATTCTTCATTTTATCTTGAATTTCCACATTATCACATTTCCACATTTATCACATTTCATGAGCGCAAATATAAGTCTGAAACGACCCTTCCGGCGTATCTTTGCGGCATGTTGGCAACGGCAAAGAAGAATATACGGCACCTGGAGTTGAGTGAACTGGAAGAATACTTCACTACACTGGGTGAAAAGAAATTCAGGGCTAAACAGGTCTATGAATGGCTCTGGCTGAAACAGGCACATAGTTTTGAAGCCATGACCAATCTCAGTAAAGAACTCAGGAGCAAACTGCAGGAGCATTTCAGCCTGCCGGCCCTGCATACAGACGCCACACAATATTCTGATGATGGCACGGTGAAAAGCCGTTTTAAAACCGTTGATGGCCATTTGGTAGAAGGTGTGCTGATTCCCACCGACGAACGTAAGACGGCTTGTGTTTCTTCACAAATAGGTTGTTCGCTGAGCTGTAAATTTTGTGCTACGGGTTATATGCAACGCAGACGCAATCTTGAATTTGACGAGATCTATGATGAGGTATCATTGCTGAACCAGCAATGCGAAAAAGTATATAATAAAAAACTCAGCAATATTGTTTTTATGGGCATGGGGGAGCCCCTGCTGAATTATAAAAATGTACTGAAAGCCATCGAAAAAATCACTTCACCCGATGGTTTGGGCATGAGTCCGCGCCGGATTACTGTTTCTACAGCGGGCGTTGCAAAGATGATCCGGCAACTGGGCGATGATAAAGTAAAATTTAAGCTCGCTTTATCATTGCATGCTGCCAATGATACCAAGCGGCATGAAATAATGCCCATCAATGACAGCAACGATATCAAATCGCTGATAGAGGCACTTAATTATTTTTACAAACAAACAGGCAACGAAATAACCTTTGAATATATCCTGTTTAAAGATTTTAATGATAGTCTTAAAGACGCTGATGAACTGGTGAAAATTTACCGGCAGGTGCCTGCCGATTTGGTAAACATTATCGAATATAATCCCATCGACATGGCCAGCTTCCGTAAACCTGAACAGGAAGTGGTGGAAAAATTTATGAATCACCTGGCCAAAAATCGCGTTAATGCCCGCCTGCGTGTTAGCAGGGGAAAAGATATTGATGCTGCCTGCGGTCAGCTAGCTAATAAAAACTAATTCACGGACTGACTTACCATCTATCGTCAGCCATTAACATTTCTCCAACAATCTTTCCCGTTAATCCTGTTTATTTACCACACGCTTAAAACAGTTTGGGTTTTTTAAACTTTGGGCATCCATCACTGTCCATAGACCTGTACTAAAAAATACAAACATGAAAAAAATAATAGCCAGCCTGGCAATTGCAGTTATGGCAACCGTGGCGGTGAACGCGCAACAAACTGATTCATCTTTTCATCAAAGACGGCAGCATTCATTTAAGCATCATCAGCATGGCATGATGGCAAAAAATCTTCAGCTTACGGATCAGCAGAAAGAACAGTTAAAAAACATTCGGACCGACTTCCATAAAAAAATGATGGCACTTAAAAAGAACGAAGACATTACAGTAAGAGAATATAAAGCAAGGACGCATGCATTACAGAAAGAGCACAGAACTGCGTTTCAATCGATACTGACCCAGGAGCAGAAAGATCTGATCGCAAAAATGAAACAAGAAAGAATACAGCATGCAAAAACAAATATGGTCGCAAGATCTGAGAGGATGAAAAGTAAACTGGGACTAAGCGATGCACAGGCCAGCCAGTTAAAAGCCATCCGCACCGATATGGCTGCAAAAATTAAGGCCATTCATGCCGATAGTGCTTTAACACGTGAACAAAAACATGAACAGGTAAAAAACCTGGCCGTACAACAAAAAGACCAGTTAAAAAATATTTTAACGCCCGAACAACTACAGCAATTGCAGCAAATGCGGGAACAGCACCATAAAAAAGATTTCTCCCGGTAGTTCAGTTGGTTGTTGGATAGAAAAGCCCCGCATTTGCCGGGGCCTTTTCATATCTTTGCGGTTCATCTTACTGTTGTAAAACAGCAAATTACTACCATGAGCAAAAATCAGCAATTCCAGAAATTTATTACGTACAAAAGCAACGCAGCTAAAAAGGAACAATTCAAACAGGAAAAAAGAGCGGCTAAAAAAGAAAGGGCGGCGGCAATAGAAAAAAGATTTGAGGAAAAGCGGGAGAAAAAGTCTGGAGACTATAGTCGGGAGTCGATAGTCGGGAGTCGTCAGTCAAAGCTCGCAACGATTACTGCAAAAAAAGATTCCGCCAATAAAACACCTGCGGCTATTCCTGCAAAAGATGCAATGCCAGGTCAGGACCATACGGGCAAGGACAAAGCAGCATGGAAGCCGGCACGCACACCCAAGCCCGGTAGCCGCGAAGAAAAAAATCTTTTAGCTGGAAGACCTGATTTGAATGCAAAATCAGAGGTAGGAAGTAAGAAGTCAGCGTCAATTGATGAACAATTAACAGATGGTGACCGAAACTTGGGTACGGCTAAGCCTGCGAAATCTGACGCCCGGCATCTGGCATCGGACATCAGACATCAGACATCAGACCTAATGCCGCTCAACAAATATGTTGCCCACAGCGGTATCTGTTCAAGAAGAGACGCAGCAGATATGATCCGGCAGGGAGAAGTAAAAGTAAATGATGTAGTAATTACTGAACCGGGCACCAAAGTCTCTCCCAAAGACAATGTAAGCGTTAAGGGGAAGAAAATAACGCCTTCCAAAAATTTTGTATACATCCTGTTGAACAAACCCAAGGACTACATTACAACGCTGGATGATCCGGAAGGAAGGAAAACCGTATTGGATCTGATCAAAAGAGCAACAGATGAACGCGTGTACCCGGTTGGCAGGCTCGATCGTAATACATCCGGCGTATTATTGATTACCAATGATGGCGAACTGGCGCAAACACTTTCACATCCCAGCAACCTGATTAAGAAGATCTATGAGGTGAGACTGGATAAACCGCTTACAAAAGCCGATTTTGAAAAATTACAGTCGGGCGTTCAACTGGAAGATGGATTTATTATGCCCGATGCATTGGGTTATACCGATCCCAAAGACAAAACCATTGTTGGTATTGAAATACACAGTGGCCGCAATCGCATTGTTCGGCGGATATTTGAATACCTCGGCTACGATGTGCGCAATCTTGATCGCGTTACCTATGCGGGATTGACCAAGAAAAATGTACAACGCGGTAAATGGCGTTTTCTTACCGAAAAAGAAGTGCGCATATTACGCCACTTCAACCCCCAAACAAAAAAAGACAAAATTAAAAAGGTAATTCCCGTTGCAACCGCAAAAATTGTAAAGCGATAATATGGAACAGGGCGAAGAACAAAAAGGAACAGCACGCGCGTTTCCCCGGAATATTGGCAGCATCACCCTGTTTGAAAACGATGATTTTATTGTGCTCAATAAACCATCGGGTATGCTGTCAATCCCCGACCGTACACAATCGCAACCTTCACTCAAAGATTTTTTGATTGAGAAGTTCGGGAATATTTTTACTGTACACCGGCTGGATGCAGCTACCAGCGGCGTGATAGTTTTTGCGAAAAATGAAAACACCCATAAATTCCTTTCTCAGCAATTCGAAGAACGCAGCACGCAAAAAATATACAATGGACTGGTAGCCGGAAAACTTGAACGGTCAACAGGTATCATTGATGAACCCATTGCAGAGCATTATTCCCACAAAGGAATGATGATGGTGGCTGCCAAAGGCAAAGCTTCTGTAACGGAATATGAATTGCTGGAGCAGTTCAGGTCCTATAGCTGGCTGCAGTTTATCATTCTTACCGGCCGCACCCACCAGATCCGCGTGCACATGAAACACCTGGGCCATCCCATTGCCTGCGATGAATTGTATGGTGATGGCAAGCCTGTGTTGCTTTCATCTTTCAAGAAAAAATTTAACCTCGCCAAATCGGAGGAAGAAGAACGACCTATCCTTAACCGGCTGGCCCTCCACGCGACCCAACTCAGTTTCAAAGATGCAGGCAAAAGAACGCTGTCATTTGAAGCTCCGTTGCCAAAGGACCTCCGGGCATTGTTGCAGCAATTAAAAAAATGGAACAGTTGATTGCGCAACTGATTTTATCATATTATCTTTAACGGGACCATCTGTTCTATCAACCCAGACTTTTATACCCGTTTATGAAAAAAATTTACTTTGTTTTATTGAGCAGTATTGTTTTCGCTTCCTCCTGCCAGAAAAGCATCAGCGATTTTGATCCCAGTACAACACCTGTTACCAACCCGGGCGGTCCACCCCCAACAGGCGGAGGTAGTTTTGAGGCTACCATTAATGGAACAAAAATTAATTTTTCAGTAAGCTCCGCCACACTTATACGTGCCACCACATTAAATGAAAAAAGAATGGACATCACGGGCACTTCAACCGATGGTACCAAAAAGCTCATTATTACATTGGGTGAGGAAACTGCACAAGGCAATGCCATGAGCGTGAAAACATATACACTGAATGCTTTTCCGCCCGATGATCCTGCTACGCCGAATATCGACGAAAGCCTTACCACCCAGGGCTTCACTACTTATGCAACATCATTGGGGAATAATAGCTGGCTATATGATATCTATGATGAGAATGGCAGCTTTACAATGAGTAGCTGTGACCCGTCTACCAAACTTGTTTCAGGCAGCTTTCAGACCACGCTCACAGACATGATTGATAACACCCATGTTATAACCATTACCGCGGGTAAACTAACCAATGTGAAATACAGTGTACTGAACTAATCAATAGTCTTCATTAAAATGCCGGGAAGGGATACAGCAAACAAACTGTGTCCTTTTTTTATTTATCTCCCTTTGCTTTAAACGATGCCATGTATAACATTCAGATTCCAGGTCGGTGTCTCACCGAACGGAATAGTTAGCCGATGAAGACACCGACCAGGGATAGACTAAAAACAGGCAGGGCTTTTTATATTGTAATAGCGTAATTTGTAACGGCTAAAACTATTATATATGAGAAAACTTTTCCTGCTGGTTACTGTCAGCGCCAGCTTTTTTTCGGATGGTTTATTTGCCCAGATGGAAAAAGTAGATACGGTTATGATGCGCAAAATCAGGGAAGAAGAAAACAACCATTCTCAATTGGCTTCCATAGCCCATAACCTTACCGATGTTTGCGGCCCGCGACTTACCAATTCTCCAGGTTACAGGAGTGCTATCAAATGGATAACGCAAACTTTTAAGGAATGGGGTTTGCAGAATGCAGGGCCAGAGGCCTGGGGGGAGTTTGGCAGGGGGTGGAGCACGGAAAATGCCTACCTGGCCATGCGGAAACCCTATTACGAAAACATGATTGCTTACCCTTCGGCATGGACGAAAAGTACGCCTGGTCGTATCTCGGCCGCAGTTCAATTTATAGACAGTTATGATTCCGCCAGCATTGCGAAACTGGGTGATTCTGTAAAAGGAAAAATCATCATGAGAAGGCCGAACATCCCAGCTATAAAAAGTCCGTTCGACACTTTCGCAACCCGTTACCCCGATACTGTATTGGATAAGTTGCCAGATGATTATATGTTGAGAAGATCAGAAATTGATTCTTTTATGCCGGTAGTGAAAAGCCAGTACCAGGCAAAACTTAATCTTGAAGCAAAGGGTGCAGTGGCACTGATTAGTTCCCGGCCAGACTTACGGGATGGAACAGTGGGTGCGCAGGGCGGTCCGGGTTATAAAAAAGGATACAAGGCCACCATGCCGGAAATGCTGATTACACGGGAAGATTATCTAAAACTTGCGCGGCTGCTGAATGATAAAAAACAGGTGCAACTCGAAATAGACGTTCAAAATAAATTCTATGACGACGATCTGACCGGTTACAATGTAGTGGGAGAAATTACGGGCACTGATCCGGTGCTAAAAAACCAGGTAGTGATATTGGGCGGGCATCTCGACTCATGGCACGCCGGAACCGGCGCAACAGACAATGCAGCCGGTTGCGCGGTTATGATGGAAGCGCTGCGTTTATTAAAAGCCCTGAATGTACATCCCAGGCGTACCATACGCATTGCGCTTTGGGGCGGCGAAGAACAGGGACCTTATGGATCTTTTGGCTATGTGAAAAAACATTATGGCAATCCAAAAGACATGAAGCTTACAGCCGAACAGAAAAATGTTTCTGCTTATTTTAATCTCGATAACGGTTCGGGTAAAATCAGGGGCATTTATTTACAGAACAATGAAAAGGTGCGCGATATTTTTTCTACATGGCTGGCACCCTTTGCAGATTTAGGTGCGGCACATATTACCGGCAGCAACACGGGTTCAACCGATCATCTGTCTTTTGATGCAGTAGGCATCCCCGGCTTTGAATTCATCCAGGACCCATTGGAATACGAAACGCGTACGCACCACACCAATATGGATACTTATGACCATTTGTCAATAGATGACCTTAGACAAGCGTCCATTATTGTAGCTGCGTTTGTATACAATACCGCTATGCGCGACGAAATGTTGCCACGCAAGCCATTACCCAAACCGGAGCGTTTTGTGTTTGATACTGATTTTCCTTTTTAAAAACAACGGAACAATAAATGCAGCATGCTGAATTGAGTGATTAATCACCTCGGTGATTAAGACTATTCATTTTTATACACCACACCATCTTTCATTACAAATTTTACCCGGCCCATGCTCTGCAGATCTTTGGAAGGATCGCCATCTACAGCTACTATATCCGCCAGCTTGCCTTTTTCAATGCTGCCAACGCTTTCGCTCATACCTAATAATTCTGCTGCGCTTACTGTAGCGGCTTTAATAGTTTCCAGCGCGGGCATACCGGCTTCATTCATGTACACAAATTCCATCCAGTTTTTGCCATGCGCGTATACTCCGGCATCGGTGCCAAAAGCAACCTTAATGCCGGCTTTGTAGGCACGCGCAAAATTAGCCTGTATCTTAGGGCCGATGGCCAATGCCTTTTCAGTGATAATGGGCGGATAATAATTTGGCTTTTTTGCTGAATCTGAAGTTGACTTACCGGCAATAATAGTAGGCACATACCAGGTGCCATATTTTTTACACAAGGCTATCGCTTCGTCATCCATTAATGTTCCATGTTCAATAGACGTTACGCCGGCACGAATTGCACGTTTGATCGCTTCTGCGCCGTGTGCATGCGCCGCCACGGGCATTCCATAGTCTTTTGCGGTTTCTACAATGGCTTTGATTTCTTCTTCCGAAAACTGCGGACCGCTTCCATCCTTTTCCAGGCTCAGCACGCCACCAGACGCGGTTATTTTTATAAGATCTGAACCGTCTTTGTATCGTTGACGCACTGCCTTTCTGCATTCATCAGGCCCGTTGGCTACGCCCTCCTGCGGACCCGGATCGCCCATTAAGTCTTTGCGGTACCCGTTGGTGGGGTCTGCATGCCCACCTGTTGACGCAATTGTTTTACCGGCTGTGAGTATGCGCGGGCCGATGGTAGCGCCTTTATTGATAGAATTCCGGAGCGCAATATTTACCCCTGAGCCGCCTACATCGCGTACGGTGGTAAAACCTGCAAGCAAAGTGGTTCTTGCAATTCTTACTGACTCAAAAGCGATATCCGCCGGGTTGGTGGTAAAACGCTTTAACTGCGCATTCGGGCTGGTTTCGCTCTCCATGTGTACATGGCAATCTATTAAGCCAGGCATTACGGTTCGACTTTTCAGGTCTATTATTTTATCTGAAGGATCCGTGGCGATAAAACCCTTTTGCAGATCAATAATTTTGTTGCCTGCCACAACGATGCTCATCTGGTTGAGTATCTGGCCGCTTTTTACATCTATCAATTGCCCGCAATAAATAATCGTTCGTTGTGCGGTGGTTATCAGAAAGGAGAATAAAAGGCATGATAATAATAATTTTCGCATGAGCGGTGTTTAAAGCAATTTACTGAATAAATAATAGCCGCAGATTCGGAGACCGCAATAATACTACTAATCTGTACTTTAATGCAAGAAGGTCAGCTCAAGATAAAAGCCGCAATGTAATTATCAAACAGGACAAGAAAAATAAAATAGCCGCAGATTCGCTGATTATTGTTGTAGTAATCAGCGAATCTGCGGCTATAAATATAAAGCGTCAAATCGTCAATCAATATTTGGTTGCGGTGTATAACGCAGGTAAGGCTTTATTACCTTAACACCTTTCGGGAATTTTTTAATAGCGTCTTCTGTTGAAATAGCAGGCACTACAATTACGTCTTCTCCCGCTTTCCAGTCGGCCGGTGTAGCCACGCTGTGATTGGCAGTTAATTGCAATGAATCAATTACCCTTAACACTTCGTGAAAATTTCTACCGGTAGAGGCCGGGTAGGTAATGCTCAGCTTTAATTTTTTATCAGGCCCGATGATAAACAACGAACGTACAGTGGCAGTTAAAGAAGCGTTGGGATGAATCATATCGTACAATTCAGCCACTTTACGGTCTTCATCTGCAATGATTGGGAAATCAACCGTGCAGTTTTGTGTTTCATTGATATCTTTTACCCAGCCATGGTGTTTATCAAGCGGGTCTACACTCACTGCCAGTGCTTTTACATTTCTTTTCCTGAATTCTTCCTGCAGCAGAGCTGTCTTGCCCAGTTCAGTAGTGCAAACCGGTGTATAATCGGCAGGATGAGAAAATAAAACACCCCATCCGTCGCCGAGGTATTCGTAAAAATCAATATCACCGGCGGTTGTTTTTGCCTGAAAATTGGGGACTGTGTCACCTAAACGTAAGCTCATATAGTATAATTTAAAAGTGGGAAATAGGGTTACAAATATATTCATTCCCTACCAAAAAGATAGACTAATTTTTGTTTTTACCCGATGCTTTTGTTAAAAGTTCCCTGCCAAACCTGCTTTTAACGTCATCGATGGCTTTATAAAGGGATGCCTTTTTGCCGGTATCTGTAAACAGGTTGGTTTGTACGGCTTCGCCCGTCAATTCATTCAGTCTTACACCCAGCAGCCGCACGGGCTGCCCTTTCCGGTACAGCTTGTAAAACAGGTCTTTGGCAATGGGTATCAGTTCATCGTCATAAAATGTATAGGGAATGGCTACCTGGCGTGAGGTGGTTTCAAAATCGGGATATCTTATCTTGACTGCTATACAACCCGCCATCTTATTATCCTGGCGCAATTCAAACGCAATTTTCTCGGTCATCCGCACCAGTTCGTTCATGAGAAAATTTATATCCGTTTTGTTTTCTTCAAAAGTGTTTTCGGTGGATACAGATTTCGCTTCATGGTATTCGTGTACCAAGCCTTCGTGGCGGCCATTGGCTTTATGCCAGAGTTCGATTCCATAGTTGCCCACGTACCGTTCCAGCATTTCTACCTTAGCTTCACGCAATTCTTTGATTGTTTCAATACCGGCCTGCATCAGCGTTCTGAAGGTATGTGCGCCCACGCCCGGTATTTTGCTTACTTTAAGGGGATCGAGAAAATCTGTCTCCTTACCGGGCTGTACAAACAGGAAACCATTGGGTTTGGCTTCATCGGTGGCCATCTTGGCAATCATTTTATTGGAGGCCAATCCGAAAGAAATGGGCAGTTTGGTAGTGGCAATAATTTTTTCCCTTAATTGTTTTGTCCATTCAAACGCATTGTAGTACTTGTCCATGCCCGTTAGATCGATGTAGAACTCGTCGATAGATGCCTTTTCAAACAAGGGTGCTTCTGCAGCAATGATTTCTGTTACCCAGCGGCTGAACCGGCTGTATTCGCCGCGGGTTCCTTTTACAACGGTTGCCTGCGGGCAGAGCTGCATGGCTTTTTTCATGGGCATGGCAGAATGAATGCCGAATTTCCTCGCTTCATAATTACAGGCAGCTACTACGCCCCTTTCGCGACCGCCCACCAGCACGGGCTTTCCTTTTAATGAAGGATCATTCAGGGTTTCCACGCTCACAAAAAAGGAGTCGAGATCAAAATGCGCTATGATACGCTGGGTGCTGATGATTGTAAATTTTAAATTTTGTATTTTAAATTGCCGGATTCCCTCTATAAAGTTACGATTGATTTACGTGCTGGATAAAGAAGAAAATAGAAGGTAAGCGCCCGCAAATTTTAAAATTTATATGCAACATTGAAAATATATCTGCGCTAGCCAATCTAAAATTTACAATACAAAATTTAAAATAAACTACCGGTATACATCCAGTAACCCATCCGGCAACACCACATGCACCTGCTTTTTCTTTTTATCAATTTTTTGCAGGGTGTCCTGGTGCAGGGGAATGAGCGCTTCTTTTCCGTCGAGATCAATACGTGCCAGCATTTGGTGCGGTTGCTCAATGATTTCCAGTATAGCACCCCGATCAGTGCCCTCATCTATCAGGTGAAAACCGAGTAAAGACATAATAGATGATTTAGCCGAATACTTTTGGAAAGCCTCTTCTGTAAACCACACTTCTTTCTGGCGCAGTTTAGCGGCTGCTTCTTTGGTATCGATACCCTCCAGCTTCAGGTAAATTTCTTCTTCGCTTTTTATTTTAGCAGACTTTATGAAATAAGGAAGCATTTCTCCTTTCACTATTTCAACGAAAAGCACTTCCAACCCTTTTAAGGAGGTCTTTTTACCCAGGTGATGCAACAGAATTAGCTCTCCCTGCACGCCGAAACTGGCTACCAATTTTCCAATGCTGATGTATTCCATAGTTACTATGCAGAATTGAGACTTGTCCTGTAAAAATATGAAACAATGTTACTATGTGACGTCGCGGTTCTTACCACATAGGCACAATAGCCAGATAGAAAACATATAGATATTCTGTGACCCTATGATCCTTATATCCCTATGTGTTGAAGAATTACTAAGGCAACACAACAGCCGCAAAAAAAATATCCCGCAGTTTTACCTGGCGGGATATCAATTATGTTGCAAATGAAAGGAGCTTATTAAGCACCACCTTCTGCAGCAGGCCTTCTTTCCGAAGGACGGCGGTTACCAGCACCCTGGGGCCTTCTGCCTCCACGCGGATTGGAACGGCGGTTTTCTTCCTGGCGTTTTAAAATCTGGGCTTCATGTTCTTTGTGCCATACTTCAAATTTCTGCATAGCGGTTACATCGTCGAATAAACCAAGCGATACACCACGAAGCAAATGTTTCAGGTACAAAACGCCTTTAAAAGAAAGAATGCGGCGAACCGTGTCTGTAGGTTGCGCACCCTTGTGCAGCCAATCTAAGGCGCGCTGACGATCTAACTGAATGGTGGATGGAACTGTTAACGGGTTGTACGTACCGATTTTGGAGATGAATTTACCATCTCTGGGAGCGCGGGCATCTGCCACTACTATAAAGTAGAACGGCCTTTTTTTAGACCCATGGCGCTGGAGTCTCATTTTTACTGGCATTTTAAATAGAAATTTAAATGCGTTAAGAAATAGGGTTATTGTCTCGTTGCTTATAAAAGCTGGATGGCAAAATTAGCCATCCTTCTTTATTTTCCAAATATAATAATTGATTAGATTACTATCATACTTTGTTTTACTCTTTTAAATAAATTTTTACAAATAGTTGATTTCATTAAAAAAATATTAAAGCCTACCGCCTTCCAAGCCCGGGCATCCTTCCACCCATCGGCATTTTGTTCATCATTTTCATCATTTGCTTCATTTGCTCAAACTGTTTCATAAACGCATTTACCTCATCCATGCCCTTTCCGCTTCCTTTGGCAATGCGTTTGCGCCTCCCCTGGTCTATTACGTCGGGGTTGGATCTTTCAAAAGGCGTCATGGAATTTATCATGGCTTCTATTCCTTTAAAGGAATCATCGCTGATATCAACATCCTTAATAGCCTTTCCCACACCGGGTATCATGCCCATGAGGTCTTTCAGGTTACCCATTTTCTTTATCTGCTCCAGTTGTTGTTTGAAGTCTTCAAAATCAAACTGGTTCTTCCGTATTTTTTTCTCCAGTTTGCGGGCCTCTTCTTCGTTATACTGCTCCTGGGCCTTTTCTACCAGGGATGTGATATCGCCCATGCCCAGTATGCGTTGTGCCATACGCTCGGGATAAAACACATCCAGCGTTTCCATTTTTTCACCACTACTGATGAATTTAATGGGTTTATCTACCGTATACTTGATAGATAAAGCCGCGCCACCCCGGGTATCACCATCCAGCTTGGTAAGCACCACCCCGCTAAAATTAAGCCGGTCGTTAAAGGCCTTGGCGGTATTCACGGCATCCTGGCCGGTCATGGCATCTACTACAAATAAAATTTCATTGGGATTAACAGCCGCTTTTACATTGGCTACTTCCGTCATCATGGCCTCATCAATAGCCAGCCGGCCGGCGGTATCGATGATCAGTACATTCTTGTTTTTACTCCTGGCCTCTTTAACTGCATTCTGTGCAATGGATACCGCATCTTTATTATCAGGCTCATTATAGACGTCTATGCCAATCTGCTCTCCGAGCACTTTTAACTGTTCTATGGCCGCAGGGCGATAAATGTCTGCTGCAACCAGCATTGGTGACAGTCCTTTTTTTGTTTTGAGGTAATTAG
>Ga0157378_10002822_pt1 | contig 15498 bp, 14 predicted proteins | sample M65metaG_FD_115309 | JGI IMG/M metagenome (GOLD analysis project Ga0157378, IMG submission 115309) | Miscanthus rhizosphere microbial communities from Kellogg Biological Station, Michigan, USA - M6-5 metaG | ecosystem: Host-associated > Plants > Roots > Rhizosphere > Soil | place: USA: Michigan...
CCCATGGCAGCGCTGCTCCTCAACTGGCGGCCTGCTGCAGCGCGATTGCCTGGCGCTCCACGGGCACGATGACTTCAAGGCGAACGCCTCGGCCTGGAGACGAGTCGATTCGCAGATCGGCGCCGAGATCACGCGCCTCTTCCTCAATCAGCTCCGGGGCCGCCCAGGGCTGCCCGGCGTCGAAACCGCGGCCGTTGTCCTGAACGACGAGACGCGTCGCTTCGGCGTCCTGCCGCAGCGACACGGTCACGCGCGTCGCGCCGCTGTGCTTGCGCACGTTGATCAGCGCCTCCTGGGCGATGCGCGCGAGCCCGATGGCCTCGTGGCGGCCCAGGAGCTCGGCGCCCGATCGATCGTCGACGACGAACTCGGCGCGGATGCCGCTTTCGCGGGAGAACCGTCCGACGGCGCGCGCCAGATAGGCCGACAGGCCGCCGGGAGGCACGTCGAGCGGCCTCATCCGGATCATCAGCTCGCGCAGGCCGGCAATCTCCTGACGAAGGATCCGCTGCGCTTCGGCGACGCTCTTGTCGAAGCCCGTCGCCGTTCCGTCGAGGCGGGCGTGCCGCCTCAGGGCTTCGAGGCTCATGTCGGCGCCGATCATCGACTGAATCGGACCGTCGTGAATCTCACGCGCGATCACCGCCCGCTCTTCCCGCGCCGCGTCCGATCGCACGGACTCTTCAGGAAGCACCCGGCGCGCCGTTTCTCTGGCCGCGCGCCTCCGTTCCAGCACGCCTGCGACGGTCAACAGGCTGCCGGCGATCAGGAATCCGTCCACTGCCTGCGTGAATGCCCGCGCCGGAAGACCGGGGCCGGACACGAACACGGCCATCGCGAGCGGTGCGCCGAGGTCCACGAGATGGAGCGCCGTTCGTCCGATGGATCCCGGATGACCTCGACGGACCCCGAGATAGGCGGCCAGCGAATACGCGAGATAGGTAAGAAGGATGGCGATCAGGGTGCCGGACGGCCAGGCGCGCGGGCCGATGAGGCTCACGATCACAAGCGCAGCAACGAGTCTGAGGCTCGCGACTAAGGTCGTGTCGTCCCCGCGCGGGGACGGAGGATCGAAATGGTCGAGGTCGGCCGGCATGAGCTGGGGGCTGACGGATTTGTACTTGACCTGTCCGGCTCGCCGGTCACCGCGGTTGCGCACTCCGGCACGGTTTCGATCCAAGCGGGGCTATTCCCGTGAAAGGAGCAGTCGAGGGAGCGTGTCAGCGGCCGCCGTCGCAGAGATACCCGGCGGCGACGGCCGTCGACACGCGGGGGTGAGGCGCCCACGATAGCCGGGCGGTCGGCGTCGACGCTATCGCGGAATAGCCGCCGTCTCAGTTGCGTTGACAGGTGTTGCGGGCGCGAAACAGAGACTTGTGTTTTGCCGGAACGATAACGGAGAGGGTTTAGCGGTACGGGGAATCGAACCCCGATTTGATGGTTGAGAACCATCCGTCCTAACCGTTAGACGATACCGCCCCGTTTGAGCAAAGGCCCTGCGGGAACCTTAGAATGTTAGCATGGGCCGACTTCTCGCAGTACTCGTTCTCATCCTTGCTATCGCCGCCGGGGCCGTCTTTTACATCTCGAGCCGCGAAACTGCTCCGCTGGTCACGTTCGAACAGCCCGACCGGGTCGTCGGGCAGAACAGCACGCTGACCGTCACGGCGCAGACGCCGCAGGCGAAATTCAAAGACCTGACAATTACGGTCGAACAGGGCGGCCAGACGACGCCCCTCTACACGCTCGACCCGGCCGCGATGCCGACGATCGGGCCCAACACCGTACGCGTCACGCGCCCGTTCGGCAAGCAGAGCGTGCCGCAACTGCGCGCCGGCACCGCGCGTCTCGTCGCCACCGCGACCCGCAAGTCGTTTCTGAACCTCCGCACGCTGACGACGACGGCGACGAAGGACGTGACGGTGCGACTCGAACCGCCACGCATCAGCGTCGTCTCGACGCATCACTACGTCAACCACGGCGGATCGGAGTTCCTCGTGTATCGAGCGACGCCGGACGACGTCGCGTCGGGCGTGCGCGTCGGCGACGTCGAGTATCCGGGCTTTTCACTTCCAGGGGGCGACGCTGCCGTCAAAGGCGCGTTCTTCGCGCTGCTCTACGACCAGCCGCTGAATACGAAGATCATCGCGTTCGCCCGCGACGAAGCCGGTAACGAGGCGACCGCCACCTTCATCGACAACGTCTTCGAGAAGCCGCAGAAAAAGAGCCGCATCGAGATCGACGACAAGTTCATCGATCGCGTCGTGCCGGAGATTCGGCAGAACTCGCCGGACCTGAAGATCGCGGACGGCGCCAGCAACCTGGACGGCTTCCTGAAGGAGAACGGCGAGCTCAGGAAGATGAACGCGGACAAGATTCTGGCGCTCGCGAAGCAGACGTCGCCGATGCGTCTCTGGGACGGCCCGTTCGTGCAGCTCGGCAACTCGAAAGTCGAGGCGGCGTTCGCCGACCATCGCACGTACATCTACAAGGGCAAGGACGTCGATCACCAGGTGCACCTGGGCTTCGATCTCGCCGTCACGAGCCGCGTGCCGATTGTCTCGGCCAACGCCGGGACCGTCGTCAACGCGAGCTGGCTCGGCATCTACGGCAACTGCGTCATCGTCGATCACGGCATGGGCGTGCAGTCGCTCTACGGACATCTGTCGTCGTTCGACGTGAAGGTCGGCGACAAGGTCGGCCGCGGCCAGACGCTCGGCCGGAGCGGCATGACGGGCATGGCCGGCGGCGATCATCTGCACTTCACGATGCTCGTCGGCGGCCGCATGGTGAATCCCGTGGAGTGGTGGGATCAGCACTGGATTTCCGATCGCGTGATGCGGAAGCTCGGCGAGGCGGGAGTCCCGGGTGTCGACGCAGTGGCGGAGTCGCCGGCGTCGCAGCCGGTGGCACGGCGGCGTCGAGGCAAGTCTCGATAAGGTATGATGGTTTTTTATTCAGTCAGGAGAAATCGAATGCGTGTACGAACGGCTTTTAGAGGTATTTGTTACGGAATTTTGGGGGTGGCGCTCGCCGCGTCCATCACGGCGTGCGGCGGCAAGAAAGACGATCTCGACGCACCGGATGCGGGCGGCGCGGCGGCCACTGGCGGCGGCCCGAAAGTCGACGCGGCGACGGCGGGCAACATCGAGGGCGTGATCGCGTTCGAAGGCGCGGCGCCGAAGAACGAGCCCATCAAGATGAACGCGGATCCGGTGTGCGTGAAGGAAAACCCGACGCCGCAGACGCAGGAAAGCTACGAAGTCGCCGACGGCAAGCTCGCCAACGTCTTCGTGTACATCAAGGACGGCCTCGGCAACTTCTCCTACGACGCGCCGTCGGGCGCGGTGACGATCGACCAGAAGGGCTGCCGGTATCACCCGCACGTGCTCGCGGTCCGGATCGGCCAGAACCTCGAGATCGTCAACAACGATCCCACGCTCCACAACATCCACGCGCTGCCGAAGAGCAACCAGGAGTTCAACACCGGCCAGCCGATCCAGGGCATGAAGACCACGCACGTCTTCACGACCAAGGAAACGATGGTGCCGTTCAAGTGCGACGTGCACGGCTGGATGAACGCGTACCTCGCGGTGATGGATCACCCGTACTTCCAGGTCACGGGCGCCGACGGCAAGTTCTCGCTGAAGGGCGTGCCCCCGGGCAAGTACACGATCGAGGCGTGGCACGAGAAGGCCGGCACGCAGACCGCCACGGTCGAAGTCGGCGCGAAGGAAACCAAGACCGCGAACTTCTCGTTCAAGGCCGCGGCGACTGCCACCGACTAGGGCAGGCAGGGCTGGTTAGGCAGGCAGGGCGGGTAGGTTTCAGGACAGTGCTCCATCGATTCGCGAAGTTCGTCGCTGGATGCACTGTCCTTCTTGTATTAGCCGGCAGTCTCGTCACCAGCACCGACTCGGGACTCTCCGTCCCGGACTGGCCCACGACGTACGGCTGGAACATGTTCACGTTCCCGCCGAGCAAGTGGGTCGGCGGCATCCTCTACGAACACGGCCACCGCCTCATCGCCAGCTCCGTCGGATTCCTCACGATCGTCCTCGCCGTCTGGCTGTGGATGGCCGACGACCGGCGCTGGATGCGATGGCTCGGCGTCGCGGCGCTCGGCGCGGTGATCGCGCAGGGCGTGCTCGGCGGCCTCACCGTGATGTTCTTTCTTCCCGCGCCGATCTCCACCGCGCACGCGGGCCTCGCCGAGATCTTCTTCTGCATGACGGTCGCGATCGCGCTGTTCACGTCGCCCAAGTGGATCGACGCCTACGGCGGGCGCGCCGCCGCTTCATGGGGAAATGTTGCAACGCTCCGCAAGGTCGCGACGACGACCACGGTCCTCGTCTACTGTCAGATTCTCATCGGCGCGACGATGAGGCACACCGGCGCGGGGCTGGCGATTCCCGACTTTCCGCTGATGTTCGGGCACCTGTGGCCGACGCACTGGGACGCGAAGATCGCCGTCCACTTCGCGCATCGCGCCGGCGCGCTGCTGGTCTTGATCTCCATTGTCGCGACGGCGGTCCAGGTGTTCGGCCGCACGACCCTCGCCGAGCTGCGTCGTCCGGCGACGCTCCTCCTCGTCCTCGTCGCCGTGCAGATCACCCTGGGCGCGTCCACCGTCCTCAGCAGACGCGACGTCTGGATCAACAGCCTCCACGTCGTCTGCGGCGCGCTGGTGCTGACGACGTCGCTCGTGCTGACGCTGCGGACGTGGCGGGCGAGTTTTGCGAACGCAAACGTCCGCCTGAAGGCGGACGCTACGAACGTCCGGTTTCAGCCGGACGGAAAACTCGCATGAAGGACGCCGCCGTTCCGGCGCCGCACGCCCTGTCGCTTCGCACGTTCGCCGACTACCTCGCCCTGACCAAGCCGCGGTTAAACGTCCTCGTCGTCGCGACGAGCGCCGCCGGCTTCTACCTGGGCGCGAACGCGCCCATCGATCCGCTCACGTTCATCGCGACCGTCATCGGCACGACGCTGGTCGCCGGCGGCGCCGCGGCGCTGAACCAGCTGTACGAGCGCGACACGGACAAGGTCATGCGCCGCACGCGGACGCGGCCGCTTCCCGACGGACGCGTCTCGCCGACCGAAGCGCTCGTCTTCGGCCTCCTGCTGTCGGCGGCCGGCCTGATCCTGCTGCTCGTCTATTCAACCTGGCTCGCGGCGCTGCTCGCGCTCGCGACGCTCGTGATTTATCTCCTGATCTACACACCGCTCAAGCGGCGAACGCCTGTGGCGACCATCATCGGCGCGATTCCGGGCGCGCTGCCGCCGCTCATCGGCTGGACGGCGGCGCGCGGCGTCACCCTCGGCGGCCTGTCGCTCTTCCTCATCGTGTTCCTGTGGCAGATGCCGCACTTCATGGCGATCTCGTGGCTGTGCCGCGACGACTACGGCGCCGCCCGCTTCCCGATGCTGCCGGTGATCGACCCCACGGGGCGGCGCGCGGGCAACGAGGCCGTCGGGTACGCAGCCGCGCTGCTCCCGGTCAGCCTGATCCCGGCATTGATCGGCTTGAGCGGTGTGGTCTATCTCGCCGTCGCCCTTGTCCTCAGCGTCGCCCTGCTCGCGCTGGCCGTCGCGTTCGGCCGGGCACGCACCGACGCCCGCGCACGCCGCCTGTTTTTCGGCTCGCTCGCGTATCTCCCGCTCATCTGGACCGTGATGATCCTCGACAAGCAGTGACGGCGACCTGAGAAATGTTGTCCGTTCACGACTTGCCGGCGATCAACGCCGCCCTCAACGGCATCTCAGCCGTGCTTCTCGTCATCGCCTGGATCCTGATTCTCAACCGCCGGATCGACGCGCATCGCCGCGTGATGCTCGCGGCGTTCTCGACGTCGTCGCTGTTTCTGATTTGCTACGTCGTCTATCACGCGCAGGTGGGCTCGGTCCGCTTTACGAGGCAGGGCCTCGTCCGGCCGCTCTACTTCGCCATCCTCATTACACATGTGACATTGGCCGCCGCGGTCCTGCCGCTGGCCATCGTCACGCTCTCGCGCGGCCTGAAGGCGCGCTACGACCGCCACCGCGCCATCGCGCGATGGACGCTGCCGATTTGGCTGTATGTCTCGGTGACAGGCGTGCTTGTCTACGTGCTTTTGTATCAGCCGACATGGATTCTGTAGTGTCCGCCGTCAGGCGGAGTTAGCTATACTGGCCCGATGAAATACCTCCTGGCCGTGCTGTGCGTTTTCACGATCGCGGGGTCTGCTGCCGCCCAGGGCAGCCGCGTGGTCGGCATCGTCAAGGACGAGACCGGTCAGCCAATCAAGGGCGCGACGCTCTCGCTTGAAAATCCCGAAGCCATTCCCCGCAACTTCACGGCCACGAGCGATGATCGCGGACGGTTCGCCGTGCTCGGGCTCAAGGCCGGTGAATGGTCTATCGTGGCGCAGGCGCCGGGCTTCGTTCCCGACGCGACGCGCGTGCAGGTGCGCGTGACGACGCCCGTGGCGCCGGTGCTGACGCTCCACCGCGCGCCGGCGCCGCCGCCGAGCATCCTCGGCAACGTCGGCGCGAAGGATCTGCAGAAAGAGCTGAGCACCGCCGACCAGCAGTTCGACGCGCAGCAGTGGGATCAGGCGATTGGGACCTACAAGAACATCCTTTCGCGGGCGCCGGCGCTTGCCGTGCTCAACCTGCAGATTGGCGCCGCGTACAGGAACAAGAAAGACTTCGACAACGCGATCGCCGCCTACAACGAGCTGCTGAAGATCGATCCGGCCAGCGACAAGGCTCGGATCGGCCTCGCGCTCGCGTACATGGAAAAAGGCGACCTCGCGACGGCGGAGACGACGTTGACGCCGGCGGCGCAGGCGCAGGGCGCCACCAAAGAAGCGCTCTACACCTTCGCCGAAATCGAGGCCGCGCGCGGCAAGAGCGCCGACGCGGCGACGTGGTACCAGAAGGCGTCGGCGAGCGATCCCAACTGGGGCAAGCCACTGCTGAAGCTGGGCCTCTCGGCGATGCAGCGCGGCGACCGCGCGAACGCGGCGACGCTCATGCAGCGCGTCGTGGCCGTGGATCCCATGTCTGCCGAGGCGGCGCAGGCCAAAACGTTGATCTACCAGCTGCGATAGCACGTGTCCCGTCGGCTTCGCTACGCATTAATCCTTGCAGTCGCCGCCCTGGGCACTGCGCTCGCCGCCGCCGGCGGCTGGCGCTACGCCCGGGCGTCGGCGCCGGTGCCCGGACCGGTCATCCTGATCTCCATCGACACGCTGCGCGCCGACCATCTTCCGGCGTACGGCTATCGCGGCGTGCAGACGCCGGCGATCGACATGCTGGCGCGCGACGGCGTCGTCTTCGAACGCGCCTACACGCACAGCACGCAGACGCGCCCCGCCCATGCGGCGTTGATGACCGGCAGACTGCCGTCGGAAAATCGCGTCAGAGACGACGAGGGAGCGGAACTCGGGGCGGACGAACGCCCGATCGCGCAGATGCTGCGCGATCGGGGCTACGCCACCGGCGGCATCGTGTCGTCCGGGCTCGTCGGACGGGCGGCGGGACTGGCGCGCGGGTTTGATTTCTTCGACGGACCGGTCACCAACCGATCGCTCTCCGACGCCGACCTGCCGCCGGCGCTGCTCCGTCGCAGCGGGACGGCGTCCGAGGAAGTGGCCGAACGCTGGCTCGGCGGCCTGAGCACGACGCGCCTCTTCCTCTTTCTCCACCTCGACGACGTCCGCGCGCCGCGTCCGGCGACGTACGACGAGGCCGTCGCCGCGGCCGACGCCGCGGCCGGAAAATTCATCCGCTATCTCAAGGCGCACCAGCTGTACGACCAGTCGACCATCCTGCTCGTGTCCGATCACGGCGAGGGCCTGGGCGAACACGGGGAGCAGGAACACGGTCTGCTCGTGAGTACCGAACAGATTCACGTCCCGCTGATCGTGAAGCCCGCTGCCGGCGTCGGCGCGGGCCGCCGGATCAAGGACGTCGTCCAGTTGATCGACGTGGTGCCCACGGTGCTCGACCTCGTGAAGGCGCCTGGGCCAGGCAACCTGCGGGGACGCTCGCTGAAGCCGCTGACCGAGGGGCCGGCCACGCTCGCGCCGGTCACCGTCGTCAGCGAGTCTGTCTATGGTCACAATCGCTTCGGCTGGAGCGAGCTCGTGGCGGAGATCAGCGCCGAACGTGAGCGTGTGCGCGCGACGTCCGACACTGCCGCCGATCCCAGAGAGAAGACCGCTGTCGTCGAAGACTATCGGACGGCCCTGCGTCTGGCGGCGGAACGCCGGTGGCTCGACGCGATCGACGCGCTGCAGAAAATCACGCGCGTGGAACCTGACGCCACGGCGCCATGGACGTCGCTCGCGGACGTCGCGGTGCTTGCCGAGCGGTACGACGTCGCGAAGACCGCGGCGCAGCATCTCGTGGACCTTGCGCCGGAAGATCCGGCGCCGCTCGTCCTGGCCGCGCGCATCGCGCTGACGGCGCGGAGGCTGGACGATGCCGCCACGGTCGCGCAGCAGGCGATCGATCTCGGATCGAAGAACAGGATCGTCAACGCGGAGGCGCATACCGTGCTGGCGCTGGTGGCCCTCGCGAAGAGCGATGCCGACACGGCGCGCAGCGAGGCGAAGGAGGCGCAGCAGGCGGATCCGGCAAGCGCCCTGCCCGCATACGTCGACGCGCGCCTGCTCGTCGACGAGGGGAACGACGCGGACGCGCTCGCGATTCTCGAGAAGGTGGACGCGAAATCGGACAAGACGCCCGCGACTCCGCTGATGAATCTGAAGCGGCTGACGGGCGAAGTGCTGATCCGCTCGGACCGGGCCGGCGAGGCCGAGCCGTTTTTCGTGGGCGAGCTGCGCGACTTTCCGCACAACCTGGGCGCACGCGTCGCGCTGGCCGAGCTCTATCAGTCGATGGGCCAGACCGACGAGGCGGCGATGACCGCCGCGGATCTCGTGCGGATCACGCCGTCGCCCGAGGCGTATGCGCTGGCGGCGAAGCTCTGGACGTCGCTCGGCGATCGCAAGCAGGCCGCCGCCGTACGCGCCGAGGCGCGCACGCGCTTCTCAGGCCGCCGCGCCGCGCACTGATTCCGGACAAAAAAAGAGGGGAGCCCGGAAAGGCTCCCCTCCTCGTTACCCGACGTGACGTTTCTGTCTAGAAGAGGAACTTCACGCTGAACTGACCCTGAGCTCCGGTCTGCCAGAGGTCGGGCTGACCGTATCGAGGATCGTACGCGTTCTTCCCGGACTGTGACTTCAGAATGAGCGCATTGTAGTCATAGCCTTTCCGCAGGTCGACACCAGAGAGATCGATTGCAGAATCGCCACGCGCCAGCCCCGCGCCCTTGTTCAGGTTGTTGAAGATGTGGGTCGGCGTCTTCTGATTGAACAGGTTGATGACGTTCAACTCCAGACGAATCTTCTGACTTTTCATCGCCTTGAACTCGTGCGAGACGAGCAGGTCCGTGTGCGACAGCATCGGGGTCCGTCCCATGTCGCCACGGCCGTTCACGAACACCGGGATCTGGTTGATCGTGTTGACGACCGTGCTCATGGGTGTGCCGCTCCCGACGTACTCGAACACGCCGATCTGCGTCCCCATCGGGAAGTTGTACGCCCCGTAGAATTTCGCGACCACGGGTCGATCGGTCGCGAGACGCCCGAGCACGTCCAAGTTGCCATGAGAGTCGTACTCGAGCTCGTCGAGGTCCCATGCACGGCCCGCTGACGTGCCCGGCCGAGCGATGCTTCCGGACTGCTGCTGGGCGGTCGCCGAGCTCACACCCGTGGTCGGCGTCGTGATCTCGTCGGAGTTCGCGAGGCCGGCGTAGTTGCCGTAGAGCCGGCTGATCGTCACGTTGACGTTTCCGAACCAGCGCTGAGAGAAGCGTCTGCTGAGCGTCAGCTCCATCGCATCGAACGTCCGCACCGGTTTCGGCGTTTGAAGCGCCGGCGCCAGGCCGGTAGAGAACATCGTGGTCGCGATGCCTTCGCCGGGGTTGGCTTCGAAGTAGATTTCGTTGCCGTTGGCGTCGAGCGACCCGATGTCTTCGATCGTCCGGCGCAGGTTGTTGTGCACGTAGGTTGCGCTGAACACGGTCGTCGGGTTGACCTGGTACTCGATCCCGGCGTTGATCGAATCCTGTGACATCGGCTTGATGTTCGGATCGACCGTATTGAAATTCGGGACACGCCGATCACGGTAGCCAGCGACCGCGCAACCATCTGCCGTGTTGCACGGACCGCCAGCGGGATTCCACAGGTTTCGACCCGGCATGTTCGCCAGGCTCAGATTGAACACGTCGGTGGTGTCGAGCGCGTGATAGTAGATGTTCCACACGTCGCCGCCGAACGATCCACGCGCGAGCTCGTACTTGACCAAATCGAAGTAGCGGCCCCAGCTCGCGAACGCCTTCAGGCGGCCGTCACCCATCACGTCATACGACGCGCCGAGGCGGGGAGCGATCTTGTCGCCGAAGCCGAATTGGAACGCGTTCTCCTTGATGTTCGTGCGGAACGAGGGGATCGTTTCGCGCTCCGTTCTGACACCGAGATTCAGCGTCAGCCGGCTGCCGACTGTCCATGCATCCTGCACGTACACCGACGGCGTGTTCGCCGTGACGAGGCCTTGGGTGCCTCGGTTGTCGACTTCGTAGTAACCGTAGGCGCCGGTGCCCGATCCGACGCCAGGCACCGTACTAGTGAAGGCACGGCCCCAGTTGATCAGGACGTAGCCGCCCGGGTACGCCAGATTCACATCGTTCTGGGCACGGCGGAGACCGAAGCCACCCTTCAGGAGGTGCGATCCACCGGCGCTGAAGGAGTGGTTGTAGTCGACCTGGAACAGGGCAACCTTCGTCGTGTCGAACTGCGTGATCTGCGCGCGCGGCGTGTTCTGGAAGTTCTGCGGCTGCTGGAGGCTCGCCGGCAGCGTCGCGCATGCCGCGCAAAGCGCATTAGGAACCGACGAAGTGTTCCAGAGCACGGATGTGGTGCTTGGAATGCCCGTGTCCACATAGTTGTCGGAGAAGTAACCGCCGCGAATGGTGAGGTAGTTCGTCCTACCGAGCCACACGTTGACGTCGCCGCTGGCGTTGTATTGATCCTGCTGAAATCCACGGTTGACGTTGACAGCGTTGCTGGCCAGTGTGCTCGAAAGCACCAGCGGCGCGTCGCCGTTGAGCGCGGGAATGGTTCCCGTCACGCGGGTTGGCGTTGCCAGCAGGCTCACGTTGGCCTGGATCCGGTTTCTCGAATACGTGACCTTGCCGAAGGCCTGCGTGTCTGTCCGGGTCAACTTGATAGTGCCCGGCTCGGTGCCGTTCGAGAAGAGGTAATCCTGGCTCCGACGCGTAAAACGCGGCGAAACAGACCCAAAGAAGAACAGCCGATCTTTGACGATGGGACCGCCAATCGACCCGCCCAATTCGTTGTTGTTGTTTGGCTGCTTCGGATCCTGAATATGAAACACAGTCGTGTCGTCAACCGGGCTCAACTGCAGACGTTCGACTGGTCCCGCGCTAACGCCATTGCCGAAGTAATAGTAGTGACCCTCGCCCGTGAACTTGTTGCCGCCCGACTTGGTGACCGCGCTGATGACACCGCCCAGCGCGCCGCCGTATTCCGCATTGATGCCACCCGTCTTGACCTGGACTTCCTGCAGGTACTCGAACACGGTGTTTTGACGTGAGCTCCCGTACAGGATGCTGTTCGTGCTGACGCCATCCACGGTGAACGAATTCTCTGCGCCGCTTGCACCGTTCACCTGGAAACCGCCTTCGATATCGCCCTGGTTCACACCGGGCGCCGTCAGCGCCAGACCCTGGAACGAACGAGTTTTCGGGAGCTGATTAAACTCTTCCGAGGTGACGTTGTGGGCGAGCGTGACGTCCTTGAGGTCGATCTGTCTTTCGATCTGGCCGGTCACGTTGACGGTTTCGGTCAGCGCACCGGGCTTGAGCTCCGTGCTGACCGGGAAGTCTTTGCCGAGAACGACGAGCGCGTCATTCACGCTGACTTTCTGGAAGCCTTGCAGCTCGATGGTGACAGTGTAGCGTCCGGGCGCCAGCTCCGCGATACGGTAAGTACCGTCAGAGCCGGTGACCACCGTGCGGACTGCGCCTGTCGAATTGTTCGTTGCCGTCACGGTCACGCCGGGCACCGGAAGTTTCTGGGTGTCCGTCACGGTGCCGGTCAGACCTCCGAACCGCTCCTGCGCCGCGACCGGATAGGCCAACGCAAGCAGCGCAAAAAGTAACAGCAGATTTCTTACTCGCATTCCGGTGCTCCTTATGTGGTTGTCGCAGTTCGGATACATCTGCATCGCAACCGAGACAACATGACGAGGCGGACGCCAAAACGTTGAACGTCCGTTTCCTGAATGTAACTTATCGATTAAGGGATGGATAACCGCTGCTGCACGTTAAGTAGCGGTTTTTAGGGACAAGAGTCGCCAAGATCCAAAAACGTGTATGTTTTTGGACCCTGGCGAAAGCGATTTCGTTGGATTTTCGCTGGGAAAACCCTAATGTGAGCGGGGAACTGACTCGATCTGCTTCAGTGCGTCGTTGATGAGTTTCTCGTTGTCTTCCTTCGAGATGTTGCGCTGGATGATCTTCGACGCGATCGCCACGGACATGTCCACGGCTTCCTGCCGAATCTGCTGCACCGCGCGCGTCGTCTGCAGTTCGATCTGGCGCTCGGCGTTTTTCAGGATCGTGTCCGACTCGGACTTGGCGCGCTGCCGGAGCTCTTCACGCAGCCGCTCGGCGTCGCGCCGCGCCTCCTCGATGATCGCCACGGCTTCGGCCTGCGCGCTCTGAAGCTTGGCGGCGTAGTCCTTGAGCCGCGCTTCGGCTTCGTCGCGATCGCGCTTCGCATCCGAGAGCGACTTGTGAATGAACTGCTCGCGCTGCTGCAGGAGCGACAGCACCGGCCCCCACGCAAACTTGCCAAGCACGACGACGACGATCACGAAGATTGCCAGCGTCCAGACGGCGTTGCCGAGATTGCCGGCAAACGGGCTGAGCGTCTCCACGGCGTGCTCTTCCTGGGCGTACAGCGGCAGCGTGGCCAGGGCGATGAGTGCAACGGACAGAATCTTTTTCATGATGTTCTCAACTATCTACCGCTGAGGAAAAGGAGGACGCCGAGTTTTTCGCTCAGCGTCCTCTGCGTCCTTTGCGGTGGCGCGTTGAAACTACGCCTTCAGCACCGCCAGCATGCCGACGACCACGGCGAAGAGCGTCGCGCCTTCGATCATGGCCGCGGTGATGATCATCGCCGTCGAGATCTGACCGGCCGCCGCAGGCTGCCGCGCCATCGACTCGACCGCCGATCCGCCGATCCGGCCGATGCCGGCGGCGCCGCCCATGATCGCCAGGCCCGCGCCGATCGCGCCGCCGAGCCAGCCCGCGCCGTGGGTCGTCAGAAACGTCCCCTTCTCCGCGGCGGCGGCGGCCGCGCCGGCCGCTTCCTGCGCGAACGCGACGTGCGGCATCGCGAGCATCACAACCCCGACGCCGGCCAGGCCGAGCGCCATTCTCACAATCTGCTTCCTATCCATGTATTCCGCCTTCCAACAGTAGCCGCCGGGGGGCAGCTGTCTTCCGATCGCCATCGCAGTCACGCCTCATGGTCTGCATTCGCCCCGATCCTTTGCAGACATGGCGAATCCCTAGTGCGCGTGCTCCTGGTGTCCGTGTCCCTCGTGTTCGTCGTGATGGAGCACGACCGACATGCTGATGAACAGCGTCGTCAGGAACGTGAAGATGAACGCCTGCAGGAACGCCACGAACAGCTCCAGCAGGTTGATCGCCACGCTGCCGAGGACGACGACGACGCCGACGCCCAGGCCGAGGCCCGTGCTCACGGAGCCGGCCGCCATGATGAACGACAGCAGCACCGCCAGCAGGATGTGACCGGCGATCATGTTTGCGAACAGTCGAACGGCCAGCGCGAACACCTTCGCGACGAGGCCGATGATTTCCACCGGCACCAGCAGCGGCGCGAGCCACAGCGGACCCGGGCAGAAGTGCGCCAGGTACGCCTTGCCGCCGAGCCTCAGGCCGTTGATCACCATCATGAACATCGTGATCACGGCGAGCGTCGCCGTCATCCAGATGTTGCCGGTGGCCGTCCCGCCGAGATGCGTGCCGAAGAGCTGCGAGATCACGGGAATCGGCAGCAGGCCGAGGATGTTGACCGTGAGCACGAAGAAGAACACGCTCCAGATGTACTTGATGAAGCGGTCGGTGTACTGGTGCAGGACGGGCTCGGCGACTTCCTTGCGGAGGTAATCGCAGATGGCCTCGAGCATGTTCGCCGGGCCGCTGGGCACCATCGCGTCGACGCCTGCGGCGCCCTTGCGCCGTTTCACCATCATCGGCACCAGCGCAATCAGCAGCACGCCGGCGAGCGCGATCATCGCAATCTGATCGGAGAAGACCGTGATCTTGCCCTCGGGCGTCAGCGCGCCGACGCTGGCGGGCCGCTCGATGAGCGGATGCTGGACGATGTGTTCGAGGGGACTTTCCTGTTCGGTCATATCGCGAGTCTCACTTCGAGCGGAAGCAGCGCCATGTAAGAAATCCCAATCCAGAGCAGCACGGGCTGCGTCGAAAACAGGTGGCTCAACACCGCCGCGGCACCGAGCGCCACGACGACCGCGAGCCGGGCGGTCATCGCCAGGAAGCTGCGCTTCATCCGCGCTTCCGGCGTCTCGGCCGCCGTGGCCACGAGCAGGAGCCCGGCGAGCGCCGCCGACATCAGGCCGATCGCGCAGCCGGCGAACATGCCCGCCACACCGTCGTCGCCGGCGAGCCGCCGCGTCGGCACCACGCCGATGGCGCACAGCGCCACGACGACAGCGACGGCGAGGGCCAGAAACCGCGCGTACTTACTCGCCGCGCTTCGCGTTGGCGTCGTCGTCACTCTTGGCCTCGCGAACCGCGGCCAGCGATTCCTTCACCATGTTGTACAGGCCGCCGACGATCCCGATGATGACGCCGCCCAGAATGCCCCAGGGACTCGTGCCGAACTTGCCGTCGATCCAGTAGCCGACGAGCGCAAGCCCGGCGGTCGCGCCGGCCAGTTCGAGGCCGACACCGGAGTACCTGACCCATCCTGGAAAACGACTGTCAGTCACCAGTCTCCAGTTCAGCAGTCGCCAGTCTGCAGGCCGACGACCGGAGACTGAGGACTAATATCGAAGTATAGCTTTGTGAAATGATTCACGCAATTGGGAAAACGCTCGTATTTCCGAGCATTTTCTGAGATTTCTGGGTGCGGAGCGCGAAGCCTTCGGGCGAGCGGAGCTCAGCGGAGCGCTGACACCCCGGCCGCGCCCAGGGTCCTGGCGGAGGCGTCGGCCACGTCGAACAGCAGCCGTGGATAGACACCGAGGAAGATCGTCGCGATCACGGCCACACCGACGGCCAGGGCGAGCGACGGGCTGAAGACCGGCTCGCTTCCGGTCGAATCCTTCTTCAGATACATGAAGACGACGACGCGGATGTAGTAG
>Ga0157378_10002824_pt1 | contig 15489 bp, 13 predicted proteins | sample M65metaG_FD_115309 | JGI IMG/M metagenome (GOLD analysis project Ga0157378, IMG submission 115309) | Miscanthus rhizosphere microbial communities from Kellogg Biological Station, Michigan, USA - M6-5 metaG | ecosystem: Host-associated > Plants > Roots > Rhizosphere > Soil | place: USA: Michigan...
AAGCATCTCGGCTTCAGTTTCGGCCAGTTGTTTGAGACCGACCTCATGAATTTGGTCAGGAGACAGGTTGGTAGTGGTCATGCGGCGGATGGCGAAGCGGTACCGGGCCGCGCCATCCGGCAGGGCCCAGACGCCCGGGTCGGTGCGACCTTGGGGGGCGTACTCGTCGCGCATGAAGGCGGCAAACTTCTTGTACGAGGGAAGGACTTCCTGATCAATCGTACTCATCACGGCCGAGCGCAGACGCTGTTGATCGGAAGCAGAGATTCCGGCGGCAAATGTCTGCACGGGTTTTGCGAACGGGCTGCCTTCTCCTGTTTTGGCGGCAACATCCGCTGCCTGAAGGGTGACTTTTTCAAGAAGATAGCGTGGAGGCATCAGCCGATCTTTCATGCCTTGACGCATATTGCTGATGGCCTGGTCAAAGGCGCGCGGGACCTGATGCAGGCGGGAAAGATAATTCTCGTAGTCCTTCACTGTGTTGAAAGGCATGAAGGTGCTCATCTCAATCAGGGAAAGATGGATGCCCGACATCTGGGTGACGGGCATTTCCCAGGGCTTGAATTGGGCACTCTCGATCGATTCGTAGAGCTTGCGAATCATTAGTTGGCGGCTGAGAGTGTCCTGCGCTGAGAGTCCGGTTGGATTCACGGCCTGGAAGCGGGTGAGGAACTCGTGGTTCTGCTTCAGTTCCGACTGGTGGAACTCTGGCGAGTCATCGTCCAGGCGGTCGTTGAAGCGATTGTCCCCCAGCGATGTGGCCATTTCCGGGCTGGTGCGGAGTTCGTATTCCCACTCTTCCGCCAGTAGGGATTTGAGCGCAGTCGAACTGTCCGCGGCTGCGGCCAATGCCGGTGAAAAGCTGGTGACGAGAAAAAAGGCAAGAATGCAGGGGAGAAATATTCTGGAAGATTGCATGTAAGTTGTTTCCTTGATGTACGGGTGCAGATTGTATCGCATCGCACGACGGTGAATACGATATCTCGATGATGTGCTGATTTCGTCTGGGCTTCTTTGTGTCCTTTGCAGAATTTCTTTGCGAACTTTGCGGTTTAAGACTTTGATCTACAACAGCGGAAAACCCAAAGTCTTAAACCGCAAAGGGCGCAAAGAAGATCCGCAAAGGACGCAAAGAATTCTGATTTCTGATGATGGGAGCCGGTGCTTTTTAGAGGCTGGCGAATTCTATTCGATTGCGCCCGTTGCGCTTGGCCGCGTAGAGGGCTGAGTCAGCTTGACTGACGAGTAGCTCGAAATCGGGAGCCCTGACCCCTTGCCAACCCGAGACCCCGAAACTTGCCGTCACGTTCAGTGTGCGCGTTCCGAACTCAAACTTGTGTGCCTCGAGTTGTTCACGGACGCGGCTGATTGCAATCCTTACGTGTTCTTTCTCAGCGTGAGTCAGGACCAGCAGAAATTCTTCGCCTCCGATGCGGGCGCAAAGGTTTGATTTTCTGGTGTTGACTCTAAGGATTTCAGCAAACTGCTTGAGCACGAGGTCTCCGGCGGCGTGTCCATAGGTGTCGTTCACGCTTTTGAAGTTGTCCAGATCGGCCATTACGACCCAGAAGGAAAAACCATGGCGGGCGGCCCCATCCAGTTGCCGCGCCGCCCATGCCTCAAGCGCGCGGCGATTGGGCAGACCGGTCAGAGAATCGGCAAGGGCCAACGTTTCCAGTTGCCGGTTTTTGGCCTCAATCTGACGATGGAGATCTACAAACCTGCGGCCGACTCCCACGCGGGCCAGCAGTTCTGCGGCGTCGAACGGTTTGGTCAGGTAGTCATCCGCGCCGGCGGCAAGACCGCTGACGATCTTATCTTTGTCCGACATGCTGGTCAGCATGATGACGTAGGTGTAGACGGTTTGACCTTGGCCGCGAATATGCTGGCAAAGTTCGATTCCAGTGAGGTCGGGCATTACCCAATCCGTGACCACCAGGTTGGGCTGATGTTGAGCGAAAAGGTCCACAGCCTGGCGGCCGTTCTTGGCGAAGAGGACAGTATAGGGTTGATCGGAAAGAGCGTATTCGACCAGCTTGCGATAGATGGGCGAATCGTCGGCAACCAGAATCTTGAACTCTTGAGGTGGAGAGGATTCCACAGGGCTGGAGAGAGTCTCGCGCACGTAGGTTTTCAATTCATTTCCGGAGTGGCGCGCGACTTTCATAAGAATAGGCCCAACATTCTGCAGGTCCGGTTGATGGTATTGGTGTGCTCCGGCGTCAGATCAACGAACTCGAATCCATACTGATAGCTGGTGCGGTTGCGAACCACGGCGCGCACTCGAACCGGAGTGCTGGTGAAAGGCACCGAGAATTGAAGGTTCACCGAGGCCCCCAGGTCCCATTCGGTGGCAAACAATCCCGCGATTCCGGCCTGGTTAATATTCAGAGAACATCCACGCGACGTCTCGCTACCTTCCGTTCCAAACATCGTTGCAGTTAGATCGGTTTCGAATTCATACCTGGGATAGCGGCGTGAGCGCGCCGGACCTTCCAGTTGCAAATCGCGGTTCATCAAACCTTCGTTCGATTCCCGGTTTGACTGGCTTTCGTAGTGATGTGCCATCGAGTTGTCCGCTCAGAAGCGATACATCATCGCGAAATTCAGGAACGCGGTTGCCGAGCGATCGCCTTTCTGTAGTGCCGTCAGGCCGGGATCGGTAGAGGTCACAGTCGTGTGAAAGGTGTAAATCCCCAGGGTGGTGCGCCAGAAAACGTGACGGGCGAGAGTCGGGGAGGGCATATAGATCGTAAACATGGGCCCCTGCAGATCGTTGGTGCACTGGCCGTCGGGGACCGTGCAACCCTTCTGGTCAACGTGTTCGGCGCCCTTCATGATGTAGTCAACCTGAAAGCGCATGGAGAATTCGTCGACGCAATCTTCGGCTGCACATTGCCTGTGAAAGTAGTCTTTACCGCCACCGATGGAAGGGCGGAATGCCTGCTTGGTGTAGTTGGTCGTGGAAAGCTCTTCCCATCCCGCGCCGCCACCCGCGAACCAACCATTTTCGAAGCGATAGTAGATCGATGAAGACAGGTGACGGCTGTGTCCCTTGTCATTGTCGAGAGTGTTGTCGTTCGACTTACGCGAGTTGTCGTAGGAAGCGTTGGATTCCCAGATGAGGTGCCGGGTGTCGAGTCGCAGTCCTCCGCCAACCGTCCCCGAAAACGGAGAATAGCCTCCGCCGTTCACTCCGACTCCGCCGTATACGAACGGATGGGGCCAGGGAATTTTCGAGCCTGACGAGTTGGGGAAGAGGTTTTGCGCCGCCGCGTGATTCGATGTCAGGATGCCTAAGCCAAGAATGAAAACCGCCGATAGACCGCGCATGAGTGTTCGCTCCCTCACCAATCCCAGTTACTTTTTGCTGACGTTGAGGGGCCTTTATCGGTACGCCGATTTGGATTCTTTAATGATTGGTTGTGACTTGAGTTGGGGGTCAGTGGTGCAGTGTGTGGTCGAGAATATGTTTAGAGCGAACAGAAACGAAAGCGAGCAGGCTTTTACCGCCGGAGAACCGTCGGAGCAATTTCGCAACTGATGTTTTCAAGCCGCGTGGCCGATAAGGTCGGATCGGTCGAAACAGGAATCGATCGCGGCGTACTTAAAATTCCACTAAATCGGTTTAAGAGGGCCTTTATTGGGTAGGCTTAGTGCGAGATGCTTGTCCTTCTCCTGATTTCCGATCTTTCAAAAGACGCATTTGAAATATTTCAAAACGTCGGAAATCCGACGCGGCGATCCTGCTTTCATTTTGTTCTCACAATTTTGCTACGCTCCATTTGAACCCCCAGTACTTTTCCTATGGACGACGACCAGACTCGCAGGCTGCTGGCAATTGACCACGAACCTCGGACCCTCGAACTCATCCTAGAAGCTCTTCGCGATAGCGGTTTGGAAATCCTCACAGCCAATGGCATTTCAGAAGGCCTGGAAATACTGGAGCGGGCGCGGCCCCGCATTGTGCTCCTTGACCTGATGATGCCGGGTGTCGGCGGACCCGAGATATTGTCCACAATTCTGGGCATGGACCCAGGAACAGAAGTGATCCTGATGACAGCCGATTATTCCGCTGAAGCCGCAGTCGAGGCCATTCAAAAGGGAGCGTGCGACTACCTCAGCAAACCGCTTAACCTGGAAAACCTGCGGCGGCGGATCTCTCGACTGCTGGCGGAAGCCGAGGAGAGGCGCAGGACTTACCAGCTGGATCACGAACTTCTCAATGCCTGTCAATTTGAGGGGATTGTCGCGCGCAGTCCGATCATGCTGGATGTGTTCGCCAAGATCCGGAGAGTGGCTGCACATTTTGGAACCGCGCTGGTGACCGGACCCACCGGTACGGGGAAGGAGTTGGTGGCGCGGGCTCTGCATCACCTAAGCCCGGCCGCCGCGAATCCGTTTGTGGTGTGCAATTGCTCGGCAATCGTCGAGTCGCTGATGGAAAGCGAGCTATTCGGATACGTCAAAGGGGCTTTCACCGGGGCTGCACAAGACAAGATGGGTGTGTTCGAGTATGCGAACCAGGGAACGGTTTTCCTGGATGAGATCGGTGAGTTGCCGTTGACTGCGCAAGGAAAGCTTCTACGGGTGCTGCAGAACCACGAGATACAGCGCGTGGGTTCGCCTGTCCCCAGGACTGTTGAAGTGCGTGTGATTGCGGCAACCAATCGGAACCTGCGAAAGATGGTAACGGAAGGCACATTCCGGGCGGATTTGTACTACCGCCTGGCCATGGTCGAGGTCAAGCTGCCGGGGTTGTTCGAGAGGCGGGAAGACCTGCCTCTGCTGGAGCGATTTTTCCTGCAAAAGTTCGCCGCGGAATACAAGAAGCCGCTGAGCGGCATGACTCGCCGAGCCCAAAGCCGGCTGGCGAATTACTCATGGCCGGGAAACATCCGGGAGTTGGAGAATGTAATCGGCAATGCCTGCATGATGGTGGATGGCCCAGTCATTGATGTGGGCGACCTGCCCGAGGAGATAAGAGGTCCGTCGAGAGATCTACCGTCGCAGGACGACATGTTGATCTCCCTCGAAGAATTGCAAAAACGGCATACGATGCGTGTGCTGGAGCGAGTTGGGGGCAACAAGTCGCACGCGGCGGAAATTCTGGGTATCTCCCGGGCGACGATTTACCAGTTGCTGGGACAGGCACGAAGCGCCAGCAGTTGATCTGTTAATCACTGGCTACACGGTAGCCGTTTTAATCTTTTCGCAGAGTTCATCCGCCGCCCGGCGGAGTTCCGCGGATTCTGGAAAGAGCGCAACTCCTCGATTGAGAATTTCCCGCGCCTCTGCGGCTTGCCTGGCATGCACTCGGATGCTCGCGGCGCGTAGATAAGCCTTCGCAGTGCCTTCGATGCCCGCCAGTTTTTCAGCCTGATCGGCGGCTTCCGCCAGGCTGTTCAGTGCAACGAGGGCTTTCATCAGGCGTTCGCGAATCTCGGCTACTTCCGGAGCTTTCTCCGCAGCTTGTTTAAGTCTGGTAATTCCTTCTCTGGTTCGGCCCAGCCTGACCTCTGTGTATCCCAATTTACTGCTTAATACAGGATCGTTTCCGCTGAGCCGAACGGCTTCGCTGTAAGCCGCGCTCGCGTCGAGGAGGCGACCCAGATTGTGGAGCGCGTCTCCGCGCAGGTGCTGGCGTAGAGCGCGACTTCGGTCGTCGCGCGGCGCCGCGTCTAACGCGCTGAGAGCTTCTTCGTGGCGGCCACAATCGAGATAGACCATGCCCTTAAAGAGCGAAGCCGCTGGAGCTTTCGGTTCAAGTGCAAGGGCGCGGTCGAAACAGCGTAACGCTTCCTCCGGCTCGCGCGAGCACTCATATTCCTGCAGGCCGAGTTGTGTCCAGGCCATGGCGTCATCGGGGAGATCCTGAACCTTCAGGCGCAGGAGGTCGCAGTAGGCAGTGGCCTTCCGGTTCCTCGACTCTTCCCGCGCCAACTGGCCAAAATGGTGAAGACAGATCGGAGCCATGGACAATTTCCGCCCAAGCGCGTGGATCCGCGTTTCTACCAGTTCGTGGACGCGTCCGACAAAATAGACTTCTGGATCGCGCCGAAACAGACGGCAATTTTCGTGAACGAAATAAGCCGGAGCCTGCCGGGCTCGGGGATGATTGCCGCGATTCGGTTCGGCTACACGGTCCCACCCTCGGCCAGTGACGGTAGGGATGTAGTTGCGAATCGGAACCAGGTATCCCCCCACGTTCCACGGCCGCAACAGGTCCGGAAGTTGGGATTTGGCTTCGCCATCCAGTTCCTCGTCGGCGTCCAGTACTAATATCCAATCGGTCTCCATAAGGCGGAGGGCCGCATTGCGAGCTTTAGCGAAGTGGTTTTCCCATGGCACCGAAATTACAGTCGCGCCGAACTCGCGGGCAATGCCGGCGGTCCCATCGGTGGAGCCGGTGTCGGCAATAACGATCTGACTAACAACTCCGGACACACTCTGGAGGCATTGACGCAGGGTCGTCGCCTCATTCTTCACGATCATGGAGAGGCCCAGGGTAGGCATGCTTTCCTCATCGGGCGCTAATGCGCAAAGATGTCCGGTGAAGTCGGAAGCACGTCTCTCGCCAACGAGATGGATAAGGAGGTTTTTCAAAAACGTCTACGGCCGATCCCTTGTAAGAAGCAGCAAGGGAATCACTTTGCCACTGAATCGCTCGTTCAGATCAGTGCGGAAAAACGGCGGTTTCGGATTAGCAATGAATGAGGAGAGGAAATTGCAGACGACCGTCAGGATCAATGAACCGGCACAACGAGGCAGTCCTTGCGTTCCAACAAGGCCGCGTAGCGGAGGCCTTACGTTTATTGGAAGAACTGTTAGCGGCAGAGGAAACTGCTGAAGTCTGGAACGACTGGGCTGCCGTGCAAATGGGCGCAGGTGATCTGGGCAAAGCGGAAACTGGATTTACGCGAGCTTTGGAGTTGGACTCGAGAAATACTGATGCAACCGCGAACCTCGGCCTGTTGCTTTTGGGAAAAGGCGATTCGGTTCGAGCACTGCCGCTGCTAACGCGAGTTTTGCCAGCTCTGCCACTGATGCAGCAAAAACTTGTGGAAGCATTGTTAAGCGCCCACGTAGCGAACAAGCCTTCCGGTGGTAACCAGACCAATTTCACAACTCAAAAACTCCGAATATTGGTAGTCCACGAGGCTTTCCCCGATCCAAAAACTGGCGGTCTCGATCTGCGGGTTGTGCAGATGCTTCAGACTCTGCGTGAACTGGGTCATGAAGTCACCTTTGCCGCTCGGGAACGTAGTAATGCCAGAGAGAGCGAGGCTCTACTTCTACAGGCTGGGATTCTGGTCTATGGAGACGATTCCGAACGCCTGCTTTGTCTGGGGATTGAGTCCGAGTCTGCCCGGTGGTCTTTCCGGGAAGTGGTGGAGCAGACATCATTCGATGTAGCCATCCTGGTGCAGAGTTTCCAACGCAGCCTTTCGGTGCCGGAGCAATACCTAGATGACCTTAGGAGTTACTCGCGGGGAACGCGGATCGTAGTGTTTACGGATGATTTGCACGTCGCACCCGACGGAAATGACGGAACCGATCTTCTCGCGTCCGAACAAAAAGCGGACCTGGCGTTGCGGCAATGGGAGACATTTCAGCGAGCCGATGTCGTGGCCTTTCCCAACCAAGGCGATGCGGCGATGCTGCGCGACAAATCCGACGGAACGCCATCTGAAGTTGTGGGGAACGACCTCCAAAGTACGACGCTGGCCAAGGTGCTGCAATCCATTCTCGCGATCACTCCCAAAGATCGCGCGGAAGAGTGTTGCTCGGTGATGCAGGTGGAGGCGCTGTTTCAGGAGCGTCTGGCAGGCAAAACGGGCGAATCAAGGCGATTGAAGCAACTGGAGTGCTATGTGCGTTTCGCCGAACAGTTGCTTGCGGAAGGCAAACCGGAAAAGGCCCACGAACAGGTACGGCATGTTTTCGGAAGAGCGCCTGAACTTATGCGCGCAGGCTACTTCGCGTCCCAGGTGTTTATGGTTTTGAAGCGATGCTACCGCAAATTGGGCAATTTGCAGATGGCGGAGCGCTGCGCTGCGGAATCGCGGCGTCGCATCACCATGGGTAGACCAGCTCTGGCGCAGAGAAGCAAACGGCCGGGCGCGCCGATTTTCTCGGTGATTGTCCCTACTTACAACCGCCTTCCAATTCTCAAAAAGTGTCTGAGTGCACTGGAGGGACAGACGCTCGCCGCCAAAGATTTTGAAGTGATCGTTATCGACGACGGATCCTCCGATGGAACCGAGCAGTTGCTGACTCACTATCGACCGCCGTTCCACTTCCAGTATCTGCGCCAGAAGAATTCTGGAACGGGCGCAGCTCGCCGCAACGGAGTCGCCCATGCCAGCGGGGCATACCTGCTGTTGATGAACGACGATACGATCTGCGACCGCGATCTGCTGGAGCAGCACCTGCAAGTTCAGCAGGCTTATCCGGGAGAGCGCTGGGCGGTGTTGGGGAATTTCGAATATCCCGCGGCAGCGCGGCAGAGGGCGCTTACTCGGTATTTCTGTGTTGAGCCTTTTATGTTCCCGCAAGTGAGCATGGAAGAAGGTTGTCCTTACGGCTATTCGCATTTCATTACATGCAACTTGAGCGTCCACCGCGAGGCGGTTGTCGAGGTGGGCTCGTTCGATTCGATTTACAAGCTGAGCGAGGACACCGAGATGGGCCTTCGACTCTACGAGAAGGGATACCGGGTGCTTTACCATCCCGACGCTCATGCTTTTCACGACCACCTCCCATATCCAGCGCGCAATCTGATCCGGCGGGCGCGGGTTTATGGTGCGGACTACTTCTACATGTTCGGCAGGCATCCGCGAGTGATGAGGGAATGGGCTATGCCAATCACCCTTACAGCCATGGATCAAGAAAATGCGATTTGCATTCAGAGCTATGTGGAAGAACACCGTCAGGAGGTTGAGGAGGCGGTCGAAGCAGTCGAGCGCTGGGATTCCATTGACTTTGAACCTTTCCTGACCGACCGGCCGGAAACCGCTGCGATGGTTTTGAAACTTTTTCAGCAAGCGGTGCCGGCGATTCACTGGTTCTATCTATTCGAGACCATGCTGCACACCATGATCCGCGAGTTGGGCCTGAACCGCTTAACTGGAAAGCCGCGGGCGATGCACGCGGCACAAGGCGCGGGGCATTGAAAGCACAAATGAGCAAGCAGGAAACAAACCGTCCGGACATCGCCGAGGCCACCCTTCAAGGCCCCTACGGCACGATTCCGTTTCGGTTGTTCAAAACCGACGTGTGTTTCCAGGTCGCAAACGATATTTTTGCCGGGACCACTTATCCGAACATTCCGTTCGTGTCGGGAGTGAAGACCGTTCTCGATATTGGGGCAAATGTGGGTGCTGCTTCCCTTTATCTGGCGACAAGTTATCCCGAAGCAAGGATCTACGCCTTCGAGCCGGGAAGCGACGCACTATCGCTGCTGCAAAAAAATGTGGCGCCACTGCGGAACGTGACCGTATTTCCTTTCGGGCTGTACTCCAGGGACATGACGCTGGACCTGTTTCATGGCAAAAACGACAGCGTGGAATCTTCGATCTGTGCCAGTACCCGTACGGAACATGAGAGTGAACAGATTCGGCTGGTGGATGTATCGCGGTTTCTGTTTGAACAAGGTATCGAAAAGATTGATGTACTGAAGATCGATACGGAAGGTTGCGAAGTGCCGATTCTGCAATCGCTGAGCAAGTGGTTGCCCGACGTAAAAGTGCTTTACGTGGAATATCACAGCGAGCGCGACCGTCGCTCGATTGATGCGCTGCTTGCGGAGACCCACGTGTTATGGCGGGGGCAGATCAAGTTCGCGTACCGCGGTGAATTCTGCTACCTGAAACGGGATTTGTTACCTGACGAAAGCGAAATTCACACCTGTGAAATTCTGCTGAACCTCGAGTAAAGAGAGAAAGAGAATGTTCTCAATCATTGGAATTCTGGTGGTATTCGGCGCTGTGGTTGCCGGCTATCTGATGGAGCATGGAAACCTTAAGGTGCTGATTCAACCAGCCGAATTGGTCATCATCGGCGGAGCAGCCATTGGAACCGTGCTGGTGGCCAATCCGTTGCATATTCTGAAAAAAATCGCGGGCGGATGCGCGAGCGTGTTCGGGGGAAGCAAGTTCACCCAGAAGAGATATGTCGAGACCCTGAAGATGATGTACCTGCTGCTGAACCAGGCACGCAAGGATGGACTGGTGGCACTGGAAGCGCACATCGAAGACCCGGCAAAGAGTTCGATCCTCTCGAAATATCCGGCTTTCACGAAGGATCATCATGTGCGTGATTTTGTCTGCGATACCTTGCGCATGGCGGTCAGTGGCGGCGTCGAACCCTTCGATCTCGACCAGATGATGGAACTGGATATGGAAGTCCACCATCATGACGCGACGCAACCCGTGCAAGCGCTGAGTACGATGGCGGATTCACTGCCTGGTCTTGGGATCGTTGCGGCGGTGCTCGGCGTGGTGATCACCATGGGGGCGCTGGGCGGGCCTCCGGAGGAGATTGGGCACAAAGTCGCGGCCGCGCTGGTCGGAACATTTCTCGGAATTCTTCTTTGCTACGGACTGGTAGGACCGCTCGCCGGCAACATGGCGAAGCTGGCGGAGGATGAACACGCTTTTTATCACGTCCTGCGTGTACTGATGGCATCGTTCATGAAGGGCGCACCTCCAATCATGGCGGTCGAGATGGCGAGGCGGGCGATTCCAGGGCACGTGCGTCCCAGCTTCAAGGAAGTAGAGAAGAATTGCAGAACCGGCGATGCGGCCCCAGCCGCAGCCGCAGCGAAAGCCGGAGCGTAGGGATAATGGCGACTCCGATCGAAGCCAAACGGCCCATCATTGTCATCAAGAAAAAGGGCGGACACGGCGGCCATCACGGCGGCGCGTGGAAAGTCGCGTATGCCGACTTTGTAACCGCGATGATGGCCCTGTTCATCGTGCTTTGGCTGATGAACAGCAGCAAGCAAATACAGGTGGCGGTCGGGGGGTATTTCAAAGATCCAACCGGAACCTCCAAAAAAGTGGGCAGCAACATGGTCGGGTCAGGCGAGAACTTTACCCTGACCAAGGACAACATGCCAAAGCTTAAAGAAGAACTGCAGATGGCAGTGCGGCAGATGGCCAATTTCGAAAAGCTCAAAAACCAGATTGCAATGACCGTGACGTCCGAAGGATTGCGCATTGAGCTGCTGGAAACGTCTTCGGGCACATTCTTCGAGAGCGGACAGACTGGGTTAAACGGGGATGGTAAGGAGGTCCTGGTTGCCCTGGCACAGGAACTGGGGAAGCTTCCGAACCACGTCTCGATCGAGGGTCACACGGACGCGACGCCTTACGCCGGAAACCGAGATTACGGAAACTGGGAACTCTCCACCGACCGCGCCAACTCAGCGCGACGGATCTTGCAGGCTTCCGGCCTGCGCTCTGATCAGATTTCGCAAGTAAGAGGGTACGCCGACCAGAAGCTGCGAGTGCCGGGTAATCCGCTGGAGCCGTCGAACCGGCGTATCTCACTGATCGTGCAGTACATCGTAAAGGATGACGACGAAGCACCCGTGTCAACTTCCGATGCCAAACCAGAGGCCAAAGCAGAGTCGTTGCCGGATGCGAAACCGGATGCGAAAGTCGAGGGGAATCACGAGAGTCAACACTAGCAGCGACAGTCAGGGGACAAGCCGGGACCGGCGTCCTACCTTCCAGCTTTCGACGTTTAACTTGTGAGGCCCGGAAGCCCCCGCCAGGCGCTGGACACCGTCGTTCCGAAGATCATTACTGTGACATCGACCGGATGAATGACCGAATCTGGTACTGCTCGTCCCCAGACAAGTCTGAGAAGGTCACACCACAACGCTGGTCCTGGCAGTATTCGATAGAGCCTTTAATCTGCATGGGTTGAGTGCTACCCGGAAACAGCAGGCGAGCTACCACTAGCGTCCCAGCGGGAATTGGCTCAGGCATCTCCGCGGCAAGGCCTTCCTCACTTAGGTCAGTACACACCGCATCGTAGTGCTTTCCCGAGGCCGGCACCTCCAACAAGAAGCTGAAATTGGTGGAGATGCGGGGGGCGCGAAAGCCAAAAGATCGCACCGAGCCGAAGTTTGCGTCATCTTTCATGGAGAGATTAGAGCCCCGTCCTTTCGTAAGGCCAGGTATGTCCAAAAGTGTATTCGAACTAAACACTCTGTCAAAAAATCATACGCCGCTTCAGCTCACGTGATCGCGAATTAGCGCCAAATTAAGCCAAAACCTTTTGGCATGGCAATTGCATTAGTTGAAAGTGCTTCTCTTCCAGGAAGCAGTTGCCTTGGGGCGGTACAGCGAACATAACGGTTCTCGCGTGCTGCAGGCGTTTTCGGGTTTTATCGGTACATCAGTCGAAATTATTCAGGAGCCTCGCTGCCTCGGTGGCCGGCCACCTGAGAACCAGTTTCTCCAGCTTTCAGGCAGGGGAAACGGCGAGTGAAGAAAGGACCCTGTGAACAGCGCAGTAGAAAGTCAAAACAACCAAAAGCCTCATGTGCTGGTAGCGGAAGACGATGTGCCTCTTGCCAATTTTCTCCGGCGCCAGCTGGAGTCGGAGTCCTACGACGTCAACCTGGTGCAGGATGGCGAAGCGGCGGCGGAAGTTGTCGCTCGGGAGAAGTATCACCTGCTCATTCTGGATTTGAATTTGCCAAAGATGGACGGAGTTGCCGTGCTGAATCAGGTACGACCGAAGCAGCCGCAATTGCCAATCCTGGTGCTGACAGGCAGGACCGAGGTTGAAGATCGCGTTCTCTCCCTCGACAGCGGTGCGGACGATTGCCTGCTCAAGCCTTTCTCATTTTCCGAGCTTACGGCGAGAGTCAGGGCTCTGCTGCGGAGAAATCCATACCTGCCGGGAAGCACGCTTCAGGTTGCGGACCTGACGCTGGACACGCGTGAGTTTCGCGTCGAACGCGCCGGCAAGCGTATCAATTTGTCGGGAAAAGAGTTTGCCTTGTTGGAGTACCTGATGCGCAATGCCCGCCAGACCGTGACCCGGGCCATGATTATGGAGCATGTCTGGAACATGCCGTTCGATAACTCCACGAACCTGGTGGATGTCTACGTCAAATACGTGCGTGACAAGGTGGACAACTCCGAATTCTCGACTCCGCTGATACGTACTGTGCGGGGAGTCGGGTATGTATTTTCGGACAATTAACGGCCAGTCATGCGAAACGATCCAAACAATTCTCCGGCACAACAGAAATTTCTGCGCGAACTCGCTGAGAATGTTCACGACCTCGCACAGCCGCTCTCGATCATCCAGGCTTCATTGGAACTGTCGCTGTTAAGCCCGATAACCGCGGAGCAACATCAAGACGTCGCGGAAAGTGCCTTGCGTGAAGTCCGGCGAGCCGTGGAGTGTATGCAGTTTATCGGCTGCCTGACCCGATTTCAGCAGCCGGCAGAGGATGTAAAAAACGTATCGCTAAGTGCCGCTCTGGAAAACACTATCTCGGATTTGCAGTGCACGCTGGAAGCGGCGCAAATACAAGTGTTGTTCAGTCGTCCGGAAAATGATCCCACGATAGAGATCTCCCCGGCTCGGTTGCGGCAGATGCTTTTTTATGTGCTGCAGGCTGTGCAGGGATGCTCCAGTCCAGGGGACCTCGTCCGCATCGAAATTCAGCGGCAGGCGGGATATGTAGTGCTGTGGGTTGAGCAGTGCCGTAGCGAGCGCGAACAAACCGAGCCTGTGAACGCGTTTCCCGTATCCGAAACGGTGGTCGAGAGGGCGCTGGCTCTGGCCGATACGATTGTGAGAAATGCCGGCGGGCAGTTCCGCGTGACGACTCATCCATTGCTAGTGGTTGCTGACTTCCCGTCATCCATGGGAGCCACGAGCGCGTGCGATGAAACGGTAGAGAAAAATCAGTTGACCGATGTTGCCGGTACGCATGTGGTCGTCAGTTCGCGTTGATTCAGATATGCCGGGCACAGCCAAAAGCGCTGATCGCCCTAATGCTAACGAGAGAGGATGTTTCCTGAACCCCATGAGCCTCGCATCGATGCCCGTGTTGGACCCGGTGTCCGGAGTCTTGATTGTCAGTCCTAATGGCCAACTTCGCCGCGAGTTGATTTCGCGTGTGAAGTCTGAGCGCTGGTGCATGACGGAAGCGGTCAGCGGCGCGGACGCTCTTGGCCAACTCGAGGCCAGAGATTTCCAACTGCTGCTGCTGGATTCGTCATTGCCCGACCTTAATTCAAATGAGTTCCAGAAAATGGTGCGTACCCAGTTTCCGAATCTGCAAATCATGCCGCTTGACCGTCAGACTGGATTGCCGCTGCCATCCTCAACACCGGCTCCGGCTGGCATGGAACTGTCCGCGATGCTGGGAAGCGACGCGGTAGTCAAGGGAACGCCGGAGATTATCAGCCACGAGCAACTGAATCGGACCATCAGCCCGCTACCGGGAATGATTGGCAGCTCGATGGCCATGCAGCGCGTGTATCAGATGGCTCAGTTAGTAGCGCGCCGGGATACCACGGTGTTGATACTGGGGGAAAGCGGAACGGGTAAGGATCTGGTGGCGCAGGCCATCCACAATCTTAGTCCGCGGCGATCGAATCCATTTGTTGTCATCAACTGCGCCGCCATCCCCGAACCTCTGCTCGAGGCCGAGTTGTTCGGATACACGAAGGGAGCGTTCACTGGGGCCGTGCAATCCCGTATTGGACGGATTTACGCGGCCCAAGGCGGAACGCTTTTTCTCGATGAAATCGGAGAGTTGCCGCTGGGTCTACAGTCCAAATTGCTGCGGTTTCTGGAGCAGGGCGAAGTGCAGAGATTGGGCAGTTCGGACAGTTTCAGGGTGGACGTACGAGTAGTGGCAGCGACGAATTCAAATTTGCGCAAATTGGTACAGGAAAAGCAGTTTCGTGAGGACCTTTACTATCGGCTGGCAATCTTTCCGATCGAATTGCCGCTGCTCAAGGAGCGAATGGAGGATCTCCCCGCGCTGGCGACCAGTTTCCTCAATCGCTTTAGTCCCCACAGGCAGATGTTGAGCTCAGAAGCTACCTTCCAGTTGCTGCAACACACTTGGCCTGGCAATGTGCGTGAGTTGCGTAACGTAATTGAACGGGCAACGATCCTGGCACAGGACGAGCGGCAAGTTCTGGCGAAGCATATTGTGATCTAGTTTTTGCCTTGCCCCGACGGCTTGAGCGGGGCTTTCAGGCTTTCCTTCATTTTCTACATAGGAAAAGGACGGCAGATGCTGTGCAGGCATCAGTCTGCCGCCTGCCACCATTCGTTGATCTGCGTTCCCCCAAATCGCGTTGTTTACAAAAGCAGTTCCTGGATTTCTCAGTTCCCAGTTCTTAAAAGTTACCTTTCTGCATTCTTCTTGCTGAATTAGAAAAGTTTGGAATCAGCGTTGCAATGCTAGTAGGCATATGTTGCCTACTTCTCATCATG
>Ga0157378_10002826_pt1 | contig 15482 bp, 13 predicted proteins | sample M65metaG_FD_115309 | JGI IMG/M metagenome (GOLD analysis project Ga0157378, IMG submission 115309) | Miscanthus rhizosphere microbial communities from Kellogg Biological Station, Michigan, USA - M6-5 metaG | ecosystem: Host-associated > Plants > Roots > Rhizosphere > Soil | place: USA: Michigan...
AATAGAAGGCAAAATTGAAGGAGTGATCATCATGGCCAGGGATGTAACAGATATCGTGCAGGCTGAGAAATTATTGGAGCAGAAGAATGAGGAATTACTCAGGTCAAATGAGGACCTGCAACAATTTGCACATGTAGCTTCGCATGATCTGAAAGAGCCTGTAAGAAAGGTGAGAACTTTTGCCAACAGGTTATCGAGAGAATTCGGACCGACAATGACGGATCATGCGAAAACGTACTTATCCAAAATGGAAAAGGCTGCTGATCGGATGTACACAATGATTGATGGAGTGCTCAAGTATTCATCATTGACAGCAATAGATGATGACGTTGAATTGGTAAACCTGAATCAGACAATAGAAGCAATCCAAGCTGACCTTGAAGTGATCATCGGGGACAAGCAAGCCAAAATTGAATACACCGAACTGCCCACAATAGAGGGATCATCCATTTTGTTATATCAGCTTTTTTATAATCTCATATTTAATTCACTCAAGTTTGCCAGACCAGGCGTTCCTCCAATTATTAGGATTGAGTGTAATCAGGAAGGCCTAGCTGATAGTGATATTTTTCCCGGACAGAAAATTCAATTCGCTCGCATCATCATCCGGGATAATGGGATCGGTTTCAACGATGCCGACACGGCCAGGATATTTATGCCTTTCTCCAGGTTAAATTCAAAAGATAAATTTGAAGGAACGGGACTGGGACTCGCTCTTTGTAAGAAAATAGTTGAGCGGCACGGAGGCACTATTACAGCCACTGGAATTGAGAACGAAGGATCGGCGTTTGAAATACGTTTACCGAAGAATCGTCAACATTCTGTTTCTTAACAAGACTTTTTGTAGATCAATAGGCATCCTGTTCGAGGATCTAGAAAGGTCAATTCATTCTTTATTGCATGGACCATTTGCCATAAATTTGCACCCTTCCGTTCGGGTAGTGGCGCAGCCCGGTAGCGCACTTGTATGGGGTGCAAGGGGTCGCTGGTTCGAATCCAGTCTACCCGACATAATCCTTGATTTCTGCCGAAGGCAGAAATCAAGGATTATTCTTTTTATATCAGCTTGAGCGAGAAAGTTGAGTCGCCTGTCGAAACAAACGGCCATTTTTGATTGACTCGCAAAAGTCCCGATAGCTCTTTCTTTCAACCACCAGATTAGGTAGTAGATAATCACCGACCTCCAATCGCTGAAACTCAATTTCCACTCCCGCCTCCCGACTGAATTCCCTCAATAAGTCCTCATTTCTTTCTCGGTCGTCGACAATTATTCTCATAACCTACGCTCTATAACGAAGGTATTCCGGCTAAACAGGCGATCAAGTGAAAAACCCCAACATCCCCGATTTTTTTCGCCACCAGCAGAAGCTTACAAATTTTAGGGGGCAAGAAAAAAATAGATTTTGCAACTCCGATTTGTATAATTAATAGCTCTTTTATATTTTAGCCCATCCCTCCTGGAACAACCTTTCAATCATTTATCCTACGAATCATTTGTGCAAGTACCCGATGAACGGTATCCCTATTTAATCAGGTCAATGAGCTTGTCATGCACTTTAATGATTTTCTTCAGTTGAACGAAACTGAACAGGTAGAACTGCTATGGTACAATGGAGAACAAATTGGCAGGAGAAAAGAAGAAGATTACCTGATCCTCCTGTACCAGGTGGAAGGCTTTTATGTGGAAGTATTCTATCATCGCAAGGAGCGGATGATCAAGCGATATTTAAGCTTCGACTGTAGTGATAGCAGGCTCGACACCTACCTGGAAAAAGTTGATATCTCACCGATATATAAACACACCCGGAAGCCATCCCGAATTTCAGATGTGGGAATGGTGAATTACCTCTTGAATATCGCCAACGACAAGGGTAATGATCCTGTCAAAAACCCCCGCAAAAAGAAATGGGGTATATGGGACAGATTTTTTATGCTGTTCCAGGTATCTAAGAAGTAATCCTTCGGCGTGCCGTATTCTCCTTTAATGATGAATTTTAACTTGCCTTGACTTTGCTCACAGGTTCTTCCTGTTGAGAGAAAATAATTATTCCCGAATAATGGTTTCCCATTAGCTAAAAGCGAAGGATTTCAATTTCTAGCAAACAATTTGCAGGAAGCTGGTCGTTATATATGTGCAGTAATTGAACGAACTACAAATTGTAAAACTATGAAAAAGCTTCTCCTGTTATTCGTACTGGTTTCATGCGCTTTATTGAGCAAATCGCAATTAGTCGCCAAAACTAAATGTCCTGATTTTGTGGTGGACATCCTTGATGGAAAGGTTAGTGGTATGAAGGCCAGTGCATTCGATTATGATATTAAAAAAACACTTCCTTGTTTTACCAGCGCTGAGCCAGATGGCTCATCAATAAAATGTGGTGGAGGAGTTTTCTATAAAGACAAGGATATTTCGTTCTTTACAGATAGAGACTACATTCAAATCGGTGAAAAATTTAAAGGCAAAATGACGATCCCTCTAATTGGGGCAAAACGAGGTACGTTCTTTAATAAACTCGGAAATCCCAAACTATCAGATGATGGTTGGGACGCATGGCAAATGTCATATGGAACTTTGATTCTTCGATATAATAAGCTCGGCAAAGTATATCTTATTCAAATGAGCAGCGTAACTATGGATGCCATCAAATTATGCGAGTAGAAGTGTTCGATCTTTTAGCAAGATTGGACCTTTCATTTTGTCAGTATCAGTTAATTTCGGCAATTGCTTAATTTTCGCTTAATTAACTGATGCTTCATTATGCTTCTCCTTGGTATTGATGTTGGTACTTCTTCCATTAAAGTATCTGTAGTAAATGCAGAAACGCAAACTTCAGTTGCCTCTGCTCAGTTTCCGGAAAGCGAATCAGCAATTATTTCTCCCAAGCCCGGATGGGCAGAGCAATCACCCGATACATGGTGGAACGACGTACAACAGGCAATCTTAAAAGCACATAGCAGCAAGAAATATAATCCCGCGGATATTGTTGCTATTGGTATTGCATATCAAATGCACGGACTGGTATTGATCGATAAAGATCAATCGGCAATTCGTAATTCCATCATTTGGTGTGATAGTCGCGCGGTAGAAACCGGTGAGAAAGCATTCCATGCAATCGGTGAAAATAAATGTTTGTCTCGATTATTAAATTCTCCCGGAAATTTTACAGCATCGAAACTTGCATGGGTAAAAGACAATGAGCCGCAGAATTATAGTCGCATCAGCAAAGTGATGTTACCCGGTGATTTCATTGCCATGAAACTAACGGGTCAGGTAAATACCAGTGTGTCAGCTTTGTCGGAGGGTGTATTCTGGGATTTCAAATCGGAAGAACTGAGTCTTGATGTGTTCAAACATTTTGATTTCGACAAAGAACTCATTCCCGCAGTGGAACCAGTGTTTTCAAATCACGGTACACTCAGTCAATCTGCTGCAAAATTGTTAGGCCTTAAGGCAGGCATACCTGTTACATATAAAGCAGGCGATCAACCCAACAATGCACTTTCATTAAATGTTTTGGAACCGGGCGAAGTAGCTGCTACCGCAGGCACGTCTGGAGTTATTTATGGCGTGACTGATCAATTATTCTACGATCCTCAATCGCGCGTCAACAGTTTTGCTCACGTGAATTATGAATCGGGCAAGCAAAGACTGGGCGTACTATTATGCATCAACGGCACAGGCATTCTGAATAGTTGGACGAAGAATACGATGGCTTCAGGACTGAGTTATAAACAAATGGATGAACAAGCAAAGAAAATTGCAGTGGGAAGTGATGGCCTGACCGTGTTACCATTCGGTAACGGTGCGGAGCGGATGCTGGGAAATAGAATTTTGGGTGCACATTTTCAAAATATCGATCTCAATCTTCATAGCGCTGCGCATCTATTTCGTGCTGTGCAGGAAGGAATCGCATTTGCGTTCAGGTATGGGATTGACATTATGCGTGAAAATGGAATGAATCCAAAAGTGATCAGGGCTGGGAAGGCTAATTTATTTTTCAGTGATGTCTTCATTCAGTCATTTGTCAATGCAACTGGTACTCCACTTGAATTATATGAATCGGATGGTAGCGTAGGCGCCGCCATTGGCGCGGGCTTGGGGGCAGGAATCTATTCTAACGGTAAGCAGGCTTTCATGAAATTGAAACCACTTCGATATGTTGAGCCGGACCAAACTTCTCAATACGATTCGTTGTACGAAGACTGGAAACAGTTTTTGGATCTGCATTTAGAAAAAAGCAAGTCTTCTGAATAAGAACCGCCGTCGATTGTGTCCTCACAATCGACCCGCTGATCCTTCTACAATGCTTTGCTAAAGGTCGCGTGATAACTTACGTGTATGCGTGTGAGGACACACGAATTGGCTCCGCTGCGCGGACCTACCGACGCAAATTATTCGTATTCGCAATCGCGAATGCATCTATTATCTGTCAACCGTCAACTGTTAACTGTCAACTGTCTCTTGTGGTCCGTGGTCTGTTTAACAAATCTTTGGCGTGAATCTTGCCATAAGTTCTGCGCATTCTCGTTTAAACACCAACCTCTTACCTCCGACCGGGAAAAATTTTTCACCGTATCATTTCATTGGAACCTTTTGAAACCATTAAAAATGCATATGAAGCGTTTAAGCTTACTGTTATTTGTATTGCCGCTATTCACCCATGCTCAAACCCGGATTCACGCAACTCTATTTGGAGGATTTACTAACTATTATGGCGATCTCCAGGATAAACCACTTACGCTGGATCAGTCTAACCTGGCGATCGGCGCCGGATTGAAATATGATCTCACGGACCACATGGCGGTACGTAGTGGATTCATGTATGGAAAAATTTCCGCTGACGATAAACGAAACAAACCTTCCTTGCAATTTCGTAATCTTAATTTTCAATCGAAGGTATTTGAGTGGAATCTTCTCGCTGAGTATACATTGTTCGACTTAAAAGAAAAAAAGATCTCTCCATATGCGTTTGCGGGACTTGCTATTTTTCACTTTAATCCGTATACATATGATAGCCTCGGCAATAAATTTTTTCTGAAACCTTTAAGCACGGAAGGGCAAGGCCTGGCTCAATACCCAGACAGAAGTCCTTACAAGCTCACGCAATTCGCTATTCCGTTTGGAGTGGGGGTGAAATTCAAGGTGAATGAGAACGTAGTTCTCGGTTATGAATTTGGATTAAGAAAAACTTTTACCGATTACCTGGATGATATCAGTAAAACTTATGTTGATCAAACAGCCTTAATGAATGCAAAAGGACCTAAGGCAGTTGAACTTGCGTATCGCGCGGGAGAATTAAGAAACGGAGATCCAAATTATCCGGCTGATAGATCAGTGAGAGGAGGTGAGAAGTACAAGGATTGGTATTATTTCTCGGGTGTCTCGCTTAGCATTGGTATCAACACGCATAACAAAGCGCTCAATCGGCCAGGTAAGAGCAGCGTGAATTGTCCAGTATTTTGATCCTGGACAATTTTATCATTGAGAAATTAAGTGCATTTTAGCAATTAAGAATTCTCAAATAACTAAACCCTTCATGCATGAAAGCCTTGTTCTTTTCACTGCTGTTAGTTACGGCAGCGCTAACCAGTTGCAGTCATTCTAAAAAAGCAACCTCTAATTCCAGCACTACAACCAGCTCCACTAATACTTCCGATAATTCAGCTAATGACGGTAGCTCGTATGAAAAAGCCATAGTGATTGAGGAGACATCCGAAACAAAAGGGGTAAGTGCCGAATATGCATGGCTGAAAAAAAACTATCCAGGCTATAAAGTGATCTCACAATCACTTTCTCAAAAAGACAACAAACCCTACGACATTCTCCGCATTCAAACGGCAGACGGAACGAAAAAGGAAGTTTATTTCGACATCTCAAATTTCTTTGGCAAATTCTAGTCGCGCCAATAATAATAGTATCTCAGTTTCGGATTCCTATAGTTTCACAAAGGCCCCGAGAAGCGGGGATACACAAAGAAGGAACAAAGACCACAAAGAAGTTTTTCCTTGGTTACCTTTGCTGCCTTAAGGAATTGCATGGCGTATAAGAATCTGCAACATTTCATTTCCACACTTGAAGCGGCGGGAGAATTAATTCGCATAAAAGCATTTGTAGACCCAAGACTCGAAATGGCCGAAATCACCGATCGCATCAGTAAAACGAAGGACGGCGGCAAGGCATTACTATTTGAAAACACGGGTTACAAATTTCCTGTGTTGATGAATGCATATGGAAGTGAAAAAAGAATGTGTCTGGCACTTGGCATTCAGCACCTCGATGATATCGCTAAAGAAATAGAAGCGCTATTCAAACTGCTGACCAAACCAAAAGAAAATATACTCGATAAACTTAGTCTCTTACCAAAGCTCGGTCAATTTGCATCCTGGATGCCGAAAGTGAAATCGGGTAGGGGAGAATGCCAGGAGGTAGTGATGATGCAACCAGACCTCACGAAGCTTCCAATTATTACCTGCTGGCCAAAAGATGGTGGTCCATTTATTACGCTTCCTATCATCCACACAAAAGATCCCGTTAGTGGCTCCAGAAATGTGGGAATGTATCGAATGCAATTATTCGGTCCTACACTTACCGGAATGCACTGGCACAAACACAAAGTGAGTGCAAAGCATTTTAATGAATATAAAAAATCAGGAAAGCGAATGCCTGTTGCAGTTGCACTCGGCGGAGATCCGGTATATGCATATTCTGCTACTGCTCCCTTACCTGAAAATGTGGATGAATACATGCTGGCGGGTTTTATCAGGAAGAAGAAAGTGGAATTGGTTAAATGTATTTCACAACCTGAGCTTGAAGTGCCGGCGGATGCGGACATCATAATTGAAGGATATGTTGATCCGAATGATGAATTGATCTGGGAAGGTCCGTTTGGCGATCACACTGGATATTATTCTTTGCCGGATTGGTATCCGCGTTTCCATGTTACAGCAATCACGCACAGGAAAAATGCGGTTTATCCCGCTACTATCGTGGGCATTCCTCCACAGGAAGATGCCTGGCTTGGAAAAGCAACGGAGAGAATTTTTCTCGCACCAATTAAGATGACGATGGTGCCCGAGATTGTAGACATGGATATGCCAGTGGAAGGAGTGTTTCACAATTTAGTCATCACGCAAATCAGGAAAGAATACGCGGGACAGGGACAAAAAGTGATGAACGCTATGTGGGGTGCGGGTCAAATGATGTTTAATAAAATCCTGGTGCTCGCCGATGAAGGCGTCAAAATCCAGGAATATGAATCGCTCGCAAAATATATTTTTGAAAACCTGGATCCGCAATCAGACATTTATTTTTCACAAGGCCCCATGGACGTATTAGATCATAGTTGCAGCAAACTTGGCTTTGGTGGAAAAATGTGCATTGATGGTACAAGAAAATTTGATGAAGAGATAAGAGACCAGCGCCAATCAGCATTGACATATGCCCCTTTTAATGCAGAAAGAATAAAACATTTGTTTCCTGAAATTCATAAACTAAATGCTTCCTTGCTGGCAAAGAATATTCCCGTTCTTATTATTTCGATTGAAAAAAACAGAAAAAATCATGTGAGAGAACTGCATAGGCAATTAACAGATAACGCTGATCTATCAGGAATCAAAATGATCTTATACGTAGAACACACGGTGGATGCGAATGACTTGCCACTTGCATTGTGGAGGTTTTGCAATAACCTGGATCCGAAACGAGATCATATCCTGAATCCTCAGTCTTCTGTCAACTGCGTCGGATTTGATGGCACGCGAAAAACAAAGGAGCACGACGATTTTACACGCGACTGGCCAAACATCATTGTGGCTGATGAAGCCACTATTAATGCGGTTGATCATAAATGGGATCAATTGGGCCTCGGGCCATTTATTCCTTCGCCTTCCTTAAAATACAAAGAGCAGTTGTATGGAACCGAAGCTATTGTTTCCTGATAAATGTTATCATAAAATGATGGTCGGCCACCTTGAATACTAGCATACACCAGAAATTAATCTAATATTGTGTTGAAGTAAATTAAAGTGCATGAAAGTGATTCTTAGGAGAGGAGGGTGCTTACTACCTGGAATATTCCTGATACTCTTAGCCTCTGCCCAGGCTCCCAAGCCAACTAAAGCAAAAACGTCGTCAACGAAGAAGGCGAATACAACAACAAAAAAGGCAGCGCCGATGCGCAACGATAAAACCTTGTTGTGGCAGATCACTGGCAATGGCCTAAAAAAACCATCTTACATTTTCGGGACCATGCACCTGCTTTGTGAGGACGATGCCCGGCTTAGTCCAAATCTTAAAAAAGCAATCGCGGAAACTGACCAGATCTATTTTGAACTGGACCTGGACGACATGAACGAGATGATGAGTACGTTGAAGTATATACGCATGCATGACAACGTCAAACTATCGGATCTTTTAACAACCGAAGAATATGACAGGATCAAAAAATACTTCAATGATCATCCATCTATGATTCCTTTTTCAATGATGGAAAGAATCAAGCCTTACATGTTAACGAGTTTGCTGGGCGGATTCACCTGCGAGAAAACGGATGGGATGGAAATGAGTATCATGAACGAAGCGAAGAAGTCGAACAAAGAAATAAAAGGACTGGAGACTACCGAATACCAGGCTTCTTTGTTTGACAGTATTCCATATGCGCAACAGGCAAAGGAACTATTGAATTATGTTGATAGTAGTGAGAAATATACTAAGTCGACTGAAGAACTGGTAGACGTTTACAAAAACCAGGACCTAAAAAAAATCGAAGAACTCACCACTAAGTCTGAATCGGGAATGGATCAATACCTGGATCTGCTGGTGTTTAATCGGAATCAACGATGGATGCAGAATCTCAATATGATTTTAAGAGACAAACCTAGTTTAATTGCAGTTGGTGCGGGTCATTTACCGGGAGATAGAGGAATGTTGTCATTGTTAAGAAAAGCAGGCTTCACACTTAAACCAATTGAAAACGTTGTGCCCACAACGAAAGAGAAGGTCGAAACAAAATCGTCCTGAATTAAGCGGTAAAAAATAAAGTACAAGCAAGAGCGATCACGGTTGCAGAGGCAAGCAATACGGCCTTAGATACTTTCATTGATCAGAATTGTGCGGAAGATGGGCAAGTTTTAGGCCAATGTTACCAGAATCGCCGGTGCGCACGTCAGAATTGGCAATATCGAATCATTATGCGTATCTCCTCTCTAAAAAGCTGCAGAAATTACTGAGCAGTTTTACTCTACGTGGAATGGAGAACGTCGTATTGCTTTAAGAATTACTGGATGATGTTTTCTTAGAAAGAACCTTTAATGGAGGAAGTGGGAACGTGGACCTGCCTGCCGGCAGGCAGGTTTGTTATGATGATTAAGATCTATTAAGATGAGAACTTTTCTAGGATGAACTCCTCATCATAACAAATCATCACCATCTTATCCCGATAGCTATCGGGACTGCGTTCCGGAACCTTACAGTCAGTGTGTTCTACTTAAGCAAATTGTTCAAGGCCACTAAAAAAGAAACTGCCCTCGATCAGCGCATTCTCGTCGCTATCACTTCCGTGGATCGCGTTTTCGCCAACAGAATTAGCATATAATTTACGAATGGTTCCTGCTTCTGCTTTTGCAGGATCGGTGGCGCCAATGAATTGCCTGAAGCTGGCAACCGCGTTTGATTTTTCAAGAATGGCGGCTATAATTGGCCCGCTACTCATGAACTCAACCAATTCGCCATAGAATGGACGTTCTTTATGGATTGCATAGAACTCACCCGCTTTCTCTTTACTCAACCAGGTCATTTTCAGCGCCAATATCCGAAAGCCGCCCTTGATAATTCGATCTATAATTTCCCCCTGCACATTCTTCTTCATCGCATCGGGCTTAATCATTGTGAATGTTCTATTGCTCATGGTTTCCATTATTTTGGGGGGCGAAGTTATGATCAATTGGGTAATAAGCAACGGGCGGTCAATCAATTGATATAAATTTTCACAATCACTATACAGCTTACCCACAGATGCGCACTTGAAATCCCCTACTTTTGCAGCCGTTTATGCGGCCCATCCAGGAAATATATTCCGAATTCAGTAAACCGAGGAAAGTAGTGATCACCATGCATCAAAAACCTGATCCTGATGCAATGGGCTCTTCTCTTGCTACCTATCATTTCTTAAAGCAATTCGGTCACCAGCTTCAGGTGATTTCTCCAACCAACTGGGCAGATTTTTTAAAATGGATGCCAGGGTGTGAAAACGTTTTGGATTTTGAAAACAACAAGGACAGAGAAAAAGTTGACGCTGCTCTTAAATCAGCGGACTGGCTGTTTTGTCTCGACTTTAATACATTGAGTCGCACGCGCCACATGGCGGGCATGCTAAAATCTTTGAACTGTACAAAAATCCTTGTTGATCATCACCAACAACCTGAGGTGAATGAATTTCATTTCGGAATAAGCAACACCAGCAAAAGTTCTACGTGCGAGATGGTTTACGACCTCATTGTAGAATCAGGAAACGAGGACAAAATCAATCTGGATGTTGCGCAATGTCTCTATGCAGGAGTAATGGGTGATACCGGCTCATTCCGGTTTCCGTCAACTACGGATTCAGTTCACAGGATGATTGCTCACCTCAAGAAGACCGGCCTCCAGCACACGCTGATTCATGAAGCCGTGTATGATAACTTCCTTGAAAATCGTTTGCGCTTTATCGGACACGTCCTTTCGACCAGATTACAGGTTTTTTATGAATACAACACAGCACTGATCGCAATTCCGTGGAAAGACCTGGTGAAGTACGATATCAAAACAGGCGACACAGAAGGATTAGTAAACTATCCACTCTCCATTCAAGGCATGAAATTGGCGGCTTTGATCATCGACCGAAACGAAGAAGTTAAACTTTCTTTTCGCAGTAAGGGTAATTTTGATGTGAATACCTTCGCCAGAAAATATTTTGAAGGAGGCGGACATTTCAACGCTGCGGGCGGCAGAAGTTCCGAAACGCTGGATCAGGCTGTACAAAAGTTTTTGCAAGCTATTAAAGAAAATAAATCACAACTACAATAATCAAGAATGAAGAACACTTTCATCATCGCAGCTGCAGCGCTATTGCTCGCATCCTGTGGAAATAACTACCAGAAAGCGCAAAGCGGCCTGCTTTACAAAGTCATCAAAGAGGGAAACGGGCCTCTTGTAAAACGAGGAGAGTTTATTAAAGTTCACTACTCGCAAAAAGTGAAGGACTCACTCATAGTTTCTTCATTCGACAATGGGTTGGCTGCATACGCAAAGGTTGACAGCGTTGGTCCGATCTATAATGTGCTCGAGATTCTACCCATGTTACACAAAGGCGATAGTGTAATGATTGTTGAATTGGGCGACAGTCTTGAGAAGAGAGGAATGCTTCCTCCCTTCATGAAGAAAACCGACAAGCGTACCTGGGTGATGAAAGTACAAGATGTATTCAAGGATATGGAGGCTATGCAGAAGGATCAGCAAACTGAAATGAATAAGTATAAAGAAAAACAGGCAGCTGTTTTTGAAAAATACATGGCAGGAAAAAAGGATAAGCTGCAAAAAACCAGTGGTGGTGTGTATGTGGATGTAAAAGTTCCAGGTAATGGGCAAGCTGCTGACTCTGGCAAAATTCTTTCTGTAAAATACAAGGGCATGTATATGCCGTCGGAAAAAGTATTCGAAACAAATATGGACGATCCTAATAAACAACCCATCCAGTTTCCGCTTGCTACCGGAAGTATTATTCCTGGTTGGATACAAGGATTGCAATTGTTCCATGCCGGCGGAAAAGGAACACTTTACATTCCATATGAATTGGCTTATAACGAACAAGCGGGTCCAAATGGATTGCCTTTCCAAAACCTCATTTTCGATGTTGAAGTGCTGGATGTGAAAGATGCACCTCCAGCATCCGCAATGCCTCCGGGTATGCCTCCCCAGGGGTTGGATACAACAAGGAGAAATAGATAAGAAAGATTGCGCTCCGAAGACGAGAGACGCTTCATATGCTTCGAAGTTTCCTCATGAATCTGAGCAACAAAATGGTCGAGTACAAAGACAGAAGCCTCTATTTCGCAACACACAGACGAAATAGAGGCTTTTACTATTGAACTCACTAATGGAGACGAGGCTAACAGTAAAACGTTATTGCAAATATTTCGCTACCAACTCAATCGCTTCCTTCGCTTCTTTAACATCGTGAACACGCAAAATGTTCGCGCCATTCAGGAGTGCAATAGTATTAATTACTGTTGTGCCATTCAATGATTCTTCCACTGGAACTGCGAGCGTTTTATATACGGTTGATTTGCGTGAAAGTCCACACAGGATCGGCAATTCAAGGGTCCGCAAAATGGGAAGTTGTTTCAGTAATAAAAAGTTTTGCTCAATTGTTTTAGCAAATCCAAATCCAGGATCAATGATCACGTCCTTTATTCCTGCCTTTCGGCACTGTTCCACTTTCTTGACGAAATAGTCCAGAGTTTCCAGAGCAATGTTTTCGTATTGTGCATGCTGCTGCATGGTTGCAGGTGTGCCTTTCATGTGCATGCACACATAAGGAACATTCAGGGATGAAACAGTGGAAATCATATTTAGGTCCAGGCCTCCTGCACTAATATCATTTACCATTGAGGCGCCGGCGGCCACCGCGTCTATTGCAACCTTGGCGTGAAATGTATCAATGGATATAACAGTATCTGGGAAATTGAAGTGGATCGACTCAATTATGCCAATCACACGTTCCAGTTCCGCTTCCGCACTAAGTTGCTGGCTTCCTGGCCTGGTACTCTGTCCGCCCACATCAATGATTGATGCTCCATCTTTAATCATTTTCTCAACCTGTGGCAACACATCACTTGCAAGATTGAACCGACTGCCGGAATAAAAAGAGTCGGGGGTCACATTGATAATTCCCATCACCAACGGTTTATCCACAACTAACAATCGACCTTTGCAATTCAATACAAACATTAATGTGAGTTCGTTACTTTTGAAGCTAATGTACTAAGTGCCCCGAATTTCTGATTCGTGACAATCAAATAAATCGGAAATAAAATTTCGCGGCACTAAACTACCCTATATGACCGATTACACCTTTATGACGGACACGAACCAGCAATACGACCATGTAATTGCTTCCTGTAAAAATATCTTTATTCAAAAAACACAAGACTACGGCACATCCTGGCGCGTGTTGCGAACAATTTCTATTGCGGACCAGATCTTCATAAAAGCGCAACGCATCCGCACCATTCAGCAAAAAGGTGTTCAAAGAGTAGGGGATGATATCAGCAGTGAATTCAAAGGAATTATTAACTACGGTATCATCGGCCTCATTCAGTTACAGTTGAAAGAAATTGCAGCAGAAGATATGGAAGTAGCAGCGGTGGCAAGCTTGTTTGATCAAAAGGTGATGGGGGTTAAGGCTGTAATGGAAGACAAGAATCATGATTATGGCGAAGCCTGGCGTGACATGAGCCAGGAGAGTTTTGTAGACCTAATCTTGATGAAACTGATGCGGATCAGGCAAATTGTTTCGAACGATGGAAAAACTATCATCAGCGAAGGCATCGATTCAAATTTTACGGATATCATTAATTATGCAGTTTTTGCATTGATATTGATTGATGAAGGCAAGCATTAAGGCGAACCCGGTCGGCGGTCCGAGTTGCGAGTTGGGTATGCTGCACACTTCAATTTCATAAACAAACAGAATGAAAATTCTTCTTGCAATAGTCAGGGTCGTCGTGGGCTTATTATTCATCTTCTCTGGCCTTATTAAGGCAAACGATCCGCTTGGCCTCAGTTACAAAATGCAGGAATTTTTTGATGTGTGGGGTTGGCATGGCTGGACGGATTATACACTTCCTCTATCCGTCATTTTGATCGCATTCGAAATTATCGCAGGCGTTGCAGTACTGCTAGGATGGCAATTCAAAATTTTTAGTTGGTTGCTATTACTGCTTATCATTTGTTTTAGTTTCCTTACTGGTTACGCAGTTCTCTCTGGAAAAATAAAAGAGTGTGGTTGTTTCGGTGACTGTATCAAGCTCACTGCAATGGATTCCTTCATAAAGGACCTTGTGCTCCTGGGCCTGATATTATTTCTTGTCGTATTTCAAAAAAGAGTACGACCCGTATTCAATACCGTTCTTAACCTTGCCATTCTGCTTCTCTCTGCAGTTTTTTCTTTCGCCATCCAATGGTATGTATTAAGTCACTTGCCGGTGATTGACTGCTTGCCGTACAAGGCTGGTAATAATATCCAGGAGAAGATGAAAGTTCCTCCGGGATCAATCAGCGATAGCAGCGTGATCAGCTTTGTGTATAGCAAGAATGGAAAAGAAGTGGAGTTCACTGCCGACAAATTCCCTTCCGACTTTGATAGCACATATACTTTCGTGCGGAGATATGATAAATTGGTGAGAAGAGGTAATGCAGAACCCCCTATTAAGGATTTTGTTGTGCTTGCCGAAGACGGCTCCGACTTTACCCAGGAGTTTCTTGCGGAACCTGGATATGAATTGTGGTTATTTTTAAAAGATGGTTATAAGGAAGTTGATTGGCCGGTGAAGTTGGAGATCATTATGAAACAAGCGCAGTCGAAAAACATTCCTGGCTTTATCATCACCAATGTGCCGATGGAACAGTTGCGCGAGCAGTCGCCACACCTATTGACCATGATGTTCCCATTACGTTCCGATGTTACGGCTATCAAAACTGCTGGCAGAACCAACCCAACGCTTTACCTGGTGAAGCAAGGCACAATATTGGACAAGTGGGGTGAGGCTGATTTTGATTTAGCATTGATGGCACTGAGCAAGTATCAGGGCAACCCGAAAGAAGAACTGCCATCTACTGATTCTCTAAATCAGACGCCAGCGGTTGATTCAACTATAAAAAAGTAGCACTTTTACCAATTCGTTTTTCAAACCACTATTTTGTTTCGATATTTTATTAAGCGTCTCTTATACGGCATACTGGTGATGCTTGGAATTGTGATATTGGTATTTTTTCTTTTCCAGGGATTTGGTGATCCATCGCGTTTGATCATGGGACAGCGTGCCGATGCGGCAACGCAGGAAAACATCAGGAAAGAATTGTATCTCGATCAGCCAAAGTGGAAACAATTTCTTTTGTATCTCAATGATGTTTCACCGATCAGCTTTCACTCAAAAAATGAAATTGCTCAAAAAGGACTGAGGGGAATATTTATTGGTGGCCAAACGAAGCTCGCGCTAAAGGTTCCCTATCTCCGTCGGTCCTATCAAACCAGGAAAGATGTTTGGGATATTCTGATGACTGCTCTGCCACGAACCATTATGCTGGCTCTGGCTGCCATGCTTATTGCAACCTTACTCGGTATTCCAATGGGTGTGCTTGCAGCGGTAAAAAAGGATACGTGGTGGGATACGTCTGCGATTTTTACAAGCGTACTTGGAATTTCTGCGCCGTCGTTTTTTATGGG
>Ga0157378_10002828_pt1 | contig 15480 bp, 13 predicted proteins | sample M65metaG_FD_115309 | JGI IMG/M metagenome (GOLD analysis project Ga0157378, IMG submission 115309) | Miscanthus rhizosphere microbial communities from Kellogg Biological Station, Michigan, USA - M6-5 metaG | ecosystem: Host-associated > Plants > Roots > Rhizosphere > Soil | place: USA: Michigan...
AATTCAAATACCGAAAGCAACTATATGAATTATACCAGTTGCTTTACTTTGTTTACTGCAGGTCAAAAAGCCAGGATGCTGGCATCCGCAGGAGCCGCCCCGCGGGCCAGTCTTGCCACGTCGCTTGGAGCAACGCCCACTACCAATGCCACTAATCCCTGCGCTCCAAAGATAAATTTTGAATTTTCTGAAGGCCAGGCAACTGAAGCAGCTACTACTACTACGGGTTGCAGAAGCTATTCAGATTATACCTATAATATGGTAATTGGCAATGACCCCAGCGCTGCGGCGACGGCCCTTTTGAGCATTGCCGGCGGCACTGCGACCGAAGGTGTGGACTTTGATATCACGACCAATGGCAATTTCGCTTCTCCCAGCAAAACGCTTTCTTTTCCTGCAGGAAGCCACGCAGCGCAACCATTTACTGTACGAATTTATGACGATGCCAGTGTTGAATCGCCGGAAACCTTCACGCTCAATTTCACGGTGAACAACGGAGGTGGAACTGCGGTCAAAGGTGACGACAGGACGGCGCTGTTATTTATCATCGCCGATAATGATGCAGCACCTTATGGACCGGCAAGCGTGACCAAGTCAATAGGGGCGGTTTCAATTTTGTTAAGCGCCCCTTTTTCAGGCGCAAGCGCCAAACAGAAAACACAATTCCTGTATAAAAGCACTGAGCTGGCTGCTACCGGTATAAAAGCCGGTAACATAACGGGCCTTTCTCTTACACTCTCAAAAGGCAGTACCGCAGGTTTTGTTTATCATGGTGCTACTATCAAGATGGGACAGACGAACCACGGTTCGTTGTACAATGGCTCAACAGAGTTCCCGCTGAGCGATGCAGGATTTACCATGGTTTACAGTGCCGATTACGCAACGGTAAACGGTTTAAATACATTCACGTTTTCCACGCCGTTTACCTGGGACGGGGTATCAAATGTGGTAGTAGAGGTTTGCTATGATAATACATCTTTTACCACAAGTGCAAATGACAATAGCCAGGCTTATGATGATGGCAATACAAATTACAATTTAGTTTTACAAAACACCATAAACTGCGCCGGCAGCTTTAGTACGTTTAGCGGGTATAGTCCGGGCCTCAAGCCAACCATCCAATTCGTGTATGCGGATCCCGGCACGCAGGTACAAACCACATTGAATACTTCCAGGCAGGAATATCTTGGCCCGAATGCGGATGTTTACTTCTATGACCAATCAACCAATAAACTGATGGCGCGGATCAGCAACAGCAGCTCGTTTGATTATGGTTGTACGCAGGTGACCATTGACAGGAATATCACCAGTGCAAGCGCGAATTCAGTAGCGTTCTGGAATAATAACCCGGCCAACTATCTTCTTAGCAGAACATTAAAAGTTACACCTGCAACAAACAATCCTTCGGGTAATTACCAGATTTCCTTATACTATACCCCTGCGGAAGTTGCAGCCTGGCAAACGGCAACAGGACAAAATATCAGCAGTGCTCAGTTGGTGAAAGTGAGTACGCAAATCTCTGATGTAACGCCTGCTAATCCCACGGGCGGTGGAACGGTCAATCTCATTAGTCCAACGATTTCAACGTTGGGTTCAAATACGGTGATTACGGGATCATTTAGCAATGGATTCTCGGGGTTCGGTGTTGGCGTAGCCGGCGTAGCACTGCCCGTAACCCTGCTTGATTTCAGGGGAAATCTGAATGGAAATTCTATTGTGTTGAATTGGAACACTGCATCAGAAGCAAACAGCAAAAATTTTGAAGTGGAGCGTTCAAATGACGGTATTTCATTTAACAGAATTGGGATAGTTACTGCCGCCGGTCATAGCAACGCGACCAGGTACTATACGTTTAATGATCCGTTTATTGCAGCCGACAATAATTACTATCGGCTGAAACAGGTTGACCTGGATAACAAATATGAATACAGCAAAGTAATATTGATAAAAAATACAGTTGCCGGCAATTTTAGAGTGATTAATAATCCATTCCATAATCAGATTGATGTAGACCTTGGCAAACCACAATCCGGTAAAGCAGAAATTGCATTAATGGATGTTGCCGGTAAAGAAATATACAGGTCGGTTAGCGATCTGTCCGGTCAATCAAGGTTCAGCATTTATCTGACCGGCAGAAACCTTAGTGCAGGTATTTATATGTTGAAAATAAAAACACTCAGCGGCCAGCTTACGGCAAGAGTGATAAAGCAATAAACAGCTGATAAATAAATAATAAAAAGAGCTGCCATCCGGCAGCTCTTTTTTAGTAATGTACTGAAATGGCTGGTGATTGCGAATGTAAAACTTTTTATTACCGTTGCAGGCTCGAAGAAAATCGGCTTCTCAAAAAAGTTGACTAACTATTTATTATTGTTATCACGAAGTCGTGGGTAATATGGATTCGGCATCCTGTCATGCCTGGAACCGGGTGAGCGCCGGTCGTTCGGCATTCTTTCAACCTGGTTCATATCTGGCACCAGCACGGCCATATTATCAGGCGACATACTGTAAATGGTTCCCCTGGCTGTTTTGTTGATTATCCTCGCGCCCGGATGGGTTGTTTCGAACGTATTATTCGTTTCAGCCGGATTATTGAAAGGTGCATTGAATTCTTTTGGAGCAAAGGGCCGGTTAAGTTTTGGAAATGCGCGCAACAGGGAATCCATGCCCTGTTTTTTATAAAACAGTGTATCAGATTCTTTTTGTGCCAGCAAGCCAGAGGAAAGACAAACTAAGCCGGCAACAAAGCATGATTTCTTCATCGTTCAATGTTTGCTACGGGAAGTTAGTTCATTTCCGTGTTTTTTTAAAGGCATTTATCAAGCCATTGGTAGAACTGTCGTGACTGTTTACGGGCGCATCATTTTCGAGTTCCGGCAGAATTTTGCCCGCGAGCTGTTTACCCAGTTCTACGCCCCACTGGTCAAAACTGAAGATATTCCAGATAACACCCTGCACAAATATTTTATGCTCGTACAAGGCAATTAACTGACCGAGCGTGAACGGCGTTATTTTTTTTACAAGGAATGAATTGGTGGGGCGGTTGCCTTCAAATACCTTATGCGGCAATAACTGCGCAATATTGGCTGCCGCCATACCCGATTTTTCCAGTTCGGCTTTTGTTTCTTCCGGTGTTTTTCCGTTCATCAGCGCCTGTGTTTGCGCAAAAAAATTAGACAACAGTTTATTATGGTGATCGCCCAGTGGATTATGACTGATGGCGGGGGCTATAAAATCGCAGGGTATCAGCAGCGTTCCCTGGTGAATGAGCTGGTAAAATGCATGCTGCCCGTTGGTGCCTGGTTCTCCCCAAATCACCGGCCCCGTTTGATGATCTACCCGTTCATTGTTCCTGGAAACATATTTACCGTTGCTTTCCATATTTCCCTGCTGAAAATAGGCGGCAAATCGGTGCATGTATTGGTCATACGGGAGAATTGCTTCGCTCTGCGAACCAAAAAAATTGCTGTACCATAATCCAACCAGCGCCATCAGCACAGGTATGTTTTTTTCGAACGCTGTATTTTTAAAATGATTGTCCGTTTCATGTGCTCCTTTCAGCAGGTCTTCAAAATTTTCATGACCAATCGTAAGCGCGATAGACAAACCAATAGCGCTCCACAATGAATAGCGGCCGCCCACCCAATCCCAGAATTCAAACATATTTGCTTTATCGATGCCGAATTTCACCACATCTTTTTCGTTGGTAGACAGTGCAGCAAAATGCTTCGCAATATGTTTTTCATCTTTAGCGGCTTTCAGAAACCAGTCCCTCGCCGTATTGGCATTGGTCATGGTTTCCTGCGTGGTAAAGGTTTTGGACGCAATTAAAAAAAGCGTTTCTTCAGGATTTACTTTTTTGAGTGTTTCCGCGATATGAGTGGCGTCTACATTAGACACAAAATAAGGCTGCATGTTTTGTTTCCAGTATGGCTTCAGTGCTTCGGTTACCATCACGGGGCCCAGATCACTTCCGCCGATACCAATATTCACAATATAACGGATAGGCTTACCTGTATAGCCTTTCCATTCGCCGCTATGGATTTTTGCACAGAAAGTTTTCATCTGCGCCAGCACGCTCAACACCTCAGGCATCACATCCTTCCCATCACTGTAAATGGAGTGGCCGGATAAATTCCGCAATGCAATATGCAAAACACTTCTTTTTTCGGTTTCATTGATCTTTTCGCCGCTGTACATGGCGTTGATCGCTTCCGGCAGTTTGCATTCGGCCGCCAGTTGCTGCAGCAACCGCAATGTTTTTTCTGTAATAATATTTTTTGAGTAGTCGAACAGGATATCGCCATACTGTATGGAATATTTTTTGAAACGATCGGCATCTGCTGCAAACAACTGCCGCAGTTTTGTTTGCTTCATTTCATTGTTGTAATGATCTTGCAATTGCTGCCATGCTGCTGTGCCGGTTGGACTGATACTTGGAAACATAGACGGAAATTATTAGTGAAGCGTTGAATAATGATTTGTTGTGCAAGTGTGCGACGCAAGACTGTTTAATAGTATTACAATGCCGGGGCACAATTCAAGCGCAAATTAAATGAAATTGTAAACGGTAACAAAGTGAATTGATAAATGTGTGGATGGTGAGGACACCATCCACGGCGTGAAAAGGTAAAATGCTCTGCCAAACACAGGCTAAGCAATTATTAATACTTTGGATCGAATAAAAATTGGCCGCAGATTCGCAGATTATAACAGCAAATCTGCGAATCTGCGGCTATAAATATAAATCAAAAGAGGCTGTGGTCATGCTTTTGAGACAGTTTCACGGCGTGAATTGATGAACGCAGCCCTGCAATAAAAAATGGCCGGTGAAAACCTGCCATAACGATGGAAATACTTTCTCTATATTTTAAAAGCTCCGGGTTCGCAGTTAAAACTTGTAGCGAGTTTTATTTCTTTAACTGCTTTACAGCTTCAATCACTTTGGGTAATACTTCAAAAGCATCGCCCACAATTCCGTAATCTGCTGCCTTGAAAAAAGGTGCCTCCGGATCTTTGTTGATTACCACAATAACCTTACTGCGGTTAACGCCGGCCAGGTGCTGAATGGCACCGGAAATGCCGATGGCGATATACAAATTGGGTGCAATGGCCAACCCGGTTTGTCCTACATGTTCGTGATGCGGGCGCCAGCCGATATCCGCTACCGGTCGACTGCAGGCAGTAGCTCCATGCAGCAGTTTGGCAAGTTCTTCAATCATGCCCCAGTTTTCGGGACCTTTTAAACCGCGGCCACCACTTACCACCACCTCGGCCTCTGCCAGTGAAATCTCGCCGCTGACTTTATTTACTGCAGTTACTTTTACTTTCGCTGTATCCACCGTTGCGTTCAAGGCAACCACCTCCGCTGTTCCTTCAGTGGCAACCGTTTTATAGGCGTTTGGATTAAGCGAGATGATTTTTACGGGCGTTGATACACTCACATTGGCAAAGGCTTTACCGCTAAATACATTTTTCTTTACCGTGAATCCATTACTGGTATCGGGTAATGCAACAGCGCCGGCTACCAAGCCTGCTTTCAGGCGGGCTGATAAACGGGGTGCAATGGCTTTACCATCTACATTGTTGGAAAAAATGATAACAGTGGCGCCGCTGGCTTCTACGGCCTGTGCAATCACTTTGGTATACACCTGCGCATCAAAGTTATTCAGCGCATCGTTGCTTACATGATGTATTTTTTTTACCCCGTACTTACCCAGGGCAGCAAGATCTTCTTTGCTGGCACCCAATACTACACCTTCTGCTGTGGTATTTAATTGCGCCGCTACCGCCGCGCCATAGCAAATGGCTTCCAGTGATGCTTTTTTTACGTGGCCTTCTGCCTGGTCTATGAATATTAAAACTGACATTATTAAAAAATTAAAAATTTGAGAATTCTTGAATAATGTAAAAATGTGAAAGTGTGAGAAATGTGCAAATTAGATCGAGGTCAATCGTTCTTTATTTCCACACTTCCATATTTGTCACATTTTCACATCTAAATGACTTTCGCTTCTTCATGCAGCAGCCTAACCAGTTCGGCCGGATTATCCGGCGAAACAAGTTTTACGCCGGCCTTTGCAGGAGGCAATCCGAAATCCGCCACACTGGTCAGCGCATCAACTGCCACCGGTTCCTTTACTTTTAATGGCTTGGTGCGGGCGCCCATAATACCTTTCATGTTGGGAATGCGTTGCTCCGCCATACCTTTCTGGCAACTAACAACCAGGGGCACACTTACTTCACAAGTTTCCTCCCCGCCTTCAATTTCACGTATAATGGTAGCCGTGGTACCGCTGATATCAAATTTAATGGCCAGTGATACAAAGGGAAGGTCGAGCAACTCTGCCACCATGCCGCCAATAGAAGATCCGTTGTAATCAATGGTTTCTTTACCGGTAAAAATTAAATCATAGCTGCCTTCTTTGGCCACTGCGGCAATCTGTGATGCAATGACAAAACTATCATGGGTATTGCTATTAACGCGTATAGCTTCATCGCCACCCAATGCAAGGGCCTTGCGTATAATGGGGTCAGCGTCGGCGGCCGCCACCGTAACCAGGTGAATAATGGTAGCCGGATCTTTTTCCTTTAATTCGATGGCACGTACCAGGGCATACCATTCATCGTAAGGATTGATAATCCACTGCACGCCTGCTTCGGCGAATTTCGTATTGTTATCAGTGAAGGCTATTTTTGCCGTGGTATCCGGCGTTTTGCTGATACAGACCAGTATCTTCATTGCGGGCAATTTTAGATTTAGAAAAAAAGGTCCGAAAAGTTGTTTATGCAACTAAAACAAAGATAAGGCGGGGCAACTATATTTCAAACATCTTACTAAAAATAATTGAATTGACTGATAGATTGGCGCGTATTAACGACATGCTGAAAGCAAATCCACAAGACAGTTTTTTGCAGCATGCGCTGGCGCTTGAATATGTGAAAATGGGCAGGGATGCCGATGCCCTCCGGGTATTTGAAAATATTCTGACACAAGACCCGGGCTATATCGGTTCTTATTATCACCTGGCCAAATTGCTGGAACGCACAGGCGAAAAAGACAGGGCCATTGAATGGTATGAGAAAGGAATGCAGGCAGCGAAGGCTGCAGGTGATAGCCATGCCTTGGGAGAGTTAAGGACAGCCTGTGAGAACCTGGTTGATTAGTTGATTGGTTGGTTAGTTAGTGGTTGAGCGTTTAATAGGGGCAATGAATTTGTTACCAGCGGTTGAATTGCTTTTAAATATCGTTGCATACATGTACTTCCCGGGTAAAGAAGTGATAGGTTTTATGATGGCTGGCGGGCAAAAAGAAATTGAATTGTTTGAGATGGACTTATTAGAACAGTTTCGCGCATTTATATTAAAGGAAAATCTTTTCTCAGTAAAAGACACCCTTTTGCTGGCTGTAAGCGGCGGTGTTGATTCTGTTGTATTGTGTGAACTTTGCCAGCAGGCAGGGTATGATTTTGTAATAGCACATTGTAATTTTAAATTAAGGGGGGAAGAAAGCAACCGGGACGAAACGTTCGTTAAGGCCCTGGGCGAAAAATATAATAAGCCAGTGCTGGTGAAATGTTTTGAAACGGATGAGTATGCACGACAAAATAAGGTTTCCATACAGGTAGCGGCGAGGGAACTGCGATATGCATGGTTTTTTGAATTAGTCGGGAGTCGGGAGTCAATAGTCGATAGTCAATTCACTGAACCGGGTCTCACGCCTGACGCCTCACGCCTCACGGCTAAGGTACTTACCGCTCATCATCTCGATGATAATATCGAAACCTTACTAATGAATTTTTTTAAGGGTACCGGTATTGCCGGTTTAAGAGGTATGCTGCCAAATCAGGGCAAAATTGTACGACCCTTATTGTTTGCAAAAAAAGAAACACTGCAGCAGTTTGCGATAGAAAACAAGCTCAGTTGGATGGAGGATAGCTCAAACCAATCAGACAAATACAGCCGCAATTATTTTCGCAACCAGTTTATACCAATCCTGAAAAATATATATCCGGCAGCAGAAAATAACCTGGCTCACAATCTTCAGCGGTTCCGGGATATTGAATTGCTGTATCAGCAAGCCATCGATCTGCACAAAAAGAAACTACTGGAACATAAAGGCAATGAAATACATATACCGGTATTGAAACTTAAGAAAGTGCGGCCACAAATTTCTGTTGTATATGAAATTATCCGGGATTTTGGATTTAGCGCCGATCAGGCAATAGAAGCAATTGGGTTGCTAAACAGTGAAACCGGAAAGTATATCCAATCTGTCACCCATCGAATCATAAAAAACCGGAACTGGCTTATCATTTCGCCGATAAATAGCCTTGGTGCCGCCACCATCTTAATTGAGAATGGGGAAAAGAAAGTCTTATTTGAAGCTGGCATATTGAAACTGAATTCAATGACCGGTGACCATAATAAAATACCCAACTCCGGTTCGGGTGCTGAAGCCTTCCTGGATGCCCGGGAAATTGTATTTCCATTGCTATTGCGCAAATGGAAGACGGGCGATTATTTTTATCCGCTGGGCATGCAAAAGAAGAAAAAGCTTGCCCGCTTTTTTATCGATCAAAAATTATCCAAAACGGACAAGGAAAAAATATGGGTACTGGAATCCAATAAAAAAATTATCTGGATACCCGGGTTGCGCATTGATGATAGATTTAAACTGACACCCGGCACCCGATCAATATTGCATTTGCAACTGGAAAACTAAAACAATGTTTGCACCTGCCTCCAGAATGACTGCAGCAGATTATGCTGCGCTAAAAAGCTGCCGGTAATAATCAAAAATACAATGCCGTATAAAGCACCCCAGATATGGGCCGAATGATTGATATTGCCCTTACCTTTTTTATCGAGGTAGGAGGATATTACAAGGTATAAGATACCGAACACCACCCCTGGTATCATAAACCTTTCACTTAGGCCAATGGGTCCCAGTTTTTGCAGTGGATCCAAAAATATAAAAGCGAATACTACAGCCGAAACAGCCCCGGAAGCGCCAAGGCTCTGGTAATGATAATTGTTTTTATTCTTATTGTATGTGGGTAACAGGCAGAAAAACAGCGAAGTCAGGTACATCAGCAGGTAAAGCCATTTGCCATTGCTGCCAAACACAAAATTGAACTGGGTTTCCACCAGTCCTCCAAACATATACAGCGAATACATGTTGAAAAAAAGGTGTGCATAATCGGCATGTATAAATCCGCAGGTAAAAAACCGGTAAAATTGGTTTTGATTGGCAATCGCCGGCGGATAAAATATCAGGTCATCAAAAACTTTGTCGTTGCTGAAAGCGGTAATGGAAATAAGGCAGGTGATGATAATGATAATAAGGGTTATTGACAATGTCATGGATACGTTATATTATTGATGATGGTATTTTTCATTTCTGATGATGGTACAGGCGCGGTAAACCTGCTCGGCTAAAATTAATCTTACCAGTTGGTGCGGAAAAGTTAAAAGGGATAATGACCAGGTATAATTGGCCCTTTTCAATACAGTTTCATGCAGACCATAGGCGCCCCCGATTAAAAAAATGAGCTGGCGTGTACTCTCATTGGCCCTGGCCTGTATAAAAGCGGCCAGTTGTTCCGAACCCAGTTGTTTGCCGTTTTCATCCAATGTTACCAGGTAATCTTCTTTTGACAAACCGGCGAGTATTATTTCCGCTTCCTTTTTTTTCAATGCTGGTTCAGTTAGCAACCCGGCATTTTTTGGCGGGGAGATGATATTCCAGTCGACCGGATAATATTTGGCAATCCGGGCCGTAAAATTTTCAACACCTGGTTTGACATAAGGTTCGTGTGATTTGCCAACTGACCAGAATTGAAATTTCATCCGGCAAAGTAATGATTAAAAGCTAAGAGGAAACCAGCGGGATTAATTAAAATGATGCAGATCAGGGCGCAAAATCATCCCCTTCAAAGCACAGTTCGCCTGCATGTACTTTCTTAATACAGGAAACGATAGTGTCCAGCGGTGCGGTTTTTATAATATAGCCTCTTGCACCTGTTTTTAACAGCTCCTGGGAATCTTCCGCAGAATAGGAATTGGAAAGCCCAAGAACTTTTGCTTCAGGATGCTGTTGTATGATGTTCCTGGCAGTTTCAATACCGGTAACGGGCTTCATATACACATCCATTATCACCACATCCGGGTGGAGTTGCTCGTATTTTTTTTCTGCTTCCGGACCTGATGTTGCGGTGCCGGCAACCTTGATGCTGTTATCGTGCGGTAATAAGGATTTCAACGCGTTCAGCATCATCGTGTGATCGTCTACTATTAATATTTGAATTGGAGTTGCCACGGGGTTTATTCAATCTTTTCTGATAAAAAAATCTAACTGCTCAGGGTTAATAATATGGGCCAAACTGATCATTCGAATCAATAATCAAAGGTATATGTAAGTTAATATATTTAAGTCTATTCAGCTACAGATAAAATTTATATTTTGCAACAGGATTAGGCGGGAAAAGAAGGCTCCTGTATCTGGTTAAAGAAATATTTGATAATCCAAAATAATATAGCTGTTGTACTTACTGGCTAGTATAACCGGTGATTTATTTGCCCGGTTCAACTTCTAATAAAAATGTAACTTATCGGGTGCTAAATCGTTGATGCAACTTCGATTTTTGTTAGATTGCATCCATTAGTCAAGTAGTTTTACGATATGCTATCAATATGAATCATCTTATACAAACAATGCGTTGGTTCGGTCCGAATGACCCGGTTAGTCTGGCCGATATACGGCAGGCAGGTTGTATCGGCGTTGTTACCGCGCTGCATCATATACCCGTGGGTGCAACGTGGACCGTGGATGAAATCAACAAAAGAAAAAACTGTATTGAAGCTGCAGGAATGGACTGGCATGTTGTAGAAAGCCTGCCCGTGCATGAGGATATCAAAAAACAAACGGGGCAATACCAATTCTATATTGAGCAATACAAGCAAAGCCTTCAAAACCTGGCTGCTTGCGGTTTGCAGGTAGTGACGTATAATTTTATGCCGGTGCTCGACTGGTTGCGGACCGATGTTGATTTCGTGTTGCCCGATGGCAGCAGGGCATTGTATTTTGAGCGGGCTGCATTTATAGCTTTTGATCTTTTTTTATTAAAAAGGTCCGGTGCCGAAAAGGATTATACCGCCGTGGAAATTGAAACGGCCCGAGCAAGGTTCGCCGCTATGAACGATGCTGATAAAAGCAGGTTATTCCGCAATGCAATGCTTGGGTTGCCGGGCAGTGATGAAGCATTCACGCCGGAACAGGTATTGGCTGCACTGGAACACTATAAAGGCATTGATGCTGCCCGGTTAAAAAAACATCTCTATTATTTTTTACAGCAGGTGGTGCCAGTGGCAGAAGCCAATGGGCTGAAAATGGCTATTCATCCTGATGATCCTCCGTATGCGGTGCTGGGATTGCCGAGGGTAATGAGCACGGCACAGGATGTGGAAGATATCATCAATGCAGTTCCTTCAACGGCGAACGGACTGTGTTTCTGCACGGGTTCTTTTGGTGCCCGCCCAGATAATGACTTGTTAAATATGCTCAAAAAATTTGCAGATCGTATTCATTTTTTACACCTCCGCAATACCAAACGGGATATCGCCGGCAACTTTTATGAAGCGGGGCACCTGGAGGGTGATGCGGACCTGTACAGCATTGTAAGGGAAGCACTGCTGATAATGAAAAAGAGAAATGTGTCGATACCCATGCGGCCAGATCATGGTCACCAGATGCTGGATGACCTGCATAAAAAGACCTACCCGGGCTATTCTGCTATCGGCCGCCTGAAAGCACTGGCAGAATTAAGAGGGCTGGAAATGGGCATCAGCAGGAGCATGGTGAAAGATGTATGATGTCAGATTCAGGATGCAGGATTTTATGATGTATGTAAAACAGGATTTGTTTATTAACCTTGCTTGTGTTATCTCTGTAAACGTTTTTCAGTAATCATTTTGAATGAAAATATATGACGAGACTCACACACACCATGCGCTGGTATGGCGATAGTGACCCGGTAAGTTTGAGCGATATTTTGCAGGCGGGTTGTTCCGGTGTGGTAACAGCCCTGCACCATATACCTAACGGTGAAATATGGACGAAAGAAGAAATTGAAAAAAGGAAAACGGTAGTCAATGCCGCGGGCCTGGACTGGAAGGTAGTTGAAAGCGTGCCGGTGCATGAGGATATCAAAACACAGCGCGGTGATTTCCGGCGGTATATTGAAAACTATAAGGAGAGCATTCGCAACCTCGCGGCGAAAGGCATCGAAGTGATCACCTATAATTTTATGCCGGTACTTGATTGGACGCGTACCGATCTTTCCTATGCAGTGGCCGATGGGTCTAAAGCTTTGCGGTTTGAAAAGGCCGCGCTGGTGGCTTTTGATGTTTACATGCTGCAAAGAAAAAATGCAGAAGCAGATTATAGCGCAGATGAATTGAAAAGAGGCAAAGAACGCTTTGAACAAATGACGGATTCGGAAAAGCAATTGCTGCAGCGCAATATTATTGCGGGCTTGCCGGGTAGCGCAGAATCTTTTACCCTCAATCAGTGCCAGGAGGCGTTAGACACCTATGCAGGCATCGATGAAGAAAAGCTCCGCAATCATTTAATTTATTTTTTGCAGCAAATCGTACCGGTAGCAGAAGAAGCGGGTATAAAAATGGCCATTCACCCTGATGACCCGCCCTTTGCGATATTTGGATTGCCGAGAGTAGTAAAAACAGCCCAGGATGTAAATAAGTTGATAGAAGCCGTTCCATCGCTTAATAACGGTCTTTGTTTTTGCACCGGCTCCTACGGTGTGCGGGCTGATAATGATTTGCCGGCAATGGTAAAATTGTTTGGAGAAAGAATACATTTCCTGCATTTACGCTCCACCAAACGAAATGATGCGGGCGATTTTTATGAAGACAACCATCTTGAAGGCGATGCGGATATGTACGGCGTGATGAAAGAAGTGATCTTATTGATGCAGCAACGGAAAATAAGTCTTCCCATGCGACCCGATCATGGTCACCAGATGCTCGATGATCTGAAAAAGAAAACCAACCCCGGCTATTCGGCCATAGGCAGGTTGCGTGGATTGGCGGAATTGCGCGGACTGGAACTGGGAATTGCGCGATCATTGTATATTTAATCAAACAACGAATACACTTATGGCCTTGCCTTCAAATCCCGCAACTGTTCAATCTGCACCTGGCGCCGCTGCCAGAAGTAACTATTTGTTTCCATTCATACTGGTCACCAGTTTGTTTTTTTTCTGGGGTTTTATTCATAACCTGGATCCTGCATTGATTCCACACCTGCGCAGGGGATTCAGTTTAAATACCGTAGAGGCTTCACTGGTTGATTCAGCCGTGTATCTTGGTTATTTTATCATGGCCATTCCCGCAGGCATTCTCATGAAAAAATATGGATACAAAACCGGGATATTACTTGGCCTGAGCCTTTTTGCTATCGGTTGTTTCCTGTTTGTACCGGCCGCCAATACCATGCAATACGCTTTCTTTCTGGCAGCACTTTTTATTGTTGCTTGTGGATTAGCTATACTTGAAACAGCCGCCAATCCGTACGCAACGGTACTGGGCAAACCGGAAACCGCTACGCAACGACTGAACTTCGCGCAATCATTTAATGGACTGGCCGCTTTTCTTGCACCGCTGATTGGCCGGAAATTTATTCTTACAAAAGAGCCGCTCAGCCCGGAAACCCTGGCGGCCATGCAGGTGCACGAGCGTAACGCTTACCTGTTGAAGGAAACGGCAACGGTAAAAATGCCTTATATCGTGTTGGGCAGCGCTATACTGGTAATGGTAGCCATTTTTCTTTTTACAAAACTGCCCGATATAAAAGACAGCGAAGAGAAATCCGAAGGAGGTTTTTTACATGCTTTCCGGCACAGGCAATTGAAATGGGGTGTCATTGCACAATTTTTTTATGTGGGGGCGCAGGTATGTATACTCAGCTTTCTTATCTTATTTGCCACTAAAGCAGCAGGCATACCTGAAACTGAAGCAGCATTGTATTCAAGTTTTGCCGGCCTTGCGTTTATGCTGGGCAGATTTGCCGGTACTTTTTTTATGCAATTTATTGCGCCGCCTAAATTGCTAACGATCTATTCAGTTGTGTGCATGTTGTTATGCCTGGTCACTATTATGGGTACTGGTATAATAACTTTATATGCGGTGGTCGCAATGGCGTTCTTTATGTCGATCATGTTCCCGACTATTTTTGCGTTGGGTATCCAGGACACCGGCGCCGATACCAAACCCGGTTCAAGCCTGATCATCATGTCAATTGTGGGTGGTGCGGTGCTGCCGCCATTGCTGGGATATATTGCCGACAAAACGAATAATATACAATATGGCTATGTTGTTCCATTGTTTTGTTTTGCGGTGGTGTTCTATTTTGGCTGGAAAGGATATAAACACCATGAAAAAGCAGTTGAAGTGCTGCTGTGAAAGAGTACTTAGTACCGGGATACTAGTATTGAGAGCAGCCAGCGGATCTTCAAAAAACGTATGAACAATAAACTGCAATGTCTCAATACTAAGTACTATAATCTAAATACTATTTATGCCCCGTTTTTGTCTTGCACTTGATTTACACGATGATAAAACGCTTATTGAAGAATACGAAGCTTACCATAGAAACGTATGGCCGGAAATAAAGAAGAGTATAACGGACGCGGGTATCAGCAACATGGAAATTTACCGCACTGGTAACCGCCTGTTTATGATAATGGAAACAAACTCCGCATTCAGCTTTGAAACAAAGGCGCATATGGATAGCAACAATCCCAAAGTACAGGAATGGGAACAATTGATGTGGAAATTTCAATTGAGCCTTCCATGGGCCAAGCCGGGTGAAAAATGGGTAATGATGGATAAAATATTTTCACTGGGTACATAAATAACAGGGGATGAACAACACAACTATTTTACAGGGCAGCATCGATGCACACCAGCATTTCTGGCATTATGATCCCGTACAACATAGCTGGATAAATGACGAGATGGCCGCCATTCGTAAGGATTTTATGCCAGCCGATCTGGAGCCGGTGTTGAATGCAAGCGGTATTGAAGGCTGCGTGGCGGTACAGGCAGACCAAACAGAAAAGGAAACGGATTTTTTGCTGCAGCTTTCAGCAGACAACAATTTTATTAAAGGTATAGTGGGCTGGGTAGATCTAAGATCAGCAAAGCTGGAAGAAAGGCTGGAACATTATGCAGCGTACAAAAAGCTAAAAGGCTTCCGGCATATTTTGCAGGGTGAAGAACCCTCGTTCATGCTGCAACCGGATTTTATCAGGGGAATTGGCCTGCTGCAGCAATATGAATTTACCTACGATATACTGGTTTACCCGAAACACCTGCCCGCAGCACTTCAACTGGTTCAAAAATTTCCCAAGCAGGCTTTTATTATCGACCATATCGCCAAACCATTTATTAAAGACG
>Ga0157378_10002829_pt1 | contig 15470 bp, 12 predicted proteins | sample M65metaG_FD_115309 | JGI IMG/M metagenome (GOLD analysis project Ga0157378, IMG submission 115309) | Miscanthus rhizosphere microbial communities from Kellogg Biological Station, Michigan, USA - M6-5 metaG | ecosystem: Host-associated > Plants > Roots > Rhizosphere > Soil | place: USA: Michigan...
CCAGTGACGCTTCACTGGGGTTTAATTATACGCAGGCCGGGCAGGAAAATTCATTTACCTGGAATGCTATGTCGAAAGGCTTCGAAATACAAATGCCTTTGATTGCGCGTTTACGCGACGAACACGCAATCAGGGTTGAAACACTCGAAGCATCGGGTCGCTGGTTCAGAAAAAAATATAAACTAACGCCGGCCACTTCCTTTTCTGTAGATACAGATGTCAAAGGCAGCGATATGAAAACGGTTTGGTTCAACAGCCGTTTTTACAGGATAAACATGTTGTGGGAAAAAGGCACCCTAAGGATCCGGGACATTCATCTATTCAATGAAAATTTGGGTTCTGTTTACGAAACACAGGCAGCGACTTCCAATGAATGCAAATTTTTTACATTGCCGGTGGTAGATGGATATGTCTGGAGCAATGCAAACCAGGTTGCCGGCTTACGGCTTAAAGCAAATATTGCAGGTAAGGAAATTGATCTGAAAGGTAAAACACCCGTGTTCAGCAAAACTTCTGATTCTTCAATACATATTAAATGGCCTTTGGAAACAATGAATGGAAGTTTTGAAGCAGACTTAAGCGCGCATCAGATTAAAATGGAACTCAGGAGCGCCAAAGATATTGACTGGTTTTTTGATCTGAATGCCGCAGAAAAAGCAGTGCTGCCATTTGACAAGATTACTACTAAAACGGTCGACTGCAATTTTGAGGGTATGAAATATTCGATAATCGCCAACAGCGGTGTTTTTTCAAAACCTGGTAACGGGTCTGTACTGCGGATAAGTCCCCGCTTAAACACTATCATTTTAAACTTTACTGACTTTTGATAAGATTCTGGTATTATCATTTATTGTTCTGACGGTTTGCATTTTATTACTGTACTAAATAACCAGGCCATGAATGACTCATTAACAGAAGCACAGGTGAAGGCCTATCAGCACGATGGCTATTTGTTGATAGAAAATTTTTTGACCCCGGAAGAATTATCGTTCTGGCGACAGGCGGTTACCGAGGCGATACAGGAGAGGGCCGGAAGGAAAATGCCCAACAGCGATACTAAGATTGGTGAAGATGATGGCATCAATAAGGATAGCGATTACTATGGAAAAGTTTTTGACCAGATGCTCAATCTCTGGCAAACCAATGACAAGGTAAAGCAGATCATGCTGGATGAAAGGATTGGTAGAATGGCAGCCACATTAGCAGGCTGGAGCGGTACCCGGATATGGCATGACCAGGCTTTGATAAAACGGCCCTGGGCCAATCCAACTTCATGGCACCTCGATACACCTTTCTGGTCTTTCAGCGACCGGCGGGCTTTATCCATTTGGGTAGCGCTGGACGATGCAACCTATGAGAATGGTTGTTTGTATTTTATCCCGGGTTCTTATCATACAACTACTTTTGAAAACCCTGGTATCGGGAAAAATATGGATGCCATTTTTGATTTTTATCCGCAGTTCCGGCAAACAGCTTCCGTGGCCGTTCCAATGAAAGCCGGTAGTTGTTCATTTCACAACGGGTTGACGATACATGGCGCCGGCGCAAACATGACCAATGGTTTCAGAAGAGCAATGACCTGTGCCTATATGCCCGATGGAGCAACTTTTAACGGAATAAAAAATATCCTCACCGACGAACAGGTTGCGCAATTAAAAGAAGGCGATTTGTTAGATGATGAAAATCAAAATCCCTTAATCTATAAAGCATAACTGATTTTACTCATTCGGAAATAGCTCCTTTAATGAAAAGACTTGCTTACCTGCCGGTCTATCAGGCCTTCCCAGGCGCAGTCTCTGCGTTGAGCGCCATTAAGAGAAAGTGAAGTTGTGCAGGGCTCGCCGTCATTCGCTGTCCAATTATTTAATGTATACTAGTTCCGTCCCAAAAACCAATTCAAACCGATGTCTAAATTTCTAAATTGAGCGCGACCGGTAAAAGGAAATCATTCCAGATTGATTTGACAAAAAGACTCACCGGATCCTGCATAAAATTATTTGCAATGAAGATTGTATTGGCGGAGACCGGTGGAGAAGTAGTCGGCAATTTGTGAGGTAACGAAGATCGGTATCCTGATGGCCCGGGATAAGGCGTGGGTTATACCTGTCGCGGACTTGCGTTTTTGTGCCATCTGTTGGAGCGATATTTAGCAAATTTGCAATTTGCGAATTGCAAATCAAAAATTTATTATCTTTGGTTTATGAGAAGGCACAACGGAATGCGTCCCCAGGACATTATAATTCTTTTGAAAATTGTAGCCATGCCGGATAGAGCATGGCAAAATAAGGATTTGGCAATGCAATTGTATATCAGTCCTTCAGAAGTTACCGAATCTTTAAGTCGCAGTGCTTTGGCCGGATTAATCGACGGTAACGATCGGAAAACTGTTTATAAACAGTCCTTGATGGAATTTATTGAACATGGTCTCCACTATGTTTTTCCGGTTAATATTGGCGGAATGGAGAATGGCATTTATACAGCGCATTCTCACCCTTTTTTTAAAAAACATTTTAAAAATGAGCTGGAATATGTATGGCCGGATCCAAAAGGTAAAGTTCGGGGCCTGTCCATTGAACCATTGTATAATAAAATGGTGCAGGCAGCTATAGTGGATGATCAACTTTATAAGATGGCTGCTATGCTGGATATAATTAGGGTGGGAAGAGTAAGGGAGTGGAAACTGGCGGTTAGTGAGCTTAAAAAAATCATTGAATGAGTCATACACAAAATATTGCACGCATTAAGGCTGTATACAATGCGCTGGGAGATTTAAAAGACAAAGTGGTGTTTGTGGGTGGCGCTACAGTTTCGCTGTATGCAGACAGAGAGGCTCCTCAAATCAGACCGACAGACGACGTTGATATAGTTGTTGAAATTTCGTCAAGGAGTGCCTATGCTGTACTGGAACAACAATTAAGAAATATGGGTTTTCGCAATGACGTCACGGCTAACTTTCTCGGGCGTTATCTCTTGCCAGGAGTCATTGTGGATGTTATGCCCACTGATGAAACAATATTGGGATTTTCGAACAGGTGGTATGCGGAAGGGTTCAAAACAGCTTTATTTTATAAGATCGATAAACAACACCAGGTTAAAATATTTACTCCACCCGTTTTTATTGCCAGCAAACTGGAGGCCTTTAAAAATCGCGGTGGTAATGACGGGAGGACAAGTAGTGATTTTGAGGACATCGTATTTGTTCTGGAAAACCGCACTGTAATCTGGCAGGAAGTTGCGGCAGCACCAAAACCGCTTATTTTTTATTTACGGAAAGAATTCGGGGAGTTGTTGAAAAACCCATACTGCCAGGAATGGTTATCAGCTCATTCGAATGTTTATCCACCGAGCTCCTATTATATTATGAAAGATATGAAAGCGTTCGTCGAATTGTGATTTAACCCTGATACAAATTTAAATACTGTGTATGACGGTCGAAATTGCATTCACGTTTTTTGTTGTCGCTGTATCCATTGTGCTGAATAGCTACTATTGGGTTACACAATAAAAAGTTCCCCCGACCAGCAAGATCACGATCAAGGTCTTTTTTTTTCCCAAGTTGCAAAAAGATATCATAGAATTTTTTTGCTATTATGTAAAAGGTAAGTCCGCAAAAATCATGTATCATTTTTTCATCGGTATTATCCCTCCACATGACGCCACCGAGATACAAATCAAATTCAGCAGGTTTGTTCGAGAGAAAAAATTTGAAAGCACCTGGCGCGGCAAAATGAACATCATCCTCAGCAATCATTATCTCAGGCATATTACGGGTTTTGGCATATGCAACGATTTGTTTATGGGCGCTGGCTATGCCCTTATAGGTGATTTCATCGATAACTCCATTCCAGATGCTATAATCTGTAATTTGCTGTTCCAACAGTTCTTTCTGCAATAAATTAAATCTGTCAGTGCGTTGAGGAAGATGAATGATATGCAGCGTCATAAAATTATTTTCCGCAGCGGAATGTGATTCTGCTGTCCTTGTATTAAAATCTATTTACCATTTACCCGCCATTCCTGCGGTGTCAGTTCATATTCCTGTTTAAAAATCCTTCCGAAATAACCGGGATCGTTGTAGCCGCAGTCCAACGCGATGGAAGCAATACTGTCGGAAGAGTTTTTCAACAAATCCCTGGCTTTGTTCAACCGGATCATACGCATGAATTTATTGGGAGAACAGCCGGTGAGTGCGTCTAATTTCCGGTGCAACTGGGAATGGCTCATAAAAATCAGTTTACACAATTGTTCCACTGTAAAACTGCTGTCTGTAAGATGTTCTTCTATTGTTTCTCTGACACGCTTTACAAAACCGTCTTCGGTGCGGATAGCCATAATCTCCACAGGTGCCGCTGCTGGTAATAGTCCATTTTCAATAAGCCCCGCTTTTTTAAGATAGAACTGCTGCAGGTTTTGACGGAGTTCCAGTAATTTTTTTATCCGCAACAATAATTCTTCCGGGTGAAATGGTTTTTCCAGGTAAGCATCAGCGCCCTGTTGCAGCCCTTCCAGCCTGCTTTCCATATCGGCTTTGGCCGTAAGCATGATAATGGGTATATGACTGGTGTGTTCATCTTTTCTCAGGCGATGGCACAATTCAAAACCATCTACAAAAGGCATCATCACATCAGTAATTATTAAGTCGGGGATGATTTCGGCAGCTATTTCAACGCCTTCTTTTCCATCTTTGCCAACGGCCAGGCGGTAGTCGGGCAGACAGGAAGCTGTATAAGCCACTACATCTGCATTGTCTTCCACCAATAAGATCAGCGGTCTTTCTTTGCTTTGTTTTTCATCGGTGATTGTTTCGATGCCGTTGGCAATAGTTGTTTTTTGCAACGGCAGTTTTGCATCGGTTGAATAAATAGCATCCTCTTCTGGTGTGGCAATTTTTTTCAAAGGAAGCATCACCGTGAATTCAGTTCCTTTATTAGCCCCGGTGGGTGGGCTTTTCACCGTAATTTCTCCTTCCATCAACCTCACCAGTTCTTTGGTAAGCGCCAGACCAATGCCGGTGCCTTCCGCTTTTCTTGTGTGACTGTTGTCTAATTGATAAAACCGGTCGAAGATGTGTTCCAGCTCCGTTTCCGGGATACCCATCCCGGTATCTTTTACTTTAATGACGAAGGTTGCGCGGGTTGCATCACCGGCCACCGGCATTTCACTTAAACTAATGTAAATATTGCCTTTCTCCGGGGTAAATTTGAGGGCATTGGATAGTAAGTTAGTAATGATCTGCCGGATCTTTTCGGGATCATAGGCAGTATATAAAACATCTATATCAGCTAAAAAATGCAATTGTTTTTGCTGGCTTTCAGCCAGCGATTGAAAAGATTCAACAATGTAGCGGAGAAAATTAAGTATATCGCCATGCGCCAGTTGCAGCGACATTTTGCCCGTTTCCAGTTTCGATAAATCCAGCATTTCATTAACCAGGTTCAGCAGGCTCTGACCATTACGGATGATCATATCCATGCCGCTTTCCAGGTGGGCTGCAGGACTGCTCTTAATGCGTTGTGCCATACCAAGTATAACGGTCAGGGGTGTTCGAAATTCGTGGGTGATATTGGTATACAGTTGTGTTTTTACAGTGTCCAGTTCCTTTACTCTTTTCGCTTCCAGTATTTCAAAATTTAATTGTGATCGCAAGCTGGCCCTGTTCACCGAGAACCTGAACCAGGCCCGGATGCCATAGCCCAGCAGCAACGCGTAGCACAGGTAAGCCCACCAACTGCGCCACCAGGGCGGCAACACCGTGATCTGCAGTTTCGCCATTTTATCGCTCCAGATGCCCTGGCTATTGCTACCCTGCACTTTAAAAATGTATTTCCCGGCAGGTAAATGCAAATAGGTGGCGGTGCGACGGGTACCACTTTCCACCCAATCCTTATCGATGCCTGCCAATTGATAGCGGTATTTATTCTGAGTGGACGCTGTAAAATCAAGCGATGAGAACTCGAGTGTAAGAATATCCTGCAAATAGCTAAGAGTGATATCCGGAGTTGTTTCAATTGTCTTTTGCAACAGGCCCGTTTTATCGCCTGCTGTTACCGGCGAATTGTTGATCATGATACTGGTAATAAAAACATCGGGGATAAACTTAGCACTGAGAATCTCTTTTGGATTAAAAATATTCAAACCATTCACGCCCCCGAATGCCAGGTTGCCATTGGGTAATTTTGCATAAGCACCGGTATTAAACTCGTTGTCCTGCAGCCCGTATGCTTTAGTAAAATTTCTGAAGACTCTATAACTGCTATCCTTGTTTATGCTGGCCAGCAGGCAAAAAATGCCGTTGTTGGTACTGCCCCATATATTGCCTTCGTTGTCCGGAAGTATACCATATACAACATCATCGGGTAGTCCTTCTTTGCTGGTAAGATGAAAAAAATCTCCAGTCACTTTATTCAACCTGTTCAGGCCACCTCCCTTTGTACAAATCCATAAATATTTATGTGGCTCAGCAGGGTCATCCATAAAGCAGGAGACATGGTTATAATTGAGCGAATTGCGGCTGGCGCTATTGGTATAGTACCATTTTACCCGTGGCAATGCATTTTCTTTATTACTGAAAAGAACGCTTGCAAATCCCTCTTGCGTGCCAATCCAGTATGTACCCTGTTTGTCTTCATAAAGCGAAGTGCAGATGGCTTTAGGTTGCACCGGTTTATTGGCATCGGTATTAATGGTAAAGCTGTCTATCCTGCCGGTGGCGGCATGATAGCGGGTAAATGCTCCGCCAAGACCAGGCAACCAAATATCGCCTTTGCTATCTTCCAGCATAGGTTGCTTGGCACCCCTGCTTTGGTAGTCATTGATTTCAGGGTAGGGCGTTAAACCACCGGAAGAAACATTGTATCTCAGATATCCCCCGTTATCGCTTTTTATCCAGTAATCACCTTTTTTTGAAATGATGAGATTGTCGATCTGGCTTACCGATGGAATGATACCAAACGGATCATTTTCCATTGAATCCTTTTTCAGTTTTCTCCACCCGTATGCATAATCACCCAAAAAAATTTCATCGGAGCCGTTGGGGACAATCCAACGAACGCTGTAGCCCGGGAGCTGCCATTTGAATTTATTGCCGGCGTTGTTGTACCTGCGCAGGCCATAGCCAACGGAACCTGACCACAGCATTCCTGAGCGATCAATAATAAACGGATATACAAGCCTGGTAGCTGCGGGCAACTGTTCTTTCCATTTCACCATTTTACCGGGTTCCCATTTGCTCACATTGTAAAATTGTAACTCACGGTGATGGTTCTCCCAGAGTTTTTCAGTGGGTTTAAAAATAATATTTCCTGCAGGTATTTTGTTCAGATCGAAAAGCGGAAATACCTCCTTTCCATCCGAAAGGAACAGGTTATTATTTATCAGGATGCTTCCATCGCTGGTAAAATAACCATTGTTGAACAACTGGCCCCGGGGCAATTGTATAAAATTGTTCATCAACGGATCAAACTGGTATACCGATCCATCCATTCCACCAATCCACATCCGGCCGGTTTTATCTTTTCCCATGCCGTACACCTGTTCATTGTTGGGCAGGGTTAGTCTTATAATACGGGGCGGTGCATCTTTTTCAAAAAAATCATTGCTGAGTTCAATTACATTCAGGCCGGTGCCAATACTGGCTACCAGGAACCTGCCGTCGGGTAGCTCTTCTATTGACCGGATGGCATTCCCAGCGAGGCTGCCGGCATTGGTTGTTTGGTGTACAATACGATAGAATTTCCCGTTTTGTTTATCATAGACATTTATGCCGGCGTCTTCCGTTCCGGCCCATATCCGTCCTTTAGAATCTTCAAAAAGTCGTACGATGGTATTACTGCTAAGTGTATGAGGATCGTACGGATCGTTGCTTAATACTTTAATACTGTAGCCATCATAGCGGTTCAGCCCGTTTTTGGTGGCAGCCCATATAAAACCTTCTTTGTCCTGCAGCATGTCAAACACCATGCCCTGCGACAGGCCCTGCGCAGTAGAGATGGTTTCGTACTCGGGCGTCTTTTGCGCAAAGGTTCCGGATGTCAGCCATAACATGGCCAACATTGTAATTGTTGGAGGGGCAGTCAGCAGCTTGCGCATCGGTTTCTTAAAGATAAAATAAACCCTGCCTGGTTGATGCCCGCAACGGAGAATCCGCCCGTTTTTTTTGTGTGAATGATGAATTTGTCCGAATCGCGCACAATTTGTCCGGCTAAATGCTGAAAATGGCGGATTAAATGGTGAGAAAATACACATCAAACGGCCCAACCCGGCTGAACTTTACAAGATCGCCAATGATTGGCCCGCCTTTTCAACAACCAAAACATTGCACATGAAAAAGATTGTCAAATTGGTGCTGGCAATATTTATTACCAGCCTTGTTTTTTCCTGTAACAACAGTGCAGACACCGCAAATGCTACTCCAAAAGACAGCACTGCAACAAAAGATACGGTAGCCGCCGCAACGGTGCCTGCAAACCCCGCACCTGCAGCCTTCAAGCCATTTGATGTGCTGGAGATATCACATGCGGTGAAAGATTACGCCGCATGGCGACCTGCTTTTAATACAGACTCCACTGCACGCAAGGCCAGCGGTATGTCGGATATAGTAGTAGGGCGTGGCATTGACAACCCCAATAATTTACTGGTTGTGCTGAATGTATCGGATGTACAAAAGGCAAAGGATTTTGCAGCCAGCCCCCGATTAAAAGAAGTAATGACTAAAAATGGCGTTATCTCAAAACCCATTGCCGAATTTTTTCATATCATCCGGTTTAACCCCGATTCAAAAGAAAAGCAGTGGGTAGTAGTAACCCATAAAGTAAAAGATTTTGATACCTGGCTGAAAGTATTTGATAACGAAGGCACCGCCAACAGGGCCAACCAGGGTTTGTACGACGTAGTATTGGCCCGTGGTATTGGTGACTCAAGCATTGTTCAACTGGTGTTTGATATCAAAGATCTGGCGAAAGCCAAAGCCTCTATTCTTTCTGAAGAAAAGAAAAAGCTCATGATGAGTGCCGGCGTGGAGGGCAAACCAAAAATTCAATTTTATACAAGCGCCGAATAAGTAGTCAACAACCCCTCATTTTTAACCAACCAAATCAATCAGCATGAGAAAGATTATTCAACGCAGCCTTTTATTAGCGATGGTTTCTTTGACCGCATTTCTAGCCCCGTTAAAAGCACAGGATGCAGCAAAAGAACTGGCTGGATTTACCAAAAAATTCCAGGCTGCCTATAACAGCAAAGACGATAAGGCATTAAAAACAATGTACACAGATGATGCAACCAGGACGGCCGCAGACGGAACTGTCAGCAATGGCAGCGAAGCAATTGTAGCTCAATTCAAGGATTACTTTACGGAAAATAAAGTGACATTGGATTTAAAGCAAACCAATGTAGAGGTTCAGGCCGATGGCAGCGCTACGGCTACCGGTACTTTTCATGTGACCGGCACCAGCAAAACAGGAGAAAAGATCGACAGAAAAGGAGGGTATACCAACACTGTTGTGAAAACAAACGGCCATTGGAAAATAGCGAAAACTGTGCTGACGGCCCTGTAAGACTATTGTCTCCATCAGCAAACCCTGCACCTTAAATAGAACACCTAAACCCTGCATACCACCGTTGCAGTCCCCTCTTGCAGCGGTGGTTTTTTGAAAGATCACTAACCCCTCAACATAAACAACCAAAAACAGACACAATGAAAAAGATTTTTTTAACCAGTGCTTTATTCGTTTTTGCAATGGCTGCTTTCTCCCAGGCAGAAAAGACAAACGGCAGTATCTATATTAAGCATCCTTATATTGATCTGGTAAACAAAACCGTGAAAGCCTACCTGGAAAAAGATGAAGCCACCAATAAAAAAATTTATTCAGATACAGCTACGTTCTGGGTGTCTGGGCTGGAGAAGAAAATGCCGATAGCAGAGGCATTCAAAATGTGGAGTACCGATTTTGATTTTTATGACGATATCAAAGTAACACCTGTTGGCTATCCGGATTATCTGCACTACACATTACGGGATGACAAATTTGTACAATCATGGTGGAAATGGTCTGGTAAATCAAAAAAGACAGGCGCCGTGATAACGATCGATATGGTTCAGTTCGACAAATTTAATAAAGCGGGAAAAATTGTCGAAGAAGGTATTTACGGCGATTTTTCGAAAATGGTAAAAGATTAAATTTTATTTGAATGTTAGCAGGCCTTGCCGATCTAAAAACGGTATGGCCTGCTAATAAACATACCTACAGAATGACAATGGAGCTCACAGGTTATGCCAGGCCCCGGTTGACTGATCAACAAATAAATACTGCTGCTAAAAACAGGATACAATCCATCGATCTGCTTCGCGGCATTATTATGGTGATTATGGCGCTTGACCATACCCGTGATTATTTTCACCGGACGGCCTTAACAGATGATCCGCTGAACCTGCAAACCACCACCACTATACTGTATTTTACGCGGTGGATAACCCATTACTGCGCGCCTGCATTTGTGTTTCTGTCCGGCGTATCGGCCTGGTTGCAGCGCGGCAGGAAAACCAGCAGCGACTTAAGTCGTTTTTTGATCACCCGCGGTTTATGGCTGGCATTTGTTGATGTAGTAGTAGTAACTTTTGGCACAACTGCCAATATTCATTTCGATTATTTTGTGATACAAACTTTATGGGCCATTGGTATCAGCATGTTTATATTGGGCTGGATGGTTCGCCTGCCTTTTTATGCAATACTGACTACCGGCCTGCTGATTGTAATGGGGCATAATGCCATGGATTTTGCTGAGCAGTATTACAGAAACAATGTGCCGTTCTGGTGGCACCTGCTGCATATGCAGGGAAGCTTTAACCTGGGAGCAGGACATTCCCTGTTTATATTTTATCCTTTTCTTCCGTGGTCGGGACTGATGATGCTGGGTTATTGTTGCGGCACAATTTTTACCGGCTATCCGGAGCAACAGCGAAATAAGATATTATTCAGGCTGGGATGCGGCTTACTCTTGTTTTTTGCATTGCTGCGCTTCAGTAACCTGTATGGAGACCCGGTGCACTGGTCGGTACAAAAGAATGAATGGTTTAGTTTTCTTTCCTTTCTGAATGTACACAAATACCCGCCATCGTTGCTGTACATGTGCATTACCATAGGGCCGGGACTTATTTTTCTGTCGCTTGTCAAAAATACCGGCAGCCGCCTCGCAAAGATTCTTATTGTTTATGGAAGGGTGCCGATGTTTTATTATATCATTCATTTCTATTTACTCAGCGCAATAAATATTATCTGTTTTTTCAGCCGGGGTCACAGTTTCGCCGAAGGAATGAAAGGAATTCCCGGGGAGCCCTGGAAATTTATTTTTCCTGGTGAAGGTTATAGCCTGGCCGTGGTGTATGCTATCTGGCTGGCCGTGGTAGCGGCCCTTTACCCCTTGTGCAAATGGTATGATGGCTATAAATCCAATCATAAAGAAAAATGGTGGTTGAGTTACTTGTAAGTTCAATGGAAAATTCTTTTGTGTGCAGCTTGTGCTAATCCGTTTAATCTGTGTCATCCGTGTGCTATAATGTGTCATCTATTTATCCGGCCAACTATTATTTTCCAATAAAAAAATAAATATGACTAAACTGTTTTCATCCGCTGCTGTGCTCTGTATGATTGCGCTTTTTTTAGGCGCCTGTAGCGGTGCAGGCAAACCGGAACCTGCTGCTGCAGAGGCTATAAAATCTAGAGAAATACCTGAATATGTTAACCTGCGGCCGAAAGTGGAAAAAGACTATGTTTATACGCACGCAGTGAGAATTGGCGACCATCTTAAAATTTCCGGCGCGGTAAGTATGAATGATACCGGCCATATTGTTGCACCGGGTGATATGGCGCAGCAAATGAAAAATTGTTATAGCGACCTGGAAAAAATCTTACAGCATTACGGCTATAGCTATGACGATGTATATGCCGAGAATATTTATACCACCAATATGGTTGAGTTTATCAGGGTATCCGGTTTTCGCAACAGCATTTATAAAAAACAATTTCCCACCGGCACCTGGCTGGAAGTAAAGGGACTGGCGGTAGAAGGCCAGTTGATTGAGATAGATATGGAAGCGCACAAAACCAGGTAAGCAAACCGGTAATTGATTACAGCATACAGGTATTTTATAGGGTGTTTTGACAGATCAGAGAAACATCCAATGACCATTTTTTTATTCACTAATAAACTAATAATAATGAAACAACTTGCTTTTTTCAAATGCACAACAATTTGTACTGCCCTGGTTTTTTTCGCGGTAGCGTGTAATCAATCCGCTGCCGATAAAATGTCTGATGTGAAATCGGACAGCACGCAGGCAACAACGGCCAAAGCTGATCCTGCAAAACTGAAGGAAGAAATCCAGGCCCTGGAAACAGCCTGGTCAAATGCCGACAATGCCCGCGATGTAAATACCCTGGCAGCTTTTTATTCTGATGATGCCGTGAGTATGGCAAATAACCAGCCAATGCTGACAGGCAACGCTGCCATAAAAAAGGATATCGAAACTTCTTTAGCAAAACGGCCCAAAGGTTCTACGGTTTCTTACGATGTAATGGATGCCTATGGCGAGGGCGACTATGCTACAGAAGCTGGTAAAACAACAAGAAAAGACTCCACGGGAAAGGTCATTTCAACTGGCAAATACATGGCCATTTGGGAAAAAAGGGATGGCAAGTGGATCTGCATCCGGGACATTGGCAATGAAGACGCCAAAGAAAAGTAAAGCAGGCGTTTCAAATTTGCTTTCGGGTTGATAATTCTATGAACTGCCGTTGAGGCACGACCTTCATGGCATAAAGCTTTTAGCCTGGCTATAGACAATTACAGCGGTCAATACAAACGAAAAAATAAAAAAGGAATTGGTATTGCAATATTTAAAAGATAAATGATTGAACCATCAGAATAATGTTGCAGGAAAAATACAGCAGGTCGGCACTTCCCGTAAGGAATTAGTGACAGTTATCACCGCATCTTCGGTGGGTACAATGATTGAATGGTACGACTTCTATATTTTCGGAAGCCTGGCCACTATTATTTCCACTCAATTTTTTCCAAAGGAAAACGCCAGCATTGCCTTTCTTGCTACACTGGCCACTTTTGCCGCAGGTTTAATAGTGCGGCCGTTTGGCGCTTTGTTCTTTGGCCGCCTGGGCGATTTGATTGGGCGCAAATATACGTTCATGGTGACGTTGTTGCTGATGGGCGGCTCCACATTTTTAATTGGTCTTATACCCAAATATGAAACCATTGGTTTTTGGGCGCCGGTTATCATTCTCATCCTGCGATTGTTGCAGGGCCTTGCCATTGGCGGCGAATACGGCGGCGCTGCCACTTTTGTTGCAGAATATTCGCCGGTTCGTAAACGTGGCTTTTGGACTTCCTGGATACAGATTACCGCTATAACAGGTTTTTTTATTTCACTGGCGGTGATCTTAATTACAAAGAGCATTATGAAAACAACCGCCTGGGAAGACTGGGGTTGGCGCATACCATTTTTGATTTCCATCTTTATGGTAGGCGTATCAGTGTACATAAGAAAAAATATGGCAGAGTCGCCCCTGTTTGCAAAAGCAAAAGCAGAAGGAAAAACAGCCGTTAACCCATTAAAGGAATCTTTTGGCAATAAGGAAAATTTAAAAGTTGTTTTGCTGGCCTTGTTTGGGGTAACAATAGGAATAGGGGCTACTGCATGGGCTTCGGTATTCTATGTGCAGCATTTCCTCGTAAAAATTTCGTTTTTAGAGTACGACCAGGTAAACAAGATTTTAATGTGCGGGTTGTTGCCAGGTTCTGTTTTCATGATTGTTTTTGGCTGGCTATCTGACTATACTGGTCGCAAGCCCCTGATGATGCTCAGCCTTTTGCTATCGGTGCTCTGTTTCCGGCCTATATTTGAAAAGATATACCAAACAACCAACCTGCAGCATAAAACGGAAAATACATCAGCAGTTACTATTTCATCTAAACGTGCATTGCTTTCGGTAACTGGCGCAGATTCTTTACTAACCACCAGCACCCAGCGCTTTTTTACAGATGGAACTGTTTACAAAGAAGTCAGAAAAGACATACTGCATGCGGGCAGAATGCAGAAACCAGAAATTATAAAAACCATACAAATAAACAATACTGATAAATGGGTGCTCATCGCCATGATTTTTTTACTGGAAGTTATTTGTAGCATGTCTTACGGGCCATTGGCTGCCTACCTGGTAGAAATGTTTCCGTTAAAAATCAGGTATAGCTCACTTTCCGTACCCTACCATATAGGCTATGGTATTTTTGGCGGCATGTGCCCGGTTATTGCCACCTATTTAGTTGAAAAAGCAAGACTGGCCGGCTCAGCCAACTACTACCTGGCGGGTTTAAATTATCCCCATGTATTAATGGCGCTGAGTTTTATAGTAGGTGTTTTGTACCTCAAAGAAAAAAAAGGCATTCAATCGTTTATTTCCATTCATTCAAAAAGCTGGAACAATGCAAAGAAATGGATGGGTATGGTATGGATACTATTGGGTATAACGGCTGTTTATCTTGGATTATTTCAATTGGGGCTGCCCAAACTGCGGTCGGGCAACCAGGACGATATCATCTTTGGCAGCATTGTTATGTTTTTTATAACGCCTGTAGCCAGCATAGGCTTATTGCTTTTTGGAAAATATGCTTTGCAGGGAGCGTATGATGAATGAATAAAAAAGATGCTACCATAATTCAGAGCATTTATATGTTTCACAAAACTAAAAACCAGCATTATGAAATCGGTTATTATCACAGGCGCCAGCAAAGGCATCGGTCTTGAAACAGCACTGGCCTTTGCCAGGGCAGGTTACAAAGTTTTTGCTACCATGCGCAGTCCGGAAAACGCAAAAGCATTTCAAAAAATAATTTTCACCGAAGGCCTGGACATCCATATTTCAGCTATGGACGTAGATTCCGATGAATCAGTTAAAAAGTCGATTGACGCTATACAACAGGAGCATGGTCCGATAGATGTGTTGGTAAACAATGCTGGCATAGAGCGCCATGGTTCCATTGAAGAATTATCCATAGCCGATTTTAAAGCCATTATGGAGACCAATTACTTTGGTGTTATCCGCTGCATACAGGCCGTGTTGCCAGCGATGCGCAGTAAACGAAACGGGTGCATTATTAATGTGGGTTCTATATCGGGAAAAATTGCCAATACGCCGCTGGGCGGTTACTCGGCCAGTAAACATGCGCTGGAAGCACTTACTGAGGCATTGGCACAGGAGGTAAAACCTTTTAACATAAGGGTATACGTTGTTGAACCAGGTATTATCGATACCCAAATGGCGGCAGACATCAGTATCAACAGTCCCTCTGTTTATCCGCAGGTGAAGCGCTTTGGAGGCTTGTTTGCAGCATCGCTTAAAACGCCCACGCCGCCATCATTGGTTGCGGATAAAGTGCTTGAAATTGCCGATAGTGATACC
>Ga0157378_10002830_pt1 | contig 15462 bp, 12 predicted proteins | sample M65metaG_FD_115309 | JGI IMG/M metagenome (GOLD analysis project Ga0157378, IMG submission 115309) | Miscanthus rhizosphere microbial communities from Kellogg Biological Station, Michigan, USA - M6-5 metaG | ecosystem: Host-associated > Plants > Roots > Rhizosphere > Soil | place: USA: Michigan...
CTTCCAACGGAACCTGGCGCTTTCTCGCCTCCGGTGACTCACGCAACTGCGGCGACGTGGTCATGCCCGGAATCGCGGAAACCGCCAAGAAAAATCAGGTCGCCTTCTACTGGCACCTCGGCGACCTGCGGCTGACTTCCAACTTTGACGAGGACATCGCGCACCAGCCCGAGCACATCGCCAAGCCCCTTTCTATCACCGAATATTACAATATCGAGTGGCCCGACTACATCGAAAGCCAGATCAAGCCGTTCGGCGAAATACCGTTTTTCCTGGGAATCGGAAATCACGAAACTGTTCCCCCGTACAAAACGCGCCAGGATTTTCTGTTGCAATTCGCGGATTGGCTGGACTCGCCGGTATTGCGCGCGCAACGCCTGAAAGACGATCCCACCGACTACCGCATGAAAACCTATTTTCACTGGATCGATCGCGGCGTCGCCTTCTACTACCTCGATAGTGCTACGGCTGAACAGTTTGACAATGCGCAGTTGCGCTGGTTCGAGGGCACTCTGGCCAAGGACTTAGCCGATCCCGCCGTCCTAACGATCGTGGCCGGGATGCACAAAGCGCTGCCGGAAAGCATCTCCGCCGGGCACAGCATGAACGAATCTCCGACGGGTATCGAAAGCGGGCGTCGCGTCTATGCCGACCTGCTCCGCGCGCGAGACGAAGGCCACAAGCACGTCTACGTGCTCGCCAGTCATTCGCACTATTACATGGACGGAATTTTCAATACGGATTACTGGAAACAGAATGGCGGAGTCCTGCCCGGATGGATCGTGGGAACCGCAGGAGCGGTGCGCTATGAGTTGCCGCCGCATTCGTCCGACGCGCGCGCGGCACTGCCAAATGTATACGGCTCATTGCTGGGGACGGTAAAGCCTGACGGCGAGATCACCTTCGGGTTTCAAAAGTTGGAAGAGAAAGACGTTCCCGAGACCGTCGCCCGTCGCTATGGCAAGGATTTCGTGCACTGGTGCTTCGCCGAAAATTCGCAGGTGAAGCATCAGTAGCACAGGCTTCAGCCTGTGGCTCTTCGCTGTATGCGAGAGTCAAACCGAAAGGCAAAAAGCCCGTGCTGCCTACGCTCGCAGATAATCCGCCTGCCAGTTCTTAATCATCTGTTTGATGGCCTTGCGGTTGTTCATCTTGTCGTCGAGGACTTTTCGCGCCAGCGCCGGAAGCTCCGCGTCGCCGGCGAAGCGCAACGCACACATCTGCCCCACGGTGAATTCCGAAATGCGCGGACGCAGCTCCACCGGCAGAACTTCGGCCATGCGCAGCCTCATTTCCAGGCGAATTACCCGGTCCTGCACCGTGATGGCAAAAACTCGCGCGAAGAAAGCGAGCAACAACAATGCAATGGCCAGGAGAATCCCGAAGATGGATTCAAACGAAACTCCCGCTTTCACCAGGTGATAAATCGACCACCCGACATTTACCAGCAACACCGGAAGCACGAACATGTGGAACGGCGGCACCAGCCGGGTATGATTCTGCAGATTCTGCGGTTTTTCAGCGGCCATAAAAACTCACCATCCTCTCGTTTTCGAAAAAATCTAGCGCATGGGTTCGGGAAATGACGAAATCGGATCGATGTCCACCGGAATGGCGGACGCCGCTTCGAGAGCCTTAGCCAGATCCGGCGGGACCGCGCCATATTTGGCGAACCAGGCTTCGACGCGCGCGCGGTCTCCCGTGGCTTCCTGCTGCAGCAATTCTTTTGCCAGCGCTGCGACTGTTTCCGGCATGCGGCCCAAATTGATGGCGTAGCGCCCCGTTGTCGGATCGTGCGCAATAGCGCCGCGTTCCGTGAAGAAATTGAATTCCATGATTTCGGCGCGGCCATGTGCCTCCGCGACGCCAAATCGCACGGTCCGGAAAATTCCGGCTACCTCGGACGCATAGTATCCGTTTAATTTTTCCTTGGGCAGGTCACCGCGATCGACGAGCCACTTCAGTCCGTACAGGCCCACAATATCGGCCTTCGCTTCCTCCAGTCCCGAAAACGATGGCCCAATCGATTCCCGCACATCCCTCCGTCCCGCCGACGTGCGAGCGAACGTCGGCCCGAGCCCGTGCGAAATTTCATGCATCATGGTGGTTGCGAGATAGCCTTCCGCGGAAGCCAGCGCCGCGTCCGCGGGACGCAGCAGGAGCTGGGCGATCGGCAGGATGACGTAATTCACCCGTGCGTCCAGGAAATTTTTAAAGAAAATTTTCTTCGAGCCCTTTTGTTCATGAATGCGCGGGTCGTTCGGCAGATTGTCAGCCACTGCCTGGTAGCCGTGCCGCAAATCACCCGCGCGATATGGCGTGTCCATCACTTCCATGGGAGAGAAAAGCCCGCGCTTCGAGGGACGATCCTCAGCCGCCAGCGGCAGGCTGTCCTGAATATCCGGAACATATTTCTGAAACACATCCAGCTTGCTGCTTTCCGCTTCGTTGCGCACGAGGATTGCCGCGCCGTAGGAAGTTTTCACGCCGAGGAAATCGTCCAGATACGTTTCGTACGGCGCAAAGATTACATCGAATTTCGGATTGATCAGGCTGACCCAGGCAATGTCGCTGTCAAAATACTGATCGGATTGCAGCGCGTCGGCGCGCAGCCGCAGAAATTTGGCAAAGGCCGGATCATCCGAAAAACTCGCGGCGTCTCGCAGCGCTTGGGCCGCCGGATCGACCCACTGTTTGTAAGCGACATGGTAGGGAATTGTCTGCAGCGCGGCGCCGTTGCGGCGAACCACGGTCCACGGATCGTACAGCGCCGATTTCTGATCGGGATGTGCGGCCACATAGTGGTCGATCTCCTCGTGCGTCAGATCGGACGGAAACAGTGCGCGTCCCGGTGGCCACGGTGCGGTTCCAACGAACGGCGCATTATTGTTGATCAGATCGAAACGGCTGCCATTGATGCGCAGAAACCGGCGTAGCGCGATATCTTTCGGGTCGCGGCTCGCGGCGAGCGACTGGTACAGTTTCAACCCTAGCGGATCGCTCTGCCGCCAGTAAATGGACTCCAGATTCTGGCAGGCCTCGACCAACTTGGCGAGCATTTGCCGCTCGCGAGAAGTGAGCTTCGCAGAATCAAACGGCATTCGCACCGGCTTGAATTTTGCCAGCTGTTCGTCGAGGTTCTGCGCGATGACCAGTTTCTGCGCGGCCGGCTTCGCTTTATTTTCCGTTTGTGAAAAAGAGCGAATCGGCGATGCAGCCGCAAAAATTGCGAGGAGCGCGAGAATGAGAGCTGGTTTCAAGGCAGGAAACATGTCCCGGATTCTAGCAGAGTTCCGCAGCCCGCGGAAAAGGTCGAGGTAGCACAGACTTAAGTCTGTGGGGGTTCGCGCATGTAACCCTCAAAAGTCACAGACTGAAGTCTGTGCTACTTGTGTGAGCACTTTCACCGCGCTTCCATACCCTTGGATTTCAGTACCGGAGTGATTCCGGGCGAAGTGATGAATTGAAGCAGCGCCTTGGCCGCTCCCGCATCATGTGCATTCGTGGCCACGCCGCCGGCGAAATTGATATAGCTTTGCAGTTCGGCCGGCATTGGGCCGACCAGATCCACGCCCGGGAAAAACTCAATTTCGGGAACGAGTGAGATGACCAGTTCCACTTTGCCGGCGGCCACATTCATCTGAGGGCGGCCCGCCTCCGCGTCCAGCACCAGCTTGGACTTAACAGCGTCGGTGATACCCAGTTTGGCGAAAATATCCCTGGTATGCGCCGAACTCGCGCCCGTGGGATTGAAACTGATGGATTTTACACTCAGCAAAGTTTTCTTTAACGCCTCTGGCGTGCTGATATCCGGCTTGGGAGCCCCCGCGCGAACGCCCAAGCCGATTCCGGTACGCGAAATATCGGCGCGCGAACCCGCCGTGACTTTTCCTTTCTGGATCAGATCATCCAGCACATCGGCGGTGATGATCGCACCGTCAAACGGCTCGCCGGACTGAATCTTGTCCCGAAGGTTTTTTGAGGAATCGAATTGGGCCACGAGTTTGCGGCCCGTGGCCCGCTCGATCTGCGGCGTCACTTCCTCCACAACCGTCTTCATGCCGTCGGAGACCATCACGTGCAGTTCGCTGGTCTGCCCCTGGGCGACATCCTCGGGAAAAATAAATAATCCGAAGCACAGAACGAGCGCGGCCGCTGCGTTTGCGGCAATAAATCTGCGGTCCAAAGGATCCTCCAGGTTGGTGAGACCTTATGTACCACAACCGTCGGGTACAGCGGTATGTAATCCGGGGAACGCGAAGAAAAATAATCGTTTGGCCATCCCCAAAACGCGCCTACAGCGGCTGGTCAGGCCGAGCGATCGTCCGCCACATGTGAGCCACCGGGCTGCCGTCATTCCCCAATCCCTCTTTCGGCTGTTTGAAATGGCGTCCGATGATGTCGACCAGCGGGTCGATGGAGACCACCGCGTTCCGATCAAACGCGTACAAATCGTTCACCGTGACGAGCCGCGCGTCCATGTACCACGGATGCTTGCGCACCGTCTTGTAGGTTTCCTGGATGTACGGTGGGGGAACGTAGTCCGAGCCAAACAATTGCCTGTACAAATCGGGATATTCATACCCGACGGAAGGATCGGGAAAGTAGCGCAGCGCCTGATGGTAGCGAATCGCAAAGCTTACCTTTTCCGGAACGTATGGCTCGAAGAGTTGCGCGCCCCACCAGCCGTGATCGGTGCGAATAATTTCCTGCACCACGTCGTGCAGCAGGCAAGCCAGAATAATTTCCTCGGTCATACCGTTCTTCATTGCCAGGTGCGCGCTCTGCAAAACGTGATTCGAAGTGTCCATAAACCGCAGCTTGAAAAAATCATATAGCGTGGGATTCGCAGGCATCGGCGCAAGCCGCTTTACATTTTCGCCGGTGCGCGGAACGTACATGAAGCCCACGCCTTCCCGATATTTGCGAGTTTCGATTTGCGCTTCGACCTCGGCGACGGTGGGATATTTCTCCGGCTTTTCCTGATCCCATGCAGGATCTCCGGTTTTGGCCTGCGCCTTGTTCAGCTCGGACATCATGTGCGATTCCAGGGCGTCGGCGCGCGATTCGGAGTCCATCTGCTCAACCGCTTTCGGACCGCCGAGGCTATCGAGAAACGCTTTTTTGTCGATGTCCATGGGAACCTCCACGCCGCGAAAATCTGCTTTTTACTTCTCACTAAAACGGTAGACCCGTGATCCACTCATGTCAACCGCAGTCAACCCATGAGTTAGGGCCATGATTTATGGTGTTTTGGAAAGAGCTGGAATGGTGTTTTGTAGCGCCCGTCTACCAGACGGGCATCCGTTCGAATGTAAAATACGCCTCGAATCCCTCATACGCAAGATGCCGTCTGGAAGACGGGCGCTACAAAATCGAATCCGGACCCTGCGACTCGGGCGACGTCAACTCAGGCCAGATCCTCCGGCCGTACCGGCAGGCGGCGGACCCGTTTTCCAGTAGCGGCAAAAATGGCATTACACAGCGCGGGAGCAACCGGCGGCAGCACAAATTCACCGGCGCCCGTCGGCGGCAGCTCGCTCGGTATTATGTGCACTTCGACTTCCGGCATTTCATCGAAGCGCAGCATCTTGTAATCGTTGAAATTGGTTTGTTTCACTCGCCCGCGATCAATCGTAATCTGGCTGTAGAGTGCTGCCGTCAGGCCGTAAACAATGCAACTGCGCGCCTGCGCGTCAATGCTCGAAGGATTCACGATCCGCCCGCAATCCAGCGCGCATACCACGCGGTGAACTTTCAGCGTTCGCACGGCGCGATTCACGGATATTTCCATCACCTGCGCAACATAACCGTCATAGGAACTGACGAGAGCGATCCCGCGAAATCGCCCCGCGGGCAGCGGCTTGCCCCATCCTGCGTTCTGCGCGGCCGTCTCCAGCACCGCAAGGTGCCGCGGCGATTTCGAGAGCAATCGGCGGCGCAATTCGTAAGGATCCTTTTTCCCGGCCGTAGCGATTTCGTCGATAAAACTTTCCAGGAAAAATCCGTTCTGCGACGCTCCCACCGACCTCCAGAAGCCGATCGGAATAGGCGTATTCACCAGTTGAAAATCGACTCGTATGTTAGGAATCGCGTAGGGCACGCTGTCCAGGCTTTCCACGCTACGATGATCGAAATTATCCTTAAGCGGCCCGAATCGCGCCATCAGCGCGGGCGAGGAGACCCGGCTGCTCCACACCACCGGCCAGCCGTCCGCGTCCAGACCCGCGGAACATCGCGCGTGAGAAACCATCCGGTAGTAATCGTGCTGCATGTCGTCTTCGCGCGACCAGGTGACTTTCACCGGCGCACTCATGGCTTTTGACACTTCCACCGCTTCGCCAATAAAGTCCGCCTCAAATCGGCGGCCGAACCCGCCGCCGAGAAAAGTCGTATGGACGAATACGGCACCCGCATCCAGACCGCAGATTTTGGCAGCTGTCGCCTGAGAACTGGTCTGCGCCTGCGTGGGCGCCCAGACATCGCAGCGGTCCGCGCGCACGTGCGCTGTGCAATTCATCGGCTCCATCGTAGCGTGCGCCAGGAAGGGAACTTCGTAGTCGACTTCAAATTTGTGCGAGGCACTTGCCAGCCCCGCGTCAACGTCACCTTCTTTTCGCGCGACCGGCCCGGGTTTCACCGCGCCATCGGCAAGCTGTTTGCTGATCAACTCGCTGGTCAGCTCCGCATTCGGCCCTTCGTCCCATTTCACTTCCAGCGCGCGCCGGCCTTCCATGGCTGACCAAGTGCTGTCGGCGACCACCGCGACGCCGTTGGAGATCTGGATCACATCTTTCACGCCGGGAATCGCGCGCGCTTTCGTGGCATCGAAGCTCGCCGCCTTCCCTCCGAATACCGGGCAGCGCGCCACCACCGCATAAAGCATTCCCGGCAGGCGCACGTCGATGCCGTACTGCGCGCTGCCATTCACTTTTTCAGGAGTGTCGAGCCGCTTGGTCGCCTTGCCGATTAATCGATACTGAGCAGGCTCCTTGAGCGGCACGTTTTGTGGGACGGGCAACCTGGATGCCGCCTCCGCGAGGCTGCCATAACTTGCAGTGCGCTTCGTTGGCGTGTGAACGATGGTGCTGTTCTCCGCGCTGCACTCGGATACGTCGACGCCCCATTTCTGCGCGGCTGCCTGCAACAGCATGGCGCGCGCCGTGGCGCTCGCTTTGCGCAGCGGGTTCCACGATGTGGGAGTGCCGGAACTTCCGCCCGTGCCCTGCACTCCGAATCTTGGGTTGATGTAAACCTTGTCGGCAGGGGCGAATTCGGTGCGCACTTTGTTCCAGTCGCAGTCCAGTTCGTCGGCCGCAATCATCGCCAGACCCGTCAGGATACTTTGGCCCATTTCGGACTTGTCGATGAGAATAGTAACCATGTCATCTGCGCCGACGTGCACCCAGGCGTTAAGGACAATCGGGGATTCCGGCGCTGCCGCAAGCGCTTCCGGATTACCATGAAAATAAAATCCGATCAGCAATCCGGCTGCACCGCCGCCGCTCGTTTTCAGGAAACTTCGGCGATTCATAGTGTGTGCGCTGTGACTCATGCTTAACCTCCGGTTGCCCGAACTTAGCCCAGTCTCAAATTACCCGAAATCGTATGGCTGGGCGATGGGCAAGTCAACCAAGTCGGGATGGCCAGTGGCGCGGGCTTCAGCCTGCGGAATTTTAACCTTGCAAGGACTAACGCCCGCAGCCTGAAGCCCGCGCTACAAGTTCTCGTCTATGCTCAGTGGCCGTCCATAAATTTTTGTTTCGTCGAGTCGCGGCAATCGTATGATTACACCGATGAGCGGGCGCGCCAACTTCTTCGTCCTACTGGCGGCACTATCCCTTGCGCCTTTCGTGCGGCCAGCCGCTTGCAGCGGAGCCGGCGAACCACATCCTTCATCGAGCAATCCAGCCAAGAAAGATAAAAGCAACGCCAAGGAAAACTTCGCCGGCAAACTTCCGATCCAAGAATTGAACCAGCAGGAAGCTATCTTGCACGCACTGAACCGGCTCGGCTTCGGCCCTCGACCGGGGCAAGTCGAACAAATTTAAAAAACGGGCCTCGAAAACTGGATCCAGGCGCAGCTTCATCCCGAAAATATCAGCGACTCCGAAGTTGATGCGCGACTCAGTCAATTTCCGGCGCTCGGCCTCAGCGCCGCCGAACTGCTCGCTCACTATCCTCCCCAGGACGTTGCCGCCAAGCGACTGGGGATGAAAATCGACGAATACCAGAAACGTTTGAGGGATCTTGCGAGACAGCCGGGCCGCTCCGATTCTCTGCCGTTCAAGGACCCGAATGAAATTGTGAACCAGCTGGTGGCCGCGAAAATGGTCCGCGCCGTATATAGCCAGAGGCAACTTGCCGAGCAGCTAAGCGATTTCTGGTTCAATCATTTCAACATTTTTGTATACAAGGACGCCGATCGCTGGTATCTGATTCCCTACGAGCGCGACTCGATCCGCCCGCACGTGCTCGGAAAATTCCGCGAGTTGCTGCAAGCCACGGCGAAAAGTCCCGCGATGCTGTTTTACCTCGATAATTCCTCGAGCGCCGACCCGCAGGCCTTCGACCGCCTCAAACACAATCCAGTGCGCGAACGATCAGGCGAAAAACTTCCTCCGCTCGGCCCAAAACGCGGCCTGAACGAAAATTTCGGCCGCGAACTGATGGAGTTGCACACTCTGGGCGTCGACGGCGGCTACCAGCAAGGCGACGTCAGCGAAGTCGCTCGCGCATTCACGGGCTGGACCATCGCGTCGCCGCGCGAAAATCCTTCATTTTATTTCGACGAACGAATTCACGATCCCGATCCGAAGCGCGTGCTCGGAAAAAAATTCAAGGCCGGCGGAATCAAGGACGGAGAGCAGGTTCTCGATCTGCTGGTGAAAAATCAGCACACGGCGCGCCACATTTCGCTGCAACTCGCGCAGCATTTTGTTTCCGACGAGCCGCCTCCGGCGCTGGTCGAGCGCATGGCCAAGTCCTTTGAAAAATCCAAGGGCGACATACGCGCCGTGATGACGACCATGATTTATTCTTCGGAGTTCTGGTCGCTCGAGGCCTTCCGCGCCAAAGTAAAAACACCGTTTGAACTCGTAGCCTCCACGACGCGCGCGCTGGGCGCCGACGTGGACCAGCCGTTGCAGCTCGCGCAGTGGGTGGCACGCATGGGAGAGCCCCTGTACCAATGCCTGCCGCCCAATGGCTACTCGGACAAGGCTGCCGCCTGGGTCAGCACGGGAGCGCTCCTCACCCGTGTGAATTTTGCGGTCGCGCTGACCGGCAACAAAGTGCGCGGCGCGCAGGTAGACATTAATTCTCTGGTGGGCACCGACGTGGGAAGTAATCCGCAGTTGGCGCTCTCCCGCGTGGAGGAAGAATTCCTCGCGGGACAAGTGTCCGATTCAACGCGTGCAACGCTCGAAAAGGAAATGGCGGAGCCGCGGATTCTGGGCGCAAAGCTGGATGACCCGGTAACGCGGATCAATGTCAGCTTGATCACCGGCCTGGTGCTCGGTTCGCCGGAATTTCAGAAGCGCTGAGTAGCACAGCCACTCCAGGTGTGTGCTTTTTGTTGGTTGCTGAGAATCCGGCCAGCCGAGAATGGGCGAAGCTGTCGCGTATCTCACCGGTATTGTTATTCGCCTTCGACGACTTCCTGGCTTTCCACGCTTCCGCAAGACCGCACGGGCAAGAGTGCCTGTGCCACGAAAGCGCACGTCAGGGGCGCGCGCGTACGGCGCTTCGCGCGGCGACGTAATCGCGCATCGCGGCGTCGAACGCCCGCTCGAGTTTCTGGACCAGCGGTCCCATCACCACGGAATACCGGTGGCCGCAAATTTCGCTCACCCCCAGCAAGGTGCGGTTCGTCGACGTGATGAACACTTCATCCGCGGCGTTCAAATCAGCCATGGTCAGCATCTTTTCCGTCATGGAAACACCCGCTCCCGGAGCGATTTCGAGCAGCACGCTGCGCGTCACCCCTTCGAGGCACCCGGAAGAAAGCGGCGGCGTGTAAACGGCGCCGCCCGTCACACAAAAGATATTCGCGGACGTGCATTCGGCCACTTCACCGCGCTCGTTCAGCAGAATCACTTCGGTCCAGCCCGCCTTCTGCGCTTCCGCCAGGTGCCACACATTGTTCAGCCAGGAAGTTGTTTTCACCCCGGCAAGCGCAGAGGCCGCATGGCGCGCATGTTCCGCGACGCTCAGGCGCGCGTCCGGCACATGCGGCGGAAGTCCTGCCGTGCATAAGATCAGGTCGACTTCCGGCATTGGCTCTTCGCTGCGCCAGAAACCAACTCGGTTGTAGATCATGTAGATGCGCGCCGTGCCCTCGACCACCTGATTGGCGCGCAGTAGCTCGCCGAGATCTCGCCGCACCGCCGTCGCATCGAACGCAAACGGGAGCCGGACGCGCCCCGCATCTTTTTCAAGCCGCCGCCAGTGGCGCTCGAAGGCAAACGGCTCGCCCTGAAACACCCGCATCGTCGTGAACAGTCCCCAACCGTTCGTGAGCCCTGCCTGACCCGGCGACAAACGCGCGTTATCGACGGAAACGATCCGGTCATTGTGAAAAATCTTCTGGTGGATCAAGTGGACCTCATGCGCACAGAAACCGCTGTTGAGCGCCCGGTTATTCTAACTCAGGCTGTCAGAAGTCGGTGCACTCGTAGATCACGGAGTGACGAACACACAATCAATTTGTTCGAATCTTGCCGACGCTCATGCTGCCGTGATGCGGTCCTCGGGCACCTCAACTTCATTGACACCGCGAAACGAGAACAGCAGTTTGACCAGATATTTCGAGGGATTTTCGGAAGTCTGTCGCATGACGTGGCCAACGGCTGCGGTGACTGCGGCGTGGAACAGGACATCTCCGGCCTGCAATCCCGCCAGATTCACGCGCACCGCTTGGCCCGGCGAAAGGGAAGCCATAGCTCACCTCTCGGCAAATTGTGGCCCCGACGTCCGGTAATTGCAAACGCCCCGCTCGACCATCATTCGGCTTCGATTGTCACCTTTCGCTTTGCGGGCTACTATGCACGGGCGCGGCTGTTCCAGCTGTTCGCGCCGCGACGGAGCAGTTCATGCTGCCAATAAAATCGCGTCTTCCACGGAGATTTTTCCCCGCCCTCGTGTCGATCTCCTTGCTGTGCGGTTGTTCGCGCGCCCCGAGCCCGCCGGTAGCGGGCCTCGCTGCGTTTTCCGGCGATCGTATCCTCAACGATATACGCACCCTTTCGTCGGATGAATTTGAAGGGCGCGGCCCTGCCTCCAAAGGCGAACAGCTGACCATCAAATATGTGGAAGATCAATTCCGTTCGGCGGGCCTCGAGCCCGGCAACCCCGATGGAACTTATTTGCAGAACGTTCCGCTCGTGGGGATCACGCCGGATGCGGGTATGAAGTTCACGTTGACGGGGCACGGCCAAAAACTCGAACCAAAATTTCAGGATGATTTCGTGGCATGGTCCAAGCGCGTGACGGAAACATCCCGCATCGATGCCGACTTGATCTTTGTGGGTTACGGTGTACAAGCGCCGGAATTTCAGTGGGACGATTTCAAAGGCCTGGATGCAAAGGGCAAAATTTTCGTTGTGCTCGTCAACGATCCGCCCGTACCCGATCCGGCGGATCCTTCAAAGCTCGATCCCAAAATGTTCGGCGGCACGGCGATGACCTACTACGGACGCTGGACCTACAAATTCGAAAAAGCCGCGCAGATGGGAGCCGCTGGCTGCGTGATCATTCACCAGACCGACCGCGCCGGATATCCCTGGGAAGTGGTGCGCAACAGTTGGAGTGGAATCCAATTCGATCTGGCGTCAGCCGACAAAAATATGGGGCGCCTGGCCGTGGAAAGCTGGATTACTTCCGATTTTGCCGCGAAACTATTTCGCGCCGCCGGGCAGGACCTGGACAAGCTAATCGGAGCGGCCGCACGCCGCGATTTCAAGCCGGTGCCGCTGGGCGTCCATGCAAATCTCAGCATTCACAATAAGCTCCAGACCATCGATTCGCACAATGTGATTGCCAAGCTCACTGGAAGCGATCCCGATCTGAAAAATTCCTTCGTGATTTACACTGCTCACTGGGACCACTTCGGAATCGGCCCGGCCGTGAACGGCGACAAAATTTATCACGGCGCAGTCGACAACGCCTCAGGCACCGCGGCGCTTCTGGAAATGGCTCGCGCCTACAAAGCGTTGCCGTGGCCACCGAAGCGCTCCATTCTCTTTCTATCCGTGACGGCCGAAGAGCAAGGACTGCTCGGCTCGCGGTATTATGTGGAGCACCCGCTGTATCCGCTCGCCCGCACCGCACTCGACATCAACATGGACGGAATGAATGTGAAAGGACGCACGCGCGACATTGTGCAAATCGGCCGCGGCGCCTCCACTCTGGACGATGTGGTCGAAGCTGTGGCGAAGGAACAGAGGCGCGTCGTGAAGTTTGATCCCGAACCCGAAAAGGGCCTTTACTACCGCTCCGACCATTTTGAGTTTGCCAAAAATGGTATTCCCGCGTTTGATCCGGACGCGGGCGTGGATTTCATCGGCAAACCCGACGGTTGGGGCCTCGAGGAGCGGCGAATGTACACATCCATGAGATATCACAAGCCGGCCGATAAGATCGAACCGGACTGGGACATGAGCGGCGCGGTGGAGGACGGCCAATTATATTTTCTGGTGGGCTACCGAGTGGCTAATAATTCGAGCGTGCCAGAATGGAACCCAGGGTCGGAATTCAGGGCCATCCGGGACGCTTCGCTCAAATCCGCAGGGCGACTTCCTTGACGTCAGTCACAGGTCGTCAAAGCGGTTGATCCTCAGCCGTTTAACCCTCGGGGCCCCCGTGACTTCTAGGGGTATATTTTTGGTGCCATCCGCGAAATTCGTGTTGACACTCCAGTGCCTTCTCCTTACTCTTGTACCCGCAAGCACTTCGGGAGGTTTATGTGCGTAGACTGATCATTGCGACTTTGATTGCAACATCGAGTCTCATCTTAGCTGCAACTCCTATGATAGCAGCGCCTGCGAGTTCGCCTTCGGCGCCGCTTGGTGTTGTGGTGTCCTCTGAAAACGCCAACGTTGGTGCGGGTGTAACTACCAGCGGCGCTACAATTTATGATGGCGACCGGCTGCAGACACCGGCCAATGCCACGCTTCGCGTCCGGTTCGGCTCCGGCCAGATGGTTTTGCGCCAGAACACGACTGCCGACGTACACGCTCTGACGAACGGTTTCTCCGCGAATCTCGCGACCGGAACCGTAGTTCTCGCTTCCGCTGAGGGCCAGACGTTCCAGGTGCTCGCGGACGGAGCGACAATTCGCCCGGCGAATGCTCAGCCGACTTCCGGCCAGGTCACCATGATCAGCCCGACGGAACTGGTTTTGACCAGCACCCGTGGAACGCTGGAAGTCTCCATGGGCGACGAAGTTAAGACCGTCGAAGCGGGCAGTTCGTACCGGATGGAAGTTGAGACTGCTGACTCTGGTTCGAATTCGAATCCGCAGCAACCGCACGCCACCGCGCGCAATCGGTTCTTGTGGATTGCCATCCCCGTAGTCGGCGCGGTGACCGGCGTCGTGGTTTGGCGCGCCCTCGTCAGCCCCACCACTCCCTAACCGAAGCAACACGATTTCACGAGTTTTCAGGGCGGCCGAAATCGGCCGCCCTTTTTTGTGCCTGCGGAAGTGTTTCGGGAGTCCCGACTTCAAACCCAGGGGCCCGCCACCGTGCACGAAAGCTTGTGTAGCCCGATTGGGCATCGGCTACCGATGTCGGCCAGGGTCCGCATGCCGTTCTTGGTAAAATACCGTCATGCGGTCCTCCGCGGCGCGTACTGTTCGATTATTCGCGGTTCTATGCCTGGCCTCAGCCGTCACAGGGGGTGTGTCCGCGGACACCATCTACCTGAAGAATGGCCGAAAAATCACGGCCTCTCATGTCACCCAGGAAAATGGCCAGGTAAGCTATGAGACTTCCGCGGGACGTCTGAGTTTTCCGGTCTCCATCGTTGATCGGGTTGTTCATGACGATTCCTCTCCGATTTCGACCGCAGGAACGGTTGCGGACCGTGCGGCCAACCTGCCCATTGCGCCGCCCGACGCTCTGTCCTCTCCCACCAAAAGCGCCGCCGTGCGCGATGGTTCGATTGACAAGAATCTTCTTTCGGAGCTTGAATCCGAGGCGTCCGCAAATCCTTCGCCCACAGCCGTGGCGCGGGTCGTCGCAGCGGAAAGGGCGGCGGCCCAGTTCGAAATCAGCGTAGGTGATTTCGAACGCGCAGTGGATCACTACAACGTCGGTCTTCGCTATGACCCCAACAATGCCGGCTTGCTGATGGAAGCAGCCTACCTGCATCTGCGGCGCAGCGAATACACCACCGCGCTTGATTTACTCCAGCATGCCAGGAGCATCGAACCGGACTCCGCCGACGTTGCCAAGCTTTCCGGTTGGGCCTACTACGGGTTAAACCGGGCCGCCGACGCCGTTACACAATGGAAGCGCGCCATGGAGCTCAAGCCCGATGAAGAGATCAAGCACGCGCTCGAAAAAGCGGAACGCGACGCCCGGGAGGAAGCCGAATATCACGAAGGGGAGACCGCGCACTTCCGCCTTAAGTATAACGGCGGAGCAGCCCCGGAACTTGCGGCGGCAGTACTCAAGACTCTCGAGGCTGAATTTGAGGAAATTTCCACCACGTTAAATTACGTACCGCCCGAACCCATCGGTGTGATCCTCTACACCAACCAGACGTTCATGGACATCACGCGCGCGCCCAGTTGGTCCGGAGCGCTTAACGATGGCCGCATACGCGTCCCGGTCGAAGGCCTGAGTTCTATGACCGGCGAGCTTGCACGCGTCCTGAAGCATGAGCTGACCCACAGTTTCGTCAGTCAGAAGACGGCAGGGCATTGCCCGGTGTGGTTGCAGGAGGGACTCGCCCAGTACATGGAGGGGAAACGCAGCCGGGCGAATGCCGGAGCGCTGGCTTCCGCGTACGAGCGCCACATGGAGGTCTCACTCCTGTCATATGAAACATCGTGGCTGACCTTGCCTAAGGAAGCCGCGTCCGTGGCCTACGCATGGTCGCTCGCGGTTGTCGAGTCGATCGTTACGGTGAACGGGATCGATGACCTGGGGCGGATTCTGGATCGCCTGGCTGCGGGCTCGACGGCGGAAGATGCCAGCCGCGCCGTTCTACGCGAGGACTATCCCGGGCTGATGCTGTCTACCGCGCAGTTTCTACACAAAGCCTACCTGTAGGGAATTTTCAAATCGTCGTCAGCAGGCCCGCAAGAAGCGCGGCGCGTTCGGGCAGCGCGCGAACCAGAACATTCTCGTTCGCGCCATGCGCAGATTCGCCCACCGCGCCTAGTCCATCGAGCGTCGGAACTCCGAGCGCCGCTGTAAAGTTTCCGTCCGAGCCGCCGCCGACGAAGGCCTCACC
>Ga0157378_10002831_pt1 | contig 15456 bp, 15 predicted proteins | sample M65metaG_FD_115309 | JGI IMG/M metagenome (GOLD analysis project Ga0157378, IMG submission 115309) | Miscanthus rhizosphere microbial communities from Kellogg Biological Station, Michigan, USA - M6-5 metaG | ecosystem: Host-associated > Plants > Roots > Rhizosphere > Soil | place: USA: Michigan...
CGGACGGGCAACGGCAGCGCGCGGGGCGCCTACCATCGCTACGTCCCGTCGCGCGACTCGTTCAACTTCCAGGCCGTCGGCAACGGCAACCTGACGCCGCAGGAACGCAGCAATGTGTTCGTCAACGGCAACTACAAGTTGACCGACAGCGTCGAAACCTACATCGAGGCGTACCACAACAAGACGCAGTCGGCCTCGATCATCGCGCCGCAGCCGATCGACACGCTCGGCAGCCCGCTGGTCGTCTCCGCGCTGAGCTACTACAACCCGTTCGGCGTGGATTTCAGCAACGTCGCGAACCGCCTGAAGACACGTTCCGTCGGCAACGGCAACCGCGTCAACAACAACAGCACGCAAAACGACGAGGTCGTGGCCGGTTTCAAGGGCACGATCGGCGACACCGGCTGGCAGTGGAACGCGTATTTCAACTATTCACACACCAGCTTCCTCAACCATACCTCCGGCTACATCAACCTGAAGAAGATCGGCGCCGGCATCGGTCCGTCGTTCCTCAACGCACAAGGCGTCGTGCAATGCGGCACAGCGGCCAATCCGATCGCGCTGACCGACTGCGTGCCGTTCAACTTCTTCAACGTGTTCGATCCGGCGACGATCGCCGCTTTCAACACCGCATCCGGCAATACGTTCACCCAGGCGACGGCGTGGGAAAAATCCGAGGTGCTCGAAGTCAACGGCAGCGCGTTCGAGCTGCCCGCCGGCACGGTGCAGGTCGCGGCCGGTTTGAGCCATCGCAAGAACTTCAGCGAAACCATCCCCGATGCGATCGAGGTGCCGGATCCGAACAACAGCTTCATTTGCGATATCGGCACCGGTTGCGTGTCGGCGCTCAACGGCTCGTTCAGCATCAAGGAAGCGTACGCGGAAGTGCTCATCCCGGTGCTGAAAGACGTGCCGTTCGCGAGCGCGTTGAACGTCACCGTCGGCGACCGCTACTCGAAGTACAGCAACTTCGGCAGCACCAACAACACGAAGTTCGCGATCGAGTATCGTCCGATCGAAGACCTGCTGTTGCGCGGCACGGTGTCGAAGGTGTTCCGTGCACCGACCACGTCGAACCTGTTTGCCGGTGCGGCGAGTTCCGCACCGCAGGCAGTGGATCCATGCTTCGGCCTGAACGCGTCGCAGCTGTCGGCGAACGCCGCCTGCCACGGCGTCGTGCCGAACAATCCGGACGGCACGTTCCACCGCTTGCCGGGCCAGACCAGCCAGATCAACGGCATCGCATCCGGCTCCGTCGCCGCGGGCTACGACTTGCAGCCGGAGAAGGGCAAGTCGTTCGACTACGGTTTCGTCTACGACCCGCATTGGCTGCCGGGCTTGTCGCTCAGTGCCGACCTGTGGCGCGTGTACTTGAACGACGAAATCAGCGCGATCACCGCGCAGAACGCGCTGACGCTGTGCTTCCTGCAGAACGGCGGCCCGACCTGCCCGCTGATCCACCGCGTCGCTGCCGGTCCGTCCCTCGGCCAGATCTCGTTCGTGCAAACGCCGACCGGCAACATCGGCCGGCTCGATGCGAAGGGCTTCGACATCCAGGCACACTACCGCGTTCCGGAAACGCCGATCGGCAACTTCACGATCAACTTCCAGTCGACCTACCTGGACCGCTTCGCCGACGATCCGGCGCCGGGCGTGCCGGGCGACTACGTGCAGGAATACGCCGGCCACTACTCGACCGGCGCCTCGGCGATCGCATACGCCAACTTCTCGCGCTGGAAAGCCTTGCTCGGCGTGAACTGGAACATGGGTCCGTGGAGTGCGGGCTGGACCGCGAAATACATCGGCAAGTACAACGTCGGCTACGTCAGCCCGCTCGCCGGCATCTCGGCGTGCCAGTCGAACACGCCGCCGGGTTGCGAGCTCAAATACGGCGCGTCCGTCTATCACAACCTGACGGCCGGCTACAACATCGAGCCGATCAACACGCGCGTGGACGTCGGTGTCGACAATGTCGGCGACAAGCAGCCGTCGATCCTGTTCCAGAACAACGTGCTCAATGGCAACGTCGACGTGAACACGTTCGACACGATCGGCCGCTTCTACTGGGCGCGCGTGACCGTCAAGTTCTAGTCGGCTTCGCCTTCGTCCGTAAATTGCCGCGCGGTTCGCCGCGCGGCTTTTTTTTGCGTTCGCCTATGCCATCAGTCATGCATCGATTGTTGCGACGAAAACCTTCGCACTTGAGTCTAATGATGAAGTGAAACGGAGGGGCAAAACGCAGATGGCTGCCGCCGATGACTGATACCTATCGTGCAACCGTCGCGCTGCAGACGCGCGCTCGGACATTTCGTTTTCCACTCGAAGCCGTTCGCGTCGAACGCGGCCGGCACCTGCATCTGGCCAAGAGCTCGCGCCTGTTCGCCAACAATGGATTGGTGGTGCTGTATTGCGACGGTGCAACGGCGTTGAACGTCGGTCCCGGCCTGTGCGCGGTATGGTGTCCGCTCAAGGGCGAAGTCCAGTTCGCCGAAAACGGTGCGCATTTCGCGGTCCCGAAGCGGTTCGTCTACGTGGCCGATTCCAACCGCAGCTACGACGCCGAAGTACCGGCCTCGGCGGCATGCCTTGCGATCGTCGCCTCGCAGACGACCTGGGCGGCGCTGCACGGTTTCGGCGACGACACGCAGTATCACGCTCCGGCGGTGTTCCCCGCACTGCATCCGGTCGCGAACGACATGCGCCGCGCGATTATCGCGTTCGCGCGCGAATGTTTCTCAAGCGCGCAGCAACGCCAGTCCTCGTCGCGTCAGGTGACGATGCTGGCCGGCATCGTGGCGCGCCTGCAGCAAGTGTTCGAGCCGCTGATCCAGCGCTGTCCGGGGCGCACGATCGCGCGCCAGCGCAGCGTGTTCCTGCGCATGCAGCGCACCCGCCTGCACATCGAGCTGTACAACGCGCTCGAACTCGACGTGTCGATGCTGGCGCATATGGCCAATTATTCGGTTTGGCAATTCATCAAGATCTTCCGCCAGGTATTCGTGGCGACGCCGCACGCGTACCTCGCGCGTTGCCGAGTCGAAGTCGCGACGCTGCTGCTCAGGAGCCGCAGCACGATGGGCGTGGCGGACGTCGCACGCGCCGCCGGCTTCAGCAGCCGCTCGGCGTTTTCGCGCAACATGAAGCAGATCAGCGGCTCGAGCGCGACCAAGCTGCGCGCGCTCGCCGCCGCCGACGAACGCGAGATCGAAGCCCCTGCCCTGCATTGGAGTTCGACATGACGGCCAAGCTGGTCGACCGCAAGCAGATTGCCATCGTCGCGGCGATCCGCGCCGGTGTCGAGCGCGCGCAATTGTCCAAGCGCTTCCAACTCGACGAAAAGCGTCTCGAAGCGATGGGCGCAAAATACAGCGGCATACCGGACGACATCCTGTTCGGCATCAACCGACTGTTCGACGACAACGACCGCCTGAAGCGACTCATCGCGGATTTGCGCGGGTAACGCTGCTCGTCCTGCGCTCGCATTTGTCTATTCGCTCGTCATTCCCGCGCAGGCGGGATGAACTGTTCAACAGCGGAACTGGTCATCCGGTTCGTGCCTTGCCTCATCCATCTTGGCTCGTCATTCCAGCGTCTGCACTGCGCGCCCGGGTTCGCGCCTGATATGATCTGCGGGCCTGCAATCAAGGATGTTTGGCCATGATCACCAGGGAAGATTCCGCACTGAGCAAAGTCCCCGAAGTCACGCTCGTCTTCTGGGCGATCAAGATCGCGGCGACCACGCTCGGCGAAACCGGCGGTGACGCGCTGTCGATGTCGCTCGATCTGGGTTATCTGCTGAGCACCGCGATTTTCGCAGCGCTGTTCGCGGTCGCGGTGGCGGCGCAGATTCGCGCGCGCGCGTTCAATCCGTGGCTGTACTGGCTGACCATCATCGCCACCACGACGGTCGGCACGACGCTGGCGGATTTCGCCGACCGTTCGCTCGGTATCGGTTACGCCGGCGGCAGCGCGTTGCTGCTGGTCTTGCTGCTGGGTTCCCTGTTCGTGTGGTACCGCACGCTCGGCACGGTCGCGATCAACTCCGTGCGCTCGCCGCCGTCGGAAGCGTTCTATTGGATCACGATCATGTTCTCGCAGACGCTCGGCACGGCGCTCGGCGACTGGACGGCCGACACCGAGGGGCTCGGCTATCTCGGCGCGATGATGATCTTCGGCGGCCTGCTCGCGGTGCTCGCCGCGGTGTACCTGTGGACGCGCGTTTCGCACACGCTGCTGTTCTGGGCGGCGTTCATCCTGACGCGTCCCTTGGGTGCCGTGGTCGGCGATTTCCTCGACAAGCCGCACGAACAAGGCGGGTTGGAGTTGAGCCGCTTCGTCGCTTCCGGCGTGCTGCTCGCGTTTGTCGTGGTGTGCGTGCTCGTGTTCCCGCATCGGGCCGCGCGACTCAAGGATTGACGGCGCCGCGCAGCGCGCATGCTGCACTAGCCCGCGCCGCGCGAATTGCAAATTGCCGGCGCGGCGCTTGATGTTTGCGCCGGCGCGGCACGGCAGCGCTGGCACAGTCCCTGCGTTGTATATCCGTCGAGCCGGCCGGTTGCCGGTGCGGAGTTGCCACGCATGCTGCTCGACGAAGGCCAAATCCCGCGTCATGCCTTGCCGGCGGCGGCGCTGCCGGCGATCCGGCGGCTGGGCCTGATCTACGTCAGCGACCAGCAACCGGGGCTGTCGCGACAGCGCAGCGGCGATGCGTTCGTCTATCACGATGCCGCAGGCCGGCGCGTGCGCGCGAAAGCGACGCTCGAGCGCATCCGCAAGCTGGCGATTCCGCCGGCATACACCGATGTGTGGATCTGCGCCGATGCGCGCGGTCATCTGCAGGCGACGGGACGCGATGCGCGCGGACGCAAGCAGTACCGCTATCACGCCGACTGGCGCACGCTGCGCGATGCGGCCAAGTACGATCGCCTCGCGGCGTTCGCCGATCGCCTGCCGGCGTTGCGCGCGCAGGTGCGCGCGGACCTCGCACTGGACGGACTGCCACGGCGCAAGGTGATCGCCGCGCTGGTGCGCTTGCTGCAGCAGTCGCTGATCCGGGTCGGCAACGAGGAATACTCGCGCAACAACGGATCCTACGGACTGACCACGCTGCGCAATCGGCACGTGCGTGTGCGCGGCGAAAAACTGCAGTTCGACTTTCGCGGCAAGAGTGGCAAATTCCATTCGGTAAAGATCGACGACGCGCGACTTGCGCGTATCGTACGGCAATGCCAGGACCTCCCCGGACAGCGCCTGTTCCAGTTCCGCGCCGAGGACGGCTCGATCCAGAACATCGCCTCGGAAGACGTCAACGATTACATCCGCGAATTTGCCGGTGCCGATTTCAGCGCCAAGGATTTTCGCACCTGGGCGGGCACCTTGCTCACCGCGCGCGCGCTCAGCGCCGCGCAGGCCGCCGAACCGGGCGAGCGCAAGGCACGCATCGTCGCGGCGATAGCGGAAGTGGCGGCACGCCTGGGCAACACGCCGAGCGTATGCCGCAAATGCTACATTCATCCGGCCGTGCTCGATGCCTATGCCGCCGGCACGCTGTCGCTGCCGAAGGCGCCACGTTCGCAAGCGATCAGTGGTTTGTCGGCGCAGGAACGTTCGCTTCGCCGCCTGTTGCGCATTGATGAGAAACAACGCCGCGCGACCGCGGCCAAAACGCACTAGCAAGTACTGGTGCCAGCGCGTGCGGCTCAGCGCATGCGAGCAAACGGGGAGACGATCATGGGTGACGATCAGTGGCTGATGCGGATCGAGCGCGGCCTGGCGGCGCATTTCAAGCAAGACGACGGCGTCAGCCGACCGGGCGTGGAATGGGCGGTGGGACTCAAGCACGGCGACGAGCTGCACACGGTGACAGTAAAGGCACTGCTCGCCGACGACGCCACGCCGGCGACGCGCGCCAACCAGGAATACCAGGCGCGCACGGCAATGCAGTATTTGAACGATCAGTTGAACAGCGGCTGGCACCCGTCGCAGCCGAAGGAGCACGTGATCTACATCAGCAACCCGCTCGGCCCGATTGAGCCGGCACCTGCGCGTAAACCGTGGTGGAAGCTCTGGTAGAGGCGCACGCGCTGCCGCCTTAGCAGCCTTTCAGCCCGAATTCCATGCCGTCCGTCGGCAATTCCGCCAATACTGTCAACAGTTACAGTGTTTGCGGCGTGCGGATCCCGTCACCATGCCGTCCATGCAGACTCTCGTCGACTGCTTCGAAGGCGTGCACTACATCGCGCGGTTCCAGCGCTCGGGACCCGTCGTGCATTGGAAGGTGCGTCTGTTCCGCGACGTCGGAGATCCCGGCATGGAGATCAACGGCGAAATCATGACACCGCCGAATGGCGACGACGACGAGTTGGTGCGGATGGAGGTCGAAGACCTCATCCCGCTCGCCGAATTCGAGTGATCCGCGCGGCGCCCGCCGCGTCACTTGCACTTGATCACGAGCACGCGCTTCATTTCGGTGTTGCCGCTGGCATTGGCCGGCTGCGCACCGCCCTCGCCGGAAATCACCGTGTAGTTGTTGGCGCCGCACTGCTTGTCGGCTTTTTCGCGGCAATCGCCCCAGCCCTTGCCGGCGCCGGAACAGTCGTAGCTGAAATTGCCGTCCTTGACGTTCGACATGCAGCCCGACATCAGTGCTGCGCCGATCAACATCCCGGCAAAAGTATACAAACGCATGGCAACCTCCTTGTGGCTTGGCCGCTGCGCACCATCCGGCGCCGGCGCGTAGAGTTTGCAAAAGCCGCGCCCGCCACACGCACGCCGTCGGCGTGGCGAACGCAAGGCGGCCAGTGCAAACTGCAACACCGCCGCGCAAGGCGCCGCAATATGCAATCCGCCGGTCAGGTGCCGAGATGCAGCAGCGGTTGCGTATCGAACACCCCGCCACGGCTGTGCAGCAGGACATCGACCGCCCGCTGCAGTTCCCGCTCACCGACGACAGCACCCGCAGAAACGCGATCCTGCAATGACGCGCACAGGTTGACCGCGCCGACCGGATGGCCGAACCGGCGCGCCCATTCGCGCGGCAACGGACCGTCCGCAGCAACGTCGCGCACAACCGGTGGGCTGAGCAGGCCGACGTTGCGCAACACGCGCAGCGGCATGATCGTGGCCAGCTCGGTGAAGAAGCGCGTGCTCGCGGTGAGCGGGCCGATCTCATGCGGCGCGTGCGCGCGCAGGATCTCCTCCACCGCGTAGATCCAGAACGCGAGCATCGGTTGCTCGCGCGTCACCAGCATGACGGCGTTGTTGACCTTTTCCTCGCTGTCGACCCTGCCCGCGGCGTCGATGCGCAGCCACAGTTCATGGCACAGCGCGTACGGCGCATCGCGGTCGAGCACGAACCGTTCCGGGGCGAACACCAGCACGTCCGCATCCACCCAGACCACACGCTGCCAACCCTGTTGCAGGCGTTCGCGCAGCAGATGCATGCGTGCCACATCGGTGACCGGCAGCAACTGCGCGGCGCATCGCTGGCGCACCCACGCCGGCGCATAGTCGAACAGGCGATCGTCGACGAACTCGTACGCATAGCCGGACGCCGCCGCCCAGGCCTGGACGGACTTCAGACAGGTGCCGATCCACGGCGCTACGGCGTGCGTGCGATACGATTGGACGATCAGAGTCTGCATGTGCTGCCGAGGGGCCCCTGCGCGCATGCTGCGGCATGGCTTCTGCAGGGGTCAAGCGTTGCCTTGCGGCAACGCGGGTGCCCAGAGTAGTGTTCGCACACGCACGAAACCGCGGAGATTCGTATGGATTGGCAGAAGGGACGGCAAAGCGACAACGTCGAGGAGGACCAAGGCGGCGGCGGCGGCGGATTCGGCGGCGGCGGCATGCGCTTCGGCGGTTTCCACCTCGGTATCGGCGGCACGATCCTGGTGGTGATCGTCGCACTGATCTTCCCGCAGACGCGGCCGCTGATCATGGATTTGTTCCTCAACGGCGGCAGCGGCGTCGACACCAGTCAACCGGCCGCGCCCGCGCCGGGTAAGCCGGCCAATCTGTCCGACACGCAGCATCAATTCGTCAGCCGCGTGCTGGGCAGCACCGAGGACGTCTGGGGCAGCTATTTCCAGGCATCGGGGCAGCGTTACGAGCAACCGAAGCTGTTGCTGTTCCACGGCCGCACGCGTTCCGGCTGCGGCGCGGCGGAAGAATCGATGGGACCGTTCTATTGCCCGTCCGATCATCGCGTCTACCTCGACCTGGATTTCTTCCACGAGATGGACACGCGCTTTCATGCCAAGGGCGATTTCGCGCGCGCCTACGTAATCGCGCATGAAGTCGGTCATCACGTGCAGAATCTGCTTGGCATCATGCGCCAGGTCGAGCGCGGCGGCCGGCCTTCGGAAGGCGCCACCGGTACATCGGTGCGGCTGGAACTGCAGGCAGATTGCTTTGCCGGCGTGTGGGGCAACCGCTCGCAGCAGCAATTGCAATGGCTGCAGGCCGGCGACATCGAGGCGGCGCTCAACGCCGCCGCGCAGGTCGGCGACGACACCCTGCAAAAAAGCACGCGCGGCTATGCCGTGCCGGATTCGTTTACGCACGGCACTTCGGCGCAACGCGCGCGCTGGTTCAAGGCCGGCTTCGATTCCGGCGACATCAAGAGCTGCGACACGTTCGCTGCGTCGACGCTGTAAATGCGACGTCCATGGGGTGGGAACCGCAGCCGGGAGCTGCGGCAAGATCGATTGCAGCGGATGGGCCGCGGGACGTTGCGCTTGGCGATGCTGGTGCTGGCCGCTGCGCTGCTCGCGGCGTGTGCGAGCACGCAGCGCGCGCCCGATCACGCACACGCACCGCTGATCCTGATCTCGATCGACGGCTACCGCGCCGACTACATCGAACGCGGGTTGTCGCCGAACCTGGCCGCACTCGCCGACGACGGCGTGCACGCCAAGGCAATGCGTTCGGCTTTTCCGACGCTCACGTTTCCGAACCACTACACGATCGTCACCGGGCTGAATCCGGATCACAACGGCATCGTCAACAACCGGTTCGTCGATCCGGCCAGCGGCGCCAAGTTCGTCTACAACGATGCGAAGACCACGGCAGATCCGGCGTGGTGGGGCGGCGAGCCGTTGTGGGTCAGCGCCGAGCGCCAGGGCAAGCACGCCGCCACGATGTTCTGGCCGGGATCGGACGTGCCGATCCACGGCGTGCTGCCGTCGCACTGGATGCCGTTCGACGGCAAGATGCCGCCCGACGCGCGGGTCGACCAGGCGCTCGCCTGGCTCGACCTGCCAGCGGACGAGCGTCCGGCATTCGTCACACTGTATTTCGAGCAACTCGATCATGCCGGGCACGATTACGGTCCGGATTCGCCCCAGGTTAGCGCCGCTTTGCAGCAGGTCGACGGCGCCGTCGGGCGCCTGCTCGACGGCCTGCGCCGGCGCCGGCAATTCGACACGGCGAACATCGTCGTCGTGTCTGATCACGGCATTACGCCGGCAGGCCCGCAGCGTCTGATCGTACTCGACGACCTGATCGACCTGCAGCACGTCGATCTGGTCAACGCCGGGGTTCTGGGCGGACTCGCCGCGAAACCCGGCTACGAACACGAGGTCGAAGCCGTGCTGCTGGTTCCGCATGAGCACATGCGCTGCTGGCACAAACAAGCCGTGCCGGCGCGTCTGCACTACGGCAGCAACCCGCGCATCCCGCCGCTGTTGTGCCTGGCCGACGACGGTTGGCAGCTGACCACGCGCGAATACCTGGCGCGCCCGAACCACCACATCTCGCTCGGCGAGCACGGCTACGACAACGACGACCCGAACATGCGCGCCCTGTTCGTCGCCCACGGGCCCGCATTCCGCCATCACCTCACTATTCCACAATTCGACAATGTGGATTTGTACCCGCTGCTCGCGCGCGTGCTCGGCATCCGTCCCGCGCCGAACGACGGCGATGCGCGCGTGTTGCTGCCGGTGCTGGCGCCGGGGTGGCGCTGACGCGCAAAGGTACGCGGCATGGCCGCATGTGTTGCGCCGTTGCTCTCAGCTCGTCATTCCCGCGCAGGCGGGAATGACGAGCCTAGGGCAAGAACTGGATTCCAGCTTGACCAGCTCCGCTGTTGAAGAGCGCTTCGCTGGAATGACGAGCGGCATGCAACCAGAAAAAATCACTCCAAGTGTGCCAACTCCTCCGCCAACTGTCGCAGCATCGCCACGCGTTGTGCGCCGATCTTTGCACTGACCTGCGCCTGCGCGCGCTCCCAGGCGGGCCGCGCTCGGCTGATGGCGTTGCGACCTTTGGCGGTGAGTGTGACCTCCGTGACGCGCTTGTCGGCACCGGCACTCAGCACGATCAACCCGTCGCGTTGCAGCGGATTGAGGTTGCGCGCCAGGGTGGTGCGGTCGAGATCGAGTTCGTCGGCGAGCACGCTGATCGCGACCGGTTGTTCGCGTTCGACCGCGCACAGCAGCGAGTACTGCGTGACCTTGAGCCCGCTCGCGGCGAGGGCCTCGTCATACAGCTGGGTGGTGGCGCGCGCCAGGCGGCGCAGGTTGACACACACGCAGGTTGGTTGTCGGCGCATGAATACGTGTATATACTCCTTTTTCGTTCTTAGCAAGCCCGGGAACATTCCGATGCTGTCCGCCGCGCCATGAAACCCGCCCTCGCCCGCCGCTTGAGTGGCCGTCTGCACTATGCGTGGGTGGTCGCCGCGCTGACGTTCGTCACGCTGCTCGTGGTGGCCGGCATCCGCGCCACGCCGAGCGTGCTGATCGTGCCGCTCGAGCAGGCGTTCGGCTGGAGCCGCGATCGCATTACGCTGGCGGTGTCGGTCGGGTTGTGCCTGTTCGGCCTGATGGGACCGTTTGCCGCGGCCGCGATGCAGCGCTTCGGCATCCGCCGCACGATGATCGTCGCGCTGCTGCTGCTCGCCGCGGCGATGGGCGGCAGTGCGTTCGTGCACAGTCCGTTCGGCCTGCTGCTGACCTGGGGTGTGCTTGCCGGCATCGGCACCGGCACGATGGCGATGGTGCTCGGCGTAACCGTGGTCAACCGCTGGTTCGAAGCGCGTCGCGGCAGCGTGCTCGGTCTGCTCACCGCGAGCACGGCCACCGGGCAATTGCTGTTCCTGCCGCTGCTGGCCTGGGTCGTTTCCAATCACGACTGGCGTGTCGTTGTCTGGCTGGTCTGCGCCGCGGCATTGTTGCTTATTCCACTTGTAGCGTTTTTCATGCCGGAGCGACCGGCCGAACTCGGCCTCACACGTTACGGCGCAAGCGCCGTGGATGAAACCGATGCCAGCAGCGAGAACCCGATCGCAGCGGCGTTCCGAGCGCTGGGCGAAGCCGCGCGCACGCGTACGTTCTGGCTGCTGTTCCTCACGTTCTTCGTCTGCGGCCTGAGCACGAACGGCCTGATCGGCACGCACCTGATCGCGTTCTGCGCCGACAACGGCATTCCGGAAGTACGCGCCGCCGGCATGCTCGCACTGATGGGCGTGTTCGACATCGTCGGAACCACGTTCTCCGGCTGGCTGTCGGACCGCTACGACAACCGCGTGCTGCTGTGTACCTACTACGGGTTGCGCGGCCTGTCGCTGCTGTACCTGCCGTATTCGGATTTCAGCTTCTACGGCCTCGGCCTGTTCACCATGTTTTATGGCCTGGACTGGATCGCGACGGTGCCGCCGACGGTGCGCCTGACGGTGGAACGCTTCGGCGTGCAGCGCGGTCCGCTGGTTTACGGCTGGATCGGCGCCGGGCACCAGCTCGGCGCGGCGGTAGCGGCATTCGGCGCCGGCGTGCTGCGCGTGCAGACCAACCGCTACGTCGAAGCGTTCCTGCTTGCCGGTCTGGCCTGCGTGATTGCCGCGAGCATGGCGTTGCTGATTCGCCGGCCGGCGGCGCAACCGGCGTTCGCCGCTTCCTGACCGTCTCTCGGTGACACGACGGCTCGCGCCGTCGACCTATTGCCGCGCCAACAGATTGCACCCGGCAATTCAACTGTCATTGTCTGCAATTGTCGAAAAAAAAAGCTTCTGCTATGCCTGCAGTTGCCCGCGCGTGCCCAGCTGTTGGCGCGCGCGGGTGCGGAAGCGCTGCGCCGACCGCAGGAGCGTCATTCATCGCCAGATGGGGGACCGGCACACCATGAAGAAACGGACCATTCGTCAAAGGATCCTGCTGAGCTTTGCAGTTGTGCTGGTTCTGGTCATGGTAATGGGCGCGATCAGTCTGATCCGCCTGGCCAGCGTCGACCGCGCCGCCAACACCATGCTGCGCGAATCGCTGCCGGGCTTGTACAACCGCACGCAACTTCTGGCCGCGTGGGAAGAGAACTACGCGCTGACCGCCGCGTACATCTTCCACGACGACAAGAACGCGCTGCTGCAGGATGAAAAGGAATTGATCGCCAATTGGAACCAGGTCGAGCAGCTCAATCGCGAATACGAGCCGATGGTCGATACGCCGGAGGAGCGCGAATTGTTCACCTCGCTCAAGACCCTGCTGGTGCCGTACCGGCGCATACAGGGCGAGGTTCTCAAACTGGCCGAGGTACAGAACGACAAGGAGGCGCAGGGCAAGCTGCTGACCGAGCTCGATCCCGAATTCGACAAGGCCGAAAAGATCATCCGCAAGCTCGAGGAAGTCAACAAGATTGCCGCGGAAACCTCGACCAAGGAAATCGTCGCCGCCGTCGGTACCGCCCGCACCGCGATCCTCGCCAGCCTGGTGGCCGCATTGCTGGTCGCGCTGGTCAGCGGCTACATGCTGCTGCGTTCGGTAACCCACCCGCTGCGCGAGTTGAGTTCCGAGCTCGGCCGCTCCGGCGACAAGGTCGATTCATCGGTCAAGGACATCGCCGCCACGGCCAAGCAACAGCAGGCGACCGCGAGCGAAATCGCCGCGACCACGACCGAGATCGGTTCGACCTCGCACGAGATCTCCGCCACGTCCAAGGTGCTGGTGCGCACGATGAACGAGGTCGCGGCGATGGCCGAGCAGTCGGCCACGCTCGCCGGGACTGGACAGGCCGGCTTGTCGCAGATGGAAGACACGATGCGTCAGGTGATGGACGCCGCCAGCTCGGTCAACGCCAAGCTCGGCGTGTTGAACGAAAAAGCCGCCAACATCAGCCAGGTGATCACCACGATCACGCGCGTCGCCGATCAGACCAACCTGCTCTCGCTCAACGCCGCGATCGAGGCCGAAAAAGCCGGCGAGTACGGCCGCGGCTTCTCGGTCGTCGCGGTGGAGATCCGCCGCCTCGCGGATCAGACCGCGGTGGCCACGCTCGACATCGAGCAGATGGTCAAGGAAATCCAGTCGGCCGTTTCCGCCGGCGTCATGGGCATGGACAAGTTCTCCGAACAGGTGCGGCGCGGCACGCACGAGATGCAGCAGGTCGGCACGCAGCTGACTCAGATCATCCAGCAGGTACAAGCGGTGGCGCCGCGCATCGAATCGGTGAATGAGGGCATGCAGGCGCAGGCCACCGGCGCGGATCAGATCTCACAAGCGCTCGCGCAACTGTCCGAGGCCACGCGCGACACGGTCGAGTCGCTGCGCCAGTCCGGTCGCGCGATCGACGGACTGAACGAGGTCGTCGGAGTCCTTTCTGGCAGCGTGTCACATTTGAATCTGCTGATCTGAAGCGCGCGACGCCGGCGATGCTTTTTCTCGTATTCCAGCTCGGCCCCGATCGCTACGCACTCGATGTGCACTGCGTGGTGGAAGTGCTGCCGCTGCTCGATATCAAACGTATCCCGCAGGCACAGCCGGCCATTGCCGGCATCTGCAACTACCGCGGCGTGCCGGTGCCGGTGATCGACCTGAACCAGCTGATGTCGAATCGGCCGGCGCAGGCGCGCTTCAACACGCGCATCGTGCTGGTGCGCTACCGCGAGGACGACACGAACGAGCGCCTGCTCGGCCTGATTGCCGAGCAGGTCAACGAAACAGTCAAACGCGACGCTGCCGATTTCATCGATTCGGGCGTCGACGGCGGCGCGGCGCGCTATCTCGGGCCGGTCGCGCCCGACGCCGCAGGAATGCTGCAATGGATACATGTGGAAATGTTGCTGCCGCCGGCGCTGCGCGCGCTGTTGTTCAAGGCGCAGGCGGCATGATCGCACTGGCCGAGCTCGAGGGTTTGCTGAAGCGGCAGATGGGCCTGGACGCGGCATCGATCGGTTCCTCGGCGATCGAGGGCGCCGTGCGCGCGCGCGTGACCGCCTGCAACCTGCCCGACATCGACGCCTACCGCGACCTGGTCAGCCACTCCGAGCAGGAGATGCAGGAACTGATCGAGGCGATCGTGGTGCCGGAGACATGGTTTTTCCGCGACGCCGAGGCGTTCAACGCGCTCACGCGCGTGCTCGACCGCGAATGGCTGCCCAAACACGCCAGCGGCGTGCTGCGCCTGCTCAGCCTCCCCTGCTCAACCGGCGAGGAACCGTATTCGATGGCGATGGCGCTGCTCGATGCGCGCCTGCCGCCGGATCGCTTCCGCATCGATGCGATCGACATCAGCCAACGCGCGATCGACGTTGCGCGCGCGGCCACATACGGGCGCAACTCGTTCCGCGGCCGCGATCTGGATTTCCGCGACCGCTATTTCGAGCCGCACGAGCGCGCCTTTCGCCTCATGCCCGTGGTACGCCAACAGGTGCGGTTCCGCCAGGGCAACCTGTTCGACGCGCAGTTTCCCGAGCGCACCGGAATCTACGATGCGATCTTCTGCCGCAACGTGCTGATCTATTTCGACGGCCCGACGCAGGCGCATGCGATCGGCGTGCTCGACCGTCTGCTCGCCGCCGACGGCACCCTGTTCGTCGCACCAGCCGAATCCGCACTGCTGCTCAGCCACGATTTCAAACCGGCCAAGGATGCGGGAGCCTGTGTGTTCCGCAAGGCCGCCGCGGCGGCGGCGCACAGGCGGTCGGCGATGCCGCCACGCACGCCGGCGCGCGCCGTGGCGGTGCCACCGCCGCCCGTTGCGCCGACGATGCGTCCCGTGCCAGCACCGGCGGCGCCGCAACCGCAGGAGCTGTCGCTCGGCGAAGTCATTCGCCTGGCCGATCAGGGCCGCCTCGACGACGCGGCGCGACGCTGTCGCGAATACATCGACCGGCACGGTCCATCGGCGGCATCGCTGCATGCGATGGGGCTGATCTGCGACGCGTCGAGCAATGCGTTCGAAGCGGCGAGTTATTACCGCAAGGCGTTGTACCTGGATCCGAATCATCAGGAGGCATTGGTGCATCTGGCGCTGACGCTGGAGAAGCTCGGCGATGACGCCAACGCGCAGGTGTTTCGCAACCGTGCGCGGCGCGTGCAGGCGCGGGAGAGCAAGCCGTGAACGATAGCGCTGCCGCGCGCGCGCTGGACGCTTGCTGGAGCCGCATCGGCGTGGGCGGCGACCGCTCGTGCGAGCTGTTGCCGCAGCACGTGCATTGCCGCAACTGCCCGCGCTATTCGGCCG
>Ga0157378_10002832_pt1 | contig 15454 bp, 10 predicted proteins | sample M65metaG_FD_115309 | JGI IMG/M metagenome (GOLD analysis project Ga0157378, IMG submission 115309) | Miscanthus rhizosphere microbial communities from Kellogg Biological Station, Michigan, USA - M6-5 metaG | ecosystem: Host-associated > Plants > Roots > Rhizosphere > Soil | place: USA: Michigan...
TCAAGCTCGAGGGGCGGCTGCATCCGGGCGCGTTCGAGGACACTTTCAACGGTGCCGCTTTCGGCATGGAATGCTCGGGCGTCGTCGTGCGATGCGGCCCCGGAAGTTCGTTCACGCCGGGAGATCGGATCGTCACGATTGTGGCCAACGGCTTTCGCAGCTTTGCAACGGTGTCGGAGGACTTTGCCGTGCCCATTCCCGAGGGGTTCGGGATGGAGATGGCCGCGATTCCGGTGGTTTATCTGGCCGCCTATCACGGGCTGGTTGACGTCGCCCGATTGCAACCCGGCGAACGCGTGCTCATTCATCACGGGACGGGTGGTCTGGGCCTGGCCGCGATCACGATTGCTCGCTGGATCGGCGCGGAAATTTTCGCGACCGCGGGATCCGACGAAAAGCAGCGGTATCTGCGCGATCTGGGCATTGCGCACGTCTATTCCTCGCGCAGTCTGGATTTTGGCCCACGCATTCGCGAAGCGACGCATGGCGAGGGCGTCGATGTCGTAATCGGCGCGCAGACGGGACAGGCGATGCACGTGGGGCTGGCTGCATTGCGCGTCGGCGGTCGTTACATCGAGATCGGGAAGAAGGATATCGTTGAAGACAACGGACTGCCGCTCCGCGCGTTCAATCGCAACCTGATCTTTGCTTCCATCGACATGGACCTCCTTGCGCGGGAGCGACCTCGGCTCGTGCAAAACATCCTGCGGACAGTCTTCGCGCATTTTGCGGCGGGCCGTTTCACGCCCAGTCCGGTGCGGACGTTCCCGGCGCGGGAGATTCGCGAGGCCTTCGCCGAGATGGCCCGAAGCGCGCACATTGGAAAATTGCTCGTCGATTTTTCGGAGGGCGAGGTCGAGGTGATCGCGCCGACGCAAAGCGGTCCGGTCATCAAGCGGGACGGCTGCTACGTGGTGACGGGAGGGACCTCCGGATTTGGGTTGGCGACCGGACGCTGGCTGGCCGAGCAGGGAGCCGGAAAGGTCGTGCTGGCGAGTCGCTCCGGCAATCGCGCGCCCGGGATTGCGGAGACGGTGCGCGCCATGGAAACGGCCGGAGCGCAGGTCGAGGTGACGGCGGTGGATGTCACCGATCCCGCCCAGGTGAGGGCGTTGATCGAGCGGGCAGGGACCGGGGCATTCGCGCTGCGCGGCATTGTCCATGGGGCGATGGTGCTGGACGATGTGATGATGGCGGATCTGACCGAGGAGCGGTTCCGACAGGTTTTTCGACCGAAGGCGCTCGGCGCGATGAATCTGGCCGCGGCGCTCGAGGGCGTGACCGGGCTGGATTTTCTGATTTTCGATTCGTCGGTGTCGGCGCTGATCGGAAACCCCGGGCAGACGAGCTACGTCGCGGCCAACGGCCTTCTCGATGGGCTGGCGCACGTTCTGCGAGCGCAAGGCGTGCCGGCGGTATCGATCAATTGGGGTGCGCTGGCCGAGACCGGGGTGGTCGCGCGGGATGAGCGACTGGGCGTGGTCCTCTCCGCGGCAGGAATTACGGGCCTCGACAACCGCGCGGCCTTTGCCGCGATGGAGCGGGCAATTCGTCTGGCAGAGCCGCAGCTCGGCGTGTTTCTCGTGGATTGGGAGAAATGGCACGCGGCAAATCCCGGGCTGTCGGACGATCCGCGGTTCCGGGAGTTGCACGGTTCCTCCGCGGACGGAGGCAACGATGCGGCGACGGCGATCCGGCGGACGCTGGCGGATGCCTCGAAGGAGCAGCGACTGCGGGCGATCGAGGATTGCCTGCAGGACGTGCTCGCAAATACACTGAAAATGGCGAAGGATACCGTCCCTGTGGACCGCAAGCTCAACGAAATGGGCGTGGACTCGCTGTTAGTGCTCGAGCTCAGTCTCGGGATCAGCGAGCGAATCGGCGTCAACTTTTCCGCCATGGAATTTCTCAAGGGCCCCAATCTCCAGCAGCTCGCCGCGATGGCGGAAGGCCGGCTGTGGAAGAACGGGCAGTAAACCCTCCAAGCCTGAATTCGAAACGCAACTCTCTCGTGGAAAAAGCACTCGCCGGCATCGACAGCCTTGTCTCGTTTACGAATACGTCGGGAATCCAGGGGCGCGGAACGCTCGTTCACATTTCGCGCTCGGTGGCGGTGTTCGAGGTTTATAATCCCTATTCGCTCGTTCAGCTCAGCGAGGTCCTCCAGGAGATCGCGGTGGTGCGCGGCGAGCGCGTCATTTATCGCGGACGCGGCGTGGTCACCAGTCTCGTCGCCACGGGGTTAATGGTCATCGCTTCGGTCACATTGATCGATTCGTGGAGCAATCTCGACCACCTCGAGCCCGGGCCGATGCTCAGCAATGAGGTCGAAAAATTCATCCACGATTGGGAGGAAGGTCGCGACATTTCCGAAGGCTACCAGCTCGCTGTGAACAAGTTTTCGAACTTTCTGGCGGCGACGAGCCGCTGGATCGAGGAGGCGGAGACGGCCATCGTCGGGGACATCACGGCGAACGAGGAGAAGGCAGGGCGTTTCCGGGAGTCGCTCGAAGAACCGGTGGCCGGCAAGCTGGGGCAGCTTCTGAACGATTTTCAGACGGCTGCGCTCCAGGTGCCCGAGGAGGACGCGACCACCTACAAATCGTTCGCCCAGCGCGAGATTCACCCCTACATGCTTTGCGCGCCATTCGTCTGGCGGACGTTCTACAAGCCGCTCGGCTACGCCGGTGATTACGAGATGGTGAACATGATGCTGAAGGAGTCGCCGACCGTCGGCACGACCACCTACGCGCGTATTTTTCACGACCTCACCTCCAGCGTGGCCGCCTGTGTGGCGCATCGTAATCGCGTCACCATCATGGAGCGTCTCCTTGCGGAGGAGGCCGAGCGGGTGACCAGCGAAGAGCAGCGCATTTTCACGGCGCTGACGGTCGCGTGCGGTCCGGCGGTGGAAATCCAGCGGTTCATTCGCAATCACGACGTTGCGAACCAGTGCGCGCTGCACTTGATGGATTTCAACGAAGAGACGCTCGCCTACACGAAGAAGCGCGTCACCGACATCATGGCGGAGACCGGCCGGAAACCGGCCGTGAAGTTCATCCAAAAGTCGGTCGATGATCTCCTGAAGAACATTCACCTCGAGAGCGAGGGCTTCCTGCCAACCTACGACATGATCTACTGCGCCGGCTTGTTCGATTATTTCCCGGACAACGTCTGCCGAAACCTGTTGCAACTCTATTATAAATGGGTTCGGCCCGGCGGTTTGCTGCTTACCACGAACGTGCATCCGAACAATCCCGAGCGGCCACTCATGGAACACCTGCTCGAGTGGTATCTCATTTATCGCGACGAGGCGCATCTCGCGTCGCTCGCGCCGAAAGGCACCGAGGGAGAAGTCTTTGCCGACGAAACGGGAGTCAATGTCTTCCTAACCATTCGCAAGACGGAATGATCACCGCCCCCGACAACGGGACTCTCAGGGCCGAATATCGGGAGCACAGCGCCCAGGTTCTCGCGCGAGGTCTGGCCTTCCTGAACCTGATCGCGATGTTCGCGGTCCCCGGCGGATTCCTTCTCGATTATTTTGTCTATCCGCAAAAATTCGTCTCCTTTCTCGAAATTCGCTTTGGTGATGCGTTGGTTCTCGGGGTTTTGATCCTGGCGCTGCGGGCGGCCGGCGCCCGTCGGAACCTGACGGCGGTCAAGATCCTCGGCGTCCTGTCCGCCGTTTCCGTCAACGCGGCGATGGCGTCGATGATTTTTCAAACGGAGGGTGCTGCCTCGCCGTATTTCGTGGGACTCATTCTCGTGCTGACCTGCTGGGCCACGCTGGCGCCATGGACGGTGGTCGAGACGGCTGCGATGTGTCTGTGCTCCCTCGCGATCTACGTGATCGCATGCGTGGCGAATCCGGCCTTCTCTCCGGCGTCGTCCTATCCGCTCCTCGGCTTTGGCAGCTCGTTTCTTTTCATCACAACGGGGATTTGCGTCGGCACGACGTTCTACCTGTCCCGCGTCCGCTTCGAGGATTTCCGCCTGCGGCACCAGCTCGACGCGCAGAATCGCGAGTTGCAGGATCTCGACCGTCTCAAGACGCAGTTCTTCTCGAATGTCAGCCACGAGTTGCGCACGCCGCTCACGCTCATTCTCGGGCCGGTGGAGACCCTGCTTACCCGGGGCGAACAGCTCGATGCAAAAATGCACGAGGGGCTGATCCTCATTCATCGCAACAGTCTTCGGTTGCTGAAACTGATCAACGATCTCCTTGATCTTACGCGGCTGGATCTTGGCGGTGAGGTGCTCCGCAAGAAGACGTTTCCGGTCGGTCCGTGGCTGAAAGGCGTCGTCGAATCGGTGCGCCATCTCGGCCTTTCCAAGCAGTTGCGGCTCAAGGTGGAGGATGGCGACCACAAGGTGGAGGCCCTGGCGGATCCCGCGCGGTTGGAAAAGGTCCTCCTTAATTTGCTGACCAATGCGATCAAATACACGCCCGTTGGCGGCGCGATCACCGTGCGGTGGCGCGGGGCGGCAGCCGGCGTCGAGATCGAGGTCGAGGACACCGGCGTGGGCATTCCCCCGCAGGATTTGAAGAAGGTCTTCGATCGCTTTCATCAGGTGCAGAGCAACGCCGGCAATCAGCTGCAGGGCGTCGGCATCGGGCTGGCGCTGGCCAAGGAGCTCGTGGAGGAGCACGGAGGAAAGCTCGAAGTCCAAAGTGTGGTCGGCAAGGGGTCCGTGTTTCGTGTTTTGCTGCCGGCGAATGCGGAGGAAGTCGGGGCGCTGGTCCTCGTCGAGACTGCGGAAGCTGTCGCCGAATCGAGCGAGCCCTTCGAAAAAGCCTTCCGTTCGGCGGACCGCACGCTGCGCACTTACAGCGACGCAGCGTTCGACGAGAGCCTCCCCGTCGTCGGTCACGGCGCGGAGGTGGTGCTGGTTGCCGACGACGAGAACGACATGCGGCAGTTCATCGTCTCGCTGCTGGCGGAGGAACACCGCGTCGTGCAGACGCGTCACGGTGCCAACGTTGCCGAGCTCGTTGCCGCGCATTCCCCCGCGCTGCTGCTGCTCGATTGGATGATGCCCGGCAAGAGCGGGCTCGAGGTTTGCCGCGAGCTCCGCGCCGACGAGGCCCACCGTGACCTCAAGATCGTGCTGCTCACCGCGCGCATCGACGAAAAGTCGAAACTGGATGCATTGAAAGCGGGCGCCGACGATTTTCTCACCAAGCCTTTCAGCAGCATCGAGGTCAAAACCCGCGTCGCGAATCTGCTCCGCGCGTCGCGATTGCAAAAGGATCTCCGCGTTCGCAACAATGAACTCGTGGCCACGGTGGACAAGCTCCAGCGCACCGAGATGATGCTCGTCCAAAGCGAGAAGATGAATGCCATCGGCTCGCTCTCGGCCGGCCTGCTGCACGAGATTAATAACCCGCTCAACTACACGATGACGGCGATGTCCATCGTGCAACAGCATCGCGAAACGCTCACGCCGGACATGCAGGAACTCGTCGCGGACATCGAGGAGGGAATGGTCCGCGTGCGCGACGTCATCACGAATCTCAAGGACTTCGCCTATCCCGAGAAACCCGGCCAACTGTCCACGTTCCCGCTCGCCGACGCCCTGCGCGACGCCCGCAAGATGACCGCCCGCGAACTCGATGGCATCCGCGTCGAGGGCGAATTGCCCGGGAACCTTGTCGTGAAGGGCCAGAAGACCCAGCTCACGCATCTGTTCATCAATCTCCTCAGCAACGCCGCCCGCGCGCTTCACAAATCCCCGGGCAGTGCGCCCAAGGTCATCAGCGTGCGCGCCTCCGTCGCCGAGGAACTCGCCACGATCGAAGTCGCCGACAACGGACCGGGCATTCCGCCGGAGATCATCAATCGCGTATTCGAGCCATTCTTCACGACGCAGGGGGTGGGGCAGGGAATGGGCATGGGCCTGAGCGTCTGTCACACCATCATGGAATCGCACGGCGGCGGCATCCGCGCGGGGAATCGCAGCGAGGGCGGCGCCGTTTTCACCATTCACATTCCAGTCACCGAGAGGGCACCCAAATTATGCTAAACACCGATTCCTCCCCCCGCTGCGGTCTTCTCTACGTCGATGACGAAGAGAAGGCCCTCAAATATTTTCGGATGGCCTTCGAGGCGAAGTTTGCGGTCTTTACCGCGACCACGGCGGAGGAGGGCCTGAAAATCCTGCGTCGTGAGCAGGGGCGCATCACCATCGTGATTTCCGACCAGCGCATGCCGGGAATGCAAGGCGCGGAATTTCTCGGTCTCGTGCGCGAGGAACATCCCCACGTAGTGCGCATTCTCGGCACGGCCTTCTCCGATCTCCCGAGCGCGATCCAAGCCGTCAACACCGGTCACATCTACCAATACGTCACGAAGCCGTGGGATGTTCGTGACCTCGGGATGGTCCTGCAGCGTGCTTGGGACTACCACCGCGTGCTCTCCGAGCGCGACGAGCTCCTCGCGCTCAAGCTCACCGCCCTCCAGCGCATCCTGTGCAGCGACCGCTTGAAATGGTTGCTGCTGTGGAGCCGTTCGCTGCCGGAACCGGAACGCGTTGCCGCGCGTCGCGCCCTCCGTGCCTTTGTCGAGGCTATGCCGGACGATGCGAATCCGCTCGCCGCCGGCCGGATTGCGGGCGGACCCCGGCAATTCGAGATCGGCGATCTGCTGCGCTCCGAATACGCCAATGCTTCCACCTGTCTCGACGCGCTGGAGACGCTGCGGAACTCGGCCTCTCCCGGGGCAGGGCCTTTGGACGCGCTCGTGGCGCGGTTGACTGAAGAAGGATTCGCGCCCGGGGAAATCGCGGTCACCATCGGCGCGGACGCCGACTGCGTGCTCGCCCTCAGCCCGGTTGCGTCGGATTTCGACGCGGTCGCGTTTGCGCGGCGCCTCTTCGGCCTCTTGATCGAGAAGAACGTGACGCCGCTCTCGATCGCCTTGTTTGCCGGGCTCCTTGCCGTGGCGCGACAAAACGGCCGCCTGAGTGTCTCGATTCAGCCCTCCGAAACGTCCCGTGAAGCCGTGACATTTGTCTTCCAAATACCGGACGCTTCCGCCGACCCGGCCGAGGTCATCGAGGCGCTCTGCGGAAAATTCTCGGCTTCCGATATCTCGCGATTGTAATCGCGAGCAATCGGGAGCAATGTTGCCCCTGATATGGGAAGAAAAGGTGTCCTTTTGGTTGATGACGAGGCCATGGCCTTGAAATATTTTTCAAGGGCCTTTGCACACCGCTTCACCGTCTTTTCAGCCTGTTCCGCCGAGGAGGCGCTTCGCGTGCTCGCCGCGCATCATGAAGAGATCGGGGTCATCGTAACTGATCAACGCATGCCGGAAGCCTCCGGCGTCGATTTACTAAAAGTGGTTCGGAAGCGCTACCCGCGCACGGTCCGCATTCTTACGACCGCCTATTCGGATCTCGACCTGCTCATCGAGGCGATCAATACCGGCGCGGTTTATTCCTTCGTCGCGAAGCCCTGGCAGCTGGAGGACCTCGAGAACACGCTCTTCGCCGCGCTCGAGCACTACGAAAAGGAGGTGCGCGACCACCAGTTGCTCGAGCAAAAACTCGATGACCTGCGCGCGCGCATCCTCGAGAACCGCACCTACGACGTCGCCCTCATTGCCGCGAAGATCGGCCACTACGTGCATAACGCACTCTGTCCCGTTACGCTGCTCATCGATCAACTCCTGAACGAAAGCGAAAATCGGACGAACCTTTCGAACGAATTCCTGCGGAGCGTGAACGCCCACATTCACGAGATCGCCTCCACCCTCAAGGATCTCGCCCAGATCAGCGCGCCTCTGCGCGTCGAGGACTTTGTGCCGCTCGATCTGCCGCACTTGCTTGAGCAATCCATCGCCGGCACGGAAATTCTGCGCGCGGAAAAGGAATTGCGCATCGAAATGGAAGTGGCTCCCGGGATTCCGGCAATCCTTGGCGTGCCTGCGCAGATCGAGAAACTGCTGCGTTTCATGATCGCCGAGGAAGTCGTGTCGTTGCCGGCGGGCAGCGTCGTGCGGGTGCGCCTGCTCCCCCATGTGGCCGACGGGGAGGAATTGGGCGTCACCATGGAGTTCGAGGATTTCGAACCCGTGGCGTCGGACGCCGTGTCGGAGCGGCTGCTCCACCCTTTTAATCTGCGCGGGGCGAATCCCCGGGAGTTTGGCGTTTTTCTGGCGTCGAGTTACTTCATCGCCCGCCATCACCACGGCAGTCTCACCGCGCGGGTGAAGCCGGATCGCGGCCTGGTCTTCGCCTTCTTTCTTCCTTGTCATCCAGAGAAGGGTGCTGATACGAAGCTCGAAGGGGTAAAAGCTCAATTTGTGACCGGATGACCACTGATTCTCATGCGCGCAAAGTGCTCGTCGTCGATGACGAGCCGCTCGTTCGCGAGACGCTCAGTTTCATCCTGCGGGATGAATACGAGGTCACGGCCGTCGGCAGCGGCGAGGAAGCCATCGAGGCCTCGATGCGCGAGTCCTTTCCGGTCGTCATTCTCGATCTCTGCATGGAGGGGCTTTCCGGCATCGAGACGCTCCAGCGGCTCAAGAAAATCCGGGAGAGCCAGAACATCATCATTCTGACGGCCTACGAAAGCACAGAGACCGCGATCGCGGCGCTCAATCTCGGTGCCTTCAACTACCTTACGAAGCCCTTCGAGCGGGTGCTTCTCAAGCAGGTGATCTCCCGGGGATTCGCCGCCTATGAAAAAGGAGCGGGGCGAAAGGAAGATCTCCAGCAGCGGTTGATGGGCGTGCACGACAGCTTCTTCTCGCTGCTCTGCCACGAATTCAACACGCCGCTCAACGTGATTCTCGGCTTTTCCGACCTCCTCGCCACCAGCACGGAGAATTCCGAGCACGCGGCCTGGGCCCGCCACATCGAGGAATCCGGCGCGCATCTGCACGACATCCTCATGGAGATCGTCGATTACATCGCCGCCTCGCACCTCGCCGTCGCAGGCGTTGAAAAGGTCTTCGTGCCCAGCGTGCTGCTGAAACCCCTTGTCGAATCGTTCGGCGAAAAGGGAGTCGTCGTTGAACTCAACGATCGGCTTTCCTCCGGAGGCAAGCTCGTGGGCCCGTCGGATGCGGCGTTCATGATCGCGCGAAAGCTCACGCGGCTTGCATCGCAGCGATCGAAGCGGATGCAAATCACCACGCGCATCGAATCCATCGACGGCCCGCACCTTAGCATCACCGTATCCGGCACCGGCATCCGCCTTGATTCCATCGGCGGTCAGGGCATCGAGACGCTTTTTTCGCCCTATCAATTCACCCCCCCCGGGGAATCCGCGTGCGCGATGAGCCTCGGACTGGAGCTGGCGACCTGCCGGAAAATCGCTGAATACGCCCACGCCTCCATCGAAGGCACCTTCAATGCCTCCGGCGAACTCGAAGTCACCGCCCGCATTCCGGTGCAGGTGATTCGCTGAAAAAGCGCGTCCCGTCGCGGTCCCTTTCGGCCGCCTGGCGTTGCAGCCGGAGAATTGCCGGCCATGCGCGCGCTGACGAGCACGACGTCAATGCGGTCGAATTGAGCCGGTCCTCCTTCCCCGATCGGGGAATTTGAAAATAAAAATCGGGCTTGGATTTTGTCCGACCGTCACGGTCTCGATCGGCAGAAAAGTCGGCAGACCATCCTGAATTTTACCCTCATGCGATGCGCCATAGTTGGATCACCGAGCTTGTCAACAGTGGGAACCATACGCTTCAGGACGTTGCGGCATGGAGTGGTGACGATATCCAGACGATCGAGAAGAACTATTGGAAAAAGCGAGTCATCGCCGGGTCGATTGATGCGACCTTGCGCGGTGAGCGAACCCAGGCCAAACAGGCGCAGCAGCTTGACGAATTGGTATCTCAAGTTGGGGAGCTTTTGAAGACCAGCAAAGGATCGAAGCATTCGCGGACATTGGAAAAGCTCAATGAACTCATGAAGCTCCATGGGACTGGTTTCAAACTGGCCCGGGATGCTGTTCCTGCTTCTAATATTTCGTCGGAAAATGAGACGAAAACCAGGGCGGTCTGGGCGCAAACGAAAAGTCGTTCGCGCCGTGCTTCGAGGACATAGGCGGCTACTTCCGTTGCTTGCTCTCGACGCACTTGGGCTGAGCGATAAATGCTGGAAATATAGCTCATAAAGTGCTGTATGATGAGTTATATCGAAGGAGAGTATCGCTCATGACACATCGTAAATGGAACTGGGAACAGGAGGACTGGCCGGCGTTCCGCTATGACCAAAAGAAGCTGGAACCTCTGGAGGCCGACTTTCTCCTGCAAGCCGGCGTTCTTACGGGAACCGTTAAACATGTGGGGGATGAGGAGCGGAATCTGCTCGTCGTCGGTTTGATCAGCGACGAGGCCATGAAGACTTCGGAAATCGAGGGGGAGGTTTTGAACCGCGAGAGCGTGCAGTCCTCAATCCGTCGGCAATTTGGTTTTCCGACGGATGGTCGCAAGGTGCCCCCGGCCGAGCAGGGAATCGCGGAGATGATGACCAATCTCTATCGCCATTTCGATGCTCCGCTGACCAATGAAACGCTCTTCGCCTGGCACGCGATGCTCACGAACGGACGGCGCGATCTGCACGACATCGGCCGATAATCGAACATCAATGTTTGATGATCGGGATCTGTCTCGTCTGGATAGAGCCTCCAATTTTCGGTGGACGGCAAAGCGGCCTGAAGTCGTTTTTGCAGCGCTGGCGCAAGGTCTTCCTGGATCCGGCGGCTGCACTCTTCTTTCAGAGCTTTGACCGCTTCTTTTCGTTTGCCCTTGCTGGGGGCGGCCTCCGGATTGCGCTCGTTACCGAAGCCGAGAAATTCCTTCCCGAAGACCAGGTCGATGTCCTCGGAAAAGCGCTCGATCAGTTTCCATGCCTTGGAAAGGGAAGTTCTTCCCTTGAAGGTGAGGTGATCGCCAAAGTCCGGTAGCTCAAAAAGCTGACGGAGGGTCCAGCAAACCCAAAAGTCTTTTTCGACGCTGCGTGCCGGCAATCCGATTCGCGCTTCGGTCTGTTCGAAAAACACGCGGCGTTCGGCCGCAGGCTTGGAAATGAAGCCTTCCATCAGCTTTGGGAAAGTTCTCGCAGGTGAGGGGCCATCCAACTTGGAGCGTGTGGAAGATCACTAAGCAATTGCTGCTTCTCGTCGTCGCTCAGGCGGGCACGCAACTTTTGCAGCAGTTCGCTATTCACATGGGTTTTGCCGAGGTGCCGAAAAGCCTGAATGACCAGACCGCTGATCCGTCCCGCCGTCATCATCTGCCGGGGGGTGGTGCGTTTGAGGGTGATTTCCCGTTTCCCAATTTGAATCCGTCGCGGGGTCCCGGTGGTCAGATAAACGACCTTCATCGGAACTTGCTCGGAGAGCCCAAGGAGATTGGCGGCATAGGCACCCGAAGGCTGAAGCTGAATTTCGGAGGATTTCGCTAACGCGGTCGCAATGTCGTCCGTGGACGGGAGCAACAGTCCTAGTTGAGGATGGCTTTGAGGATAATCGTAAACTCCCACCGCCAGACGCCGAATGGTTCCCTTTTTTGCCAGCCGGGAAAGAGCCTTATCGACCGCATCCCGGCTTCCAAGTTCTAAAAAACGACTTGGAGTGAAGACTTTGCCCCTTCCCCATCCGTAGATGCGGTTTAGAACCTTTGAATCAATGGATTGGGCGGCTTTCAAGGCAGGATACGTGTCAGAAATACGCGCTGTTTTTCTGACAAGTTTTGTCGGATGGCAAGTCCGTATTTTCTTGACGTGACAACCGCTGACCAATAGACGCAGGGCGCGCCCTGCGTCTATTGCCTTTTACCTCGCGCGCGGTGATACCCGTCGAGGCGTGTCCACGCCTCGACGGGTATCACGAGCATGCCTCCGAACGGGGCTGCCCCGTTCGGAGGCATGCTGCACCACCAACAGAAATTTGAATTTTGTGGCCGGTATCTTCCGGCATGAAAAATTCAGATCCATCACCGAGCTTGGTTTTAACGGCCTCGCAGGCCACGGCGGTTCAAGATTTGCAGTTCTTTTTGGACCTGCACCGTGAAGGAGTTCGGAGCGTGGCCGGAGTGCGCACACGTCCGTTTCCCTTGCTGATCGCCCCCTCGGGCACCGGGAAGACCTCTTTGGTTCAATATGTGAGTGCGGCTGCAAATCTGCCGGTTTTTTCCATCAATGTGGCGAACTGGATCATTAGAGGGGCCCGGAGCGAGCAGCATACGCTCACGCAAATTGCGCAGTTTATTCAGAGCAACGCGACCGGAGTGATCTTCCTCGACGAGGTCAATAAACTCAGCCGCCAGCATGCGGCGGATAGTTCTTGGTGTTCCGATTTGCTGTCTGAACTTATCGCTTTTCTGGATGCTGATTCCAGATTGAAGGCCATGGGAATCGGGGACGCGGTTGAACACCTCCGCCGAAACTTTTTCATTATCGGAGCCGCGGCGTTTCAGGATGAATGGGAGCAAAGCCGAAGCTCGAATTCCATCGGTTTCCTAAACGACGAACGCGGAAATGAAGGGGGTCAATTCGAAAACCTAGTGCGCAGTCAGAACACGGTGCCCGTCGAACTTCTCAATCGATTTAACGATCGCATCGTTTTCATCCAGCCGCCCAGTGTTCCGGAATACGTCGCACGAATTAGTGAGATTAGAGCCAAGCTGGGGCTTCCTTCTCTTGGCGAGGCCGAGATCTTGAATCTGGCTCGAAACGCCTTCGAAAGTGGAAAGGCAATGCGGTGGTTGGAAGGCTACGCGGTCGCCTGTTTAAAGGAAAAGCCGGACGGGTTGAAGAGAGGTGCCGCCCTCCCGGAGAATGCGGATTGCGCGACAGAATCCGTGACACGGGAGCCGGATGTGGCTCGCGATGCACAAAACGCAGAATCAAAGCGGGCGGCCGCGTATATCGAAGCCTACAATGACTACCTGCGGGCTCTGGTGTCGCTGGCGCGAAATGCGGGACGGTTGGAATTCGCCTTTGCCGAACTTTGGCATATCGCCGCCAACAGCACTCCCAGGAACGAAGAAGTGATTCAACTTTTGGAACACGCAACTGCCGTGCTTCGGGAAAGGAACCGCCATGACGGGGCAAACCTCGTTGTGTATCTGCGATGGATCTCCAAAAACGCCCTCTCCATTCAGGCGGCGAGTAATGATGCGGATCGAGCAAAGATCGCCAACAAGCTCCTCAATATCTCGACGGCCATGGAGGAAAGCTTGAGTGCCTTTCGGAGCCGCCTGCATGTCGGGGTTGTCAGCGGAACCACCCGCATCACTCTCGTGGAGTTTGTGCTGTCCACGAGAGAAGCGCGGAACGCCTACGAGCGGCTCAGTGCGCTGATTCCCTAAAACGCTTCCGGTTCTTTTTAGGCGGCCCAGCCGCTGAGAGGCCGACGGCACCATTGGTATCTTGAACGACCCCGAAAAATTGGGGTGCGAGAGATCGCAGAACACATTGCGCGGATGCGCGGAAAGGAGGTGAAACCTGAATGGGATTATTCGACAAAAACTACCACCGGTTCGAAGGGCCATTCCGTCGGAAGACGGCGAATGTTCGGCTGAACATCTGGGACGGAGGAACGATCGAGCGCCATAAGTCGCTCTTCGGCGGAAACTATCACGTGCACAAAACCATCTTCGGAGAAGTGAAGAAGGTGGAGCGTAAGTGGTGGGATTAAAAATGTGGCGGTCGGCTCATGACAGCCGGCCGCCCTTTTTGGTGCGTCTGGAAAACGTAGCCGGTGTTGCCCTCGCGCGCAATGAGACGGCCCGAAGAGTTCGCGCGGAAGTGAAGTAGAATGTTTTCATTCGACGGATCAATCCGTGGGAAAAAATCGTGGCCGAGAGGGTGCGGGGACGCGCGATTGCGCGTGATGCCGTTTGAACGACCGCACGGAAGCCGCGGAGAACCAAGGGAGCTTCGGTAATGTCCAAAAAACTGATTGTGCTTTTTTAGCACAGCGTTTCTAGCACACCTCTCCGCGTATGGCCCGCGGAGGCTGATAAAATCTCGGGCTGGCGGGATTCGAACCCACGACCTCTTGAACCCCATTCAAGCGCTCTACCAAGCTGAGCCACAGCCCGTTTCCGGTTGCCCGATGGATCGGGCAGGGGAGGAAGTAAACGGCAGACCGGGAGGAAGGTCAAGCGTCGCAAGGAACTTTGCGATGCTTGCGAAGCGACGGGTGCGCCGATAACTTCGCGCGACCATGATCACGAAGGTCGCCATTGTTGGCGCGAACGGCTACTCGGGCGAGGAGTTGTGCGCGTTGCTTGCCCGCCATCCCGGCGTTTGCCTCACGGCTGTGAGCTCGCGCACGCATGCGGGTCGGCCGATTGGCGACGTGCTGCCGCGGCTGACCGGCCTGCCCGGAGTGGCCGGCCTGAATTTTTGCGACTCGAAGATCGAGGCTCTCCTCGCCAGCGAGGCGGAGTTTTTCTTTCTCGCGCTGCCGCATGGCCTGGCGACGGAATTCGCGCTGCCGCTGCTCGAGGCCGGCAAGCGGGTGATCGATCTGAGCGCGGATTTCCGGCTGCGGGACGCCGGCATCTACGAGGAGTTCTACGGCGAGGGGCATCCCGCTCCCGCCATGCTGGCGGACGCCGTGTATGGCCTGCCGGAGTTGCATCGGAAGGCGATTCGAGTCGCGAAACTGGTCGCCTCCGCCGGGTGCTACCCGACGAGCATTCTGCTGCCGCTCGTGCCGCTGCTGCGGGCGGGATTGATCGATCCCGACGACATTGCCGTCTCCAGCGCGAGCGGGGTGAGCGGCGCGGGTCGCAAGGCCGACGTGTCGCTGCTCTACGCCGAATGCAACGAGAGCCTGCGCGCCTACGGCCTGCCGAAGCACCGGCATCTCTCGGAGATCGAGCAGGAGCTGAGCGCCGCGGCCGCGCAGCCGGTGGCGATCACCTTCGTGCCGCATCTTGCGCCGATGACGCGCGGCATTCACACGACGATCTTCACCCGACTGGCCGCCGATGTCGCGCCGGGCCGGGTGGGCGTGGTGCTCGCCGAGGCTTACGCCGACGAGCCCTTCGTGAGGGTGCGCGAGGCGCTGCCGGACACGAAGAACGTGACCGGCACGAATTTCTGCGATCTCGCGGTGCGCTACGACGAGCGCGCGAAACGACTGATCCTGCTCAGCGCCGAGGATAACCTCGTCAAGGGCGCGGCCGGGCAGGCGGTGCAGAATTTCAATTTGATGGCCGGGTTCGACGAAACCACGGCGCTGCTTTCATGACGAAAATTCGCAAAATCAAGGGCGGCGTGACCGCGCCGCAGGGCTTTCTGGCGGCAGCGATTTCCGCCGGAATCAAATATCCGGAAGGCTCGCGCGACGACCTCGCGCTCGTGGCCGGAACGGGATCCGTGCTCGCGGCGGCGACGTTCACCACGAACCGCGTGAAGGCGGCGCCGGTGCGCGTCTCGATGACGCATCTCAAGGCGAAGGCGGCGCGCGCGGTCATTCTCA
>Ga0157378_10002834_pt1 | contig 15452 bp, 8 predicted proteins | sample M65metaG_FD_115309 | JGI IMG/M metagenome (GOLD analysis project Ga0157378, IMG submission 115309) | Miscanthus rhizosphere microbial communities from Kellogg Biological Station, Michigan, USA - M6-5 metaG | ecosystem: Host-associated > Plants > Roots > Rhizosphere > Soil | place: USA: Michigan...
CAGGTTTCGAGTTTCAGGTTTCGAGTTTCAGGTTTCGAGTTTCAGGTTTCGAGTTTCAGGTTTCGAGTTTCAGGTTTCGAGTTTCAGGTTTCGAGTTTCAGGTTTCGAGTGTTGTGTGGGGGTCGGGCGGCTTTGCCGCTTACCGTGCGGAAAGCCTCCGGCTTTCCGTAGTTGCCTTTTAATATTTTTGAGGCTTCGCCTCAGCGGCATAGCCGCCAACAATATTGGAAAGTGATCGGAAAGCCGGAGGCTTTCCGCACGGGTTGCGGCAAAACCGCCTGACACCCAACACCTGACACCCAACACCTAACATCAGCACCTGACACCCAACACCTAACACCGACACCTAACACCCGACACCTAACACCCAACACCTGAAACCCAACACAAGAAACTCGATTTAGAACGCGCCTTTAATCTTCAGCGTTTCGCCTGTGTCTTCTAACTCAAAGAACCTCGCGCGTTCGTTTGGGTTTTTGTTCGGTTGGTGCAGCACGAGCATTAACTGTCCGTCGAAACGCCTGAAGATCATTCCGTGTCCGCCGTCGTTCGCGTAAAGAGGTTCAGCTTGTTGTTCCCATGGGCCACGCAGCTTGCCTGTCGTCGAAACAGCCACGCCAACCGTGTAACCACCTTTGCCAAAGCTCGACCAGATCATCATCAACTTTCCGCTCTTCGAACGGTACAAATAAGGTCCGTCCGTTACGCTGCAGTGCCACTGTGGTGACTTTCGACCCCACGGTGCATCGCTGCCATCAAACAAGTGGACCGGATCTCCTACCGTGTCAGAAAGGTCGTCTTTCAATTGAATCATTTCAACCGCGCCGTCTTTGATCTGTACCCACTCATGACAGTAGACCATGTAAGGCACGCCATCCTCGACCCACAAGGTTCCGTCGAGCGTCATCATATCGACTGGCAGAGTGGAGTGATTCTGAAACGGTTTGAACGGGCCGAGCGGCGAATCGCTGACGAGAACTTGAGTTCCGCGTTTCACACGCGGTAGCCAATTGCGCCACTGCTCGGGGAGAGGAGAATCGGTGTCGAAGGTAGCGAACGCGTAATACTTGCCTTTGTAAGAGTGCAGTTCAGGCGCCCAGATCGCTTTGATGTTGATGTCTCCCCAAAACTTCTCGGGTGTTTGAAAGACGATGTGTGGGCCTTCCCAGGTTCGGAGATCCTTGCTTGTGTACACGCGCAGCGCTGGACGTCGTCCGCCCTCGACGGTATTAGCCATCGTCGAGGAAACCAGGTAGTAAGTTTTGGTGGCTTCATCGGCAAGGATGCATGCGTCGCGCATGCGGATGTTGGCAATGTTAACGTTTGAGCTGGTCTGGCTAAAGGCAACGGATTGAAGGGCGACAAGCAGGGTTGCGAGCAGGACAGTTTTGATCAGGGTCATGGGACGCTATTCAACCCTAAGGGGTATTGATGCGTCCAGTTTGCGATCAGGAGGGGCGGAATCATTGGTCATTTATCATTTTCCATTTTCCATTTATCATTTTGGAAAAACCTTCGCCTCTTACACGCCTTCTCAATACGAGAAAATGATAAATGGAAAATGGAAAATGATATATGACCAATGATCTTTTTCCCGCCCCCAGACTCCAAACCCCTAGTCCACAGACTGAAAGTCTGTGCCAGATCCTATCTCACGGGCATCTGCGGTTCAGTGGGTTCACTAACGTTACAACAGTGGTTGGGTTCGTTGGTGAACTGCTGTTGATCGTGAGCTCGCCGTCAGTCGGATCGTTTGCCACATTACAGAAACGGACAGGGACATCGACAAACATACCCATCCGCAAAGGCAGCGACATTAAGAAGGGCGGCATTACTTCCCAGCGGTTTCCGACTCGCGTCAAACGCGGAGAATTTAGCGTCAGATCGCCCACAGTTGTATTGGTGATACGCACTGGTTGGTACGGTGTGCATGCGCCGAGTGCGGGGGCGGTTGGAAAGCAGATCTCGGCCGGTCCGATACTGATAGTGCCTCCTAACGCTCGACCAGAGACTCGCACACTCACCGGGTTGACTATATTTCTCGTTGAATCAACCTCACCGGTGACGGACAACGATGCGCGTCGACGGCACGACTCGTTTGGCGACCCCGGCATGCATTCAGGAACGCCATCGCGATGCTGCGGCAGAAACTGCATTTGAAAGCCACAGGTCGCGCCACTTCCGAGTAAGTGACCTCGGCCCGTGATCATCTCAGCACTTGTGGGTGCGCACGAGTCGGAAGATTTCACGAAGTCCGGTGTGTCACCACCCGCAATGAAGTTGATTGCGTTGACACGTAATGGCACTGAACTGCGATTGGTAACGGTAAAGATGACCAAAGGCGTACTACTCGATCCAACCGCTGCGTCAGGAAACACGAGTTGACCGTCCGAGCTGAGTCCAGGAGCTGTTACTTCAAGCTGTGGTCCCGCACTCTCGAAACAGTTCGGAAGTTCCGGGTCGGGAAGGGCAGCAGGCGGTGTATCGCTTCTCCAAACAACGTTAACTGGATCCGCGCAAACGGTGAAAGACGGACGGACGCACCATGATCGTCCCATGAAGGTAGAACTGGTGGCGACGTTATTGCGCAGGTAACGACGAAAGTCGAGTTCTGCATCAGCTACATTACGAGTATGGTCGCCGTTGAAATCGAAACTCAGGAAAGAGTGCGCCGCTGCACCTGGGGCATCGGTTGAAAGCCTTGAAGTGTTAACTGAGCGAAGCTCTCCTGAACTCGTGTCCATCAGGACGGTTTTACAAGTGTAGCTGTAGTAAACAGGCCTCGTGTAAATGGTTTCGGTGGTGAGGACGCACGCCGAGGAAAGAACGAGTACCAACGCGCAAAGCGCAAATGGTAATGCTTGGGCTATTCGAATCGAGCGGCGTTTTCGCGATGATGAGACGACGTCTTTCATTGTCACTCCTAAAAGGGCACAGACTTTCGGTCTGTGGGGATTAGATTTGAGGCTGCGTGAATTTCGAGCAAAGCAGACTGACTATTTCTTCGGCTTCACAACACGCAGGTAGGAATCAGCGCTGCCGACGTTTCCAAACTTATCTGCAAAGCGAAACGTGATCGTCAGCCACTGGTCTTGAGTTGTTATCGGAAAGAAGGTTGAGTTTGTGATCTCTTTACCATTCATGAGTGGTGGCAAAGCCTTGGGCGCTGAATCAGCCTCGTCGCTCGCACTCGCATGACCCAAAAAGTCTCTGAGTGCGTCGGAGGCTGCGGGAGTTGTTCCCCCATCGCCCGTTGAATCGATAGTTGTAGAAGATGGAGGTGTCACAACCGGTGGAGTGCGATCTACAACGCGGAAGTTGCAGTCAGTTCTTGTCGATACACCGAGCCGATCGGTCGTTTGCAAAGTCACGGAATGGAACACTCCAAACTCAAAGGTCATTGGACCGTAGCGTCGACCCTCGCCAATAAACTTCTGCGGTTCGCTGTTTCGGGCGTAGAACCATTGGTCGAAGCCAATGTCGCCACCACTCCAAGCTCCATCCGGATCAGAGGAAAACGACTTGAGATACATCTTCAATCCCGAAGGATCATTCGCGTCGATCACATATTCTGGTGGGTTTCCACCGTTGAGCACTGCGGGGCATCCACCTTGTGAAAAGGCTTCCAGGCCGGGACCTTCAGCTCCGAACACAGCAACGGGTGGACGGTTTATGTATTCGCCTGTCATTTCAAGCGTGATGTTGTAGGTGTTTCCTTCAGTCGTGGTGGCGAAGGAGCCGTTCAGAAAAACTCGATTGCCTGCCGGGTCGAGCACGCCTGTAAGCGGAGCGTTATTGCTCAACACGAGTGGTCTATTCGCTCCTGCACAGTTGCCTTCGGTGTCACGAGTTTGGAGTGAATCGCCTGCGAGCGTTGCGGCTCCTGAAGGAATGTTGAGTCCACCAAATGCATCCTGCGTCGCTTCGATCACGCCGTTGTTTTGAACGGCGCCACAGCGAATATGTACATTGGCTGTTTCGAAGATGAGGAAGTGAAACCGAAGATCCATGTCAGCCATGGAAGCTTGCAGTCGGTTGATGTGAACTGCTCCGCTACCGTCAGTCGCGTAATCCATGGTGAAAGTTGCCGGGAAGGTGATGCCGTCACAGCAGCCGGGCCCGTTTACCGTCATCACAGCTTTTCCACTGGTACTGTATTGCAGAGCAGAACCGCCGCTCGGTGGCATCGGCGGAGGAGGCGAGGCCACGGCGTTACGCAGCACGGGCACCAGTGAAACCACTCCCACCAGGAACAATAGGAAGCCAACCAGCAGTATCGTTTGACTCTTTCGCGCCATGTTTCTTCTCCCTTAGACTCTCGAGCTGATCCGTCCGGCAAATCTCGCGTCCGGTGACAAGGTTTCTGTTAATATCGCCTTCCCCCACAGTGCTTCAAAAACGCACTTGGAGTCTTAAACGTACACTCAAAAATTTCTTAGCAACTTCTCAACGACGTTATGAGCGCGAGCCTTATTGAGTTCGGAAAGTTCCGACTCGACTTCACCGAACACTTGCTTTACGGGGAGGACGGTGAGGTTGTGCCCTTAAAGCCCAAGGTTGTTGAGACTTTGGAACTGCTCGTTCAGGAAAGCGGAAGGCTAATCTCTAAGGACGAGTTGATGACTCGACTGTGGCCCGACACTGTTGTTGAAGAGTCAAACCTGACTCAGAACGTTTACCTGTTGCGCAAAGTCCTGGGTAGTGACCCCAACGGTCGAAGCTACATTGAGAACGTTCCTAAGCGAGGTTACAGGTTCATCGCTGACGTCGATGAAACAGTGGGAACCGAGTCTCGATCTCGAATATCAACAAGAACGGCGCACTCCTCAGGTAACTCGATTGCGGTCCTGCCGCTCGCGAATGAAAGTCAGGATCCACACGCTGAATATTTAAGTGACGGAATTACTGAGAGCATCATTAATCACCTGGCGCAGTTGCCACAGTTGAAAGTAATCGCGCGCAGTACAGTGTTTCGTTACAAAGGCCGAGACGTTGCGCCTGAAAAAGTCGGACGCGAACTGGGGGTGAATGTCGTTCTTACCGGCAGGGTTTTGCTGTTGGGAGATAAACTGATCGTAAGGACGGAATTAGTTGATGCGGTTGAAGGTTGGCAGCTGTGGGGTGAGCAGTACAATCGTTTCTCGTCAGACATTCTTGAGTTGCAGGAAGTGATTGCGCAAGACATCTCAGGGAAGCTGCAAGTACGCCTGACAGGTGAAGACCGTAAACGACTGGCCAAGCGGCCGACCGACAACACCGAGGCTTACCACTTGTTCATCAAGGGCCGCTATTACCTCAACAAGCGGCTCAATGAAAAAATTCCAAAGGCTGTTGATTACTTCAAAGCGGCAATTGATTTGGATCCAACCTATGCAGCGGCCTATGTAGGACTGGCGGACTGTTATCCGTTGCTTACGTTGTATGGCGCGCTTTCGCCGCGCGATGCGTACACGAAGGCGGAAGCTGCTGCAGGTAAAGCGCTCGAAATCGATGGCTCATTGGCGGACGCACACAATGCGCTCGGCGTAATCAAGTTGTTCTACACGTGGGATTGGTCGGGCGCCGAGCAAAAGTTTTTACAGGCGATAGAGCTAAATCCAAGCTATGCCGACGCGCATCAACGCTACGGTATGTTGTTGGTTGCGAAGCAGCGGTTTGAAGAGGCGGAGCGTGAATTTGAGAAAGCGCTGGTGATTGATCCGTTGTCGTTGATTACCCGGACTTTTAGTGGTTATCCGTTTTACTACGCTCGTAATTTTGACGCTGCTGTGAACCGCTTCAAGGAAGTCATCGAAATGGATCAAGACTACTCGATGGCACATTTTCGTTTAGGGCTCGCGTACGCTCAGTTAGGCCGTTACTCAGAAGCGCTTGATGAGTTGCACTCTTCACAAAGGATTTCCGGCGATCGAGACATCGTTGCTGCATTGGGATACGTGCAAGCTAAAGCCGGAAATGTTGATGCTGCGCATGAGGCACTGAATGAATTGAATCGCCTGAAAGAAACTAGCTTTGTGTCGGCATATGATCGCGCACTTGTCTTTCTTGGCCTCGGTGATGTCGAACGCTCGCTCGAGTGGCTTGAGCAGGCACGCGATGAAAGATCCTACTGGCTGATCTACGTGAACTCCGATCCGGTATTGGATCCTGTGAGAACGTCTTCGCGCTTTGAGGCGTTGCGCAGTGAGATCGCCGGAGACTTGAAATGAGGAAGTGACCGAACGGGCGTCTTAGTGGATTGAACAAGCTGGGAAGGGGGCAAGCGAAAACGAGGACGCCTCGCCCCTGTGACTCCGAGCGCGCCCCCGCTGAGCTCCACTTGCACCAGCCAGGATTTTCATATGGCGACTCAGCGGGGGCGCGCTGGGAATCACTAGGGCGAGGCGTCCAAGTTTCCGCTTGCCACCCTTCCTTGCTTGTTCGACCCACCGAGGCGTCCCTGCCACCCTTCCCAGCTTGTTGTTTTCATCGGCTGTTCTAATTCTTCACCCTCACGATATAGAATGCTCACCAAATTGAACTGCTAAACTCAATCATGAATCAAAGACTTGTTTGTCGTCATCTTGCGTTGATGCTTGTCGCTGTCGGGCTCTGGTCTCCTGCAGCACTGAGCCAAACGGCGCAAGTAACCAACTCTGGCTCGCAACCGACGCGCAGTTTTGCTCGCATCGTGCAGTTGATGCAGAGAAAACTCGATCAGTCGAGACTTGCCAGTCAGATCCCCGGAGCGCAAGTGGGCTTTGTCTACATTGATGGCGAAACTCCGGAAGGTAAGCCTCGATATGTTTTTGGTTCTGTAGTCTCCGGTGTCTCCAACCTGGAGTCGATCACACAGCTTAAGAAGTCGGATCGTTTGCTGGCAGGAAGTATCGGCAAGACTTTTGTTTCGTCACTCGCGCTTATGCTTGTTCAGGATGGAAAGCTGAATCTAGATGACAAGATCGAAAAGTGGTTAGGCTCCGAAGCCTGGTTCAAGAAGCTGCCAAATGCGAAAGACATTACCCTGCGGATGCTGCTGAATCATTCGAGCGGAATCGACAATCATGCCGAACTCGAAAACTTTCAGAAGCAAGCGTTAAAGAGTGCGGGGCGTAATATCAAGTATGAAGAGTTGATCGAGTGGGTGCTCAACAAGAAGCCACTCTTTCCGGCTGGTACCGGCTACCACTACGCCGACACGAACTACATACTTGCTGGGATGATTATCGAAAAGGCGACCGGCAAGAGTCTTTACGAACAGATTGAAGACAGAATTCTGAAACCCTTCAAATTGGAACGGACAACTCCGTCAAATACTTTGACGATTCCCGAGATGGCCACCGGATACCTGGAAAACAAACCCGTAATCGTTGGCGGAAAATTTACAATCAACCCGCAGTGGGAATGGGCGGGTGGTGGTTTTGCCTCCAATGCAGAAGACCTCGCTCGTTGGGCAAGCTTGTTGTACGGCGGTGCAGTGCTTACTCAAAAGAGTCTCGATGAGATGTTCAATAGTACGTCGAGTGGTGAAGGTAGCACTTATGGTCTTGGGGCCATGGTCACGCGCAGCAAGTGGGGACGAAGCTACGGGCACGACGGCGAGTTTCCAGGCTACTCATCGGACATGCGCTACTACGCGAAGTACAACATAGCAATCGCGGTGATGGCCAACGCCGACGGAACAGTTGGTGTGGATCGCTTTCTTTCTTCGGCCTGCGACAACTTTGCCGGCGTTATCATCGGAGCAACTGGTGGGAAGCAGATTTCGCAAGCCGAGCAACTCAAGTTTCAAGCACAGGCTGAAACGTGGTTAGGTTTGATCTTTGGTGGCAAGTTTGACGAAAGCTGGGAACAACTATCTGATCGACTTCAGCGACGCTTTCCGAAAGATGTTTGGGCAAACACGATGAAAGCGTTCTTGAACAAGGCCGGTAAGTTTAATTCGCGGAAACTGACGGCAATTGTTTACTCAAATCCAGAGTCGAAATCCATTGCAATTGATTTCGAAAGTTCGTTCAGTAAGTTACCGACGGCTTCCGAAACATTGACTCTCGAATTAGAAAATGGCGTGTGGAAAGTGGAGAGCTATTCGCTGCGTTAGGCCTGTGTTCACTTCTGAGAATTCTTGCAGTAATATCTTGCGGCAGTCAGACAATCACTTACGTCTCGACCAAAGTAATTTGTAGGTTTTAGTAGTAGTAACGACTTCACCGTTTTCTTGTTTTCCCCATCTTCAAATCAACCTTGCGGATTCTAAAATGATCAAACAGGGGTTTTTCATGCATCGTAGTTCGCTCTTCTTCGTCATCATTAAGATCATCTGTGCGGTGATGCCGGGCATTTTGCTTGCCGCACCGATTTCCGCAGCAAGGGCTCCAATGGGTTCCACCCCGATCACTCGTTCTGTTGCAAAGGTACCCCCAGCCAAACCAGGTGCGGAGGCTTACCTTAACCTGCCGGCGAGATTTGAGCGGAACAGTGGTCAATGTGATCCGCAGGTTAAATTCTTTTCGCGAGGGTCTGGATACGGACTATTCCTCACCAACACGGAAGCGGTGTTCGCTTTCATAAGCGATGCGCCAGCAGCTTCAGTCAGCAAGCCAATCAATTCGCATGGGCGGAAGTCGTCAAGGGTTGATGCGCTTCAGATGAGGCTGAGCAGAGCTAACAGGAACGCGCAACCCGTCGCAGTTGGACAATCACGCGGCGAAGTCAATTACTTCCTGAGCAAGAATCCTAAACTCTGGAAAACTGAACGAAGTACCTACAGTCAGATTAGCTACAACGAAGTCTATCGTGGCATCGACCTCGTCTATCACGGCAATGGACGTCAACTCGAATTTGATTTCGTGGTTTCACCAGGTGCGGATCCGAAGAAGATTGCTTTCACCTTTGGGTCAAAAGTAAACCTGTCGGTCGCTGAGGGCGGGAGCCTGATTGTCGCAATGAAAGGTCGAACATTCGAGATCCGCGCGCCGGTCGCGTTTCAGACTATCGGAGGTGTCCGACACGAAGTCGCGAGTCGATTCGTACTTCGATCGAAGACGGAAGTGGGCTTTGAATTAGGGACGTATCAAAAGGACGAACAGCTAACCATCGATCCGGTACTGGGCTATTCAACTTACTTGGGAGGAACCGGCTTTACTGCCGTGGCAGATGAGACAATTAATGGAATCGCAGTTGATCAGTCGGGGAACGCGTATGTAGTTGGCACTACCATCTCCACAGACTTTCCGGTCGTGAATGCCTTCAAGCCAAATGGGGGAGGCTTCTCAGATGCGTTTGTTAGCAAGATCAATCCGTCCGGAACAGCCCTGGTTTACTCCACGTATTTAGGCGGAACTCGCAACGACTTAGGATTGGGAATCGCCGTCGACTCAACGGGTTCCGCTTACGTTACTGGAGAATCTGCATCGCTGGATTTTCCAACCACACCAGGTGCTTTTAAGACTACAGGTCTCGATACGGATGTCTTTGTATCCAAGATTAGCCCTGCCGGAAACGCGCTTGTTTATTCGACCTTGTTAAGTGGAGATAGGATTGTTCTGCCAAATGCTGGAGGTACTTTAGCGAGTGCTGAAACAGGTTACGCGATAGCCGTCGATGGTCAGGGCCAGGCATATGTGACTGGAAGCACGCAATCGGGAAACTTCGCAACACCAAACGCTTTTCAAACGAGTGGTGCGGGTGGTCGCGACGCATTTCTTGCCAAGGTTAACACTACTGGTTCAGCGCTAATCTTTTGCACTTACATTGGCGGGAGCATGAGCGATGAGGCTAGGTCGATTGCCCTTGATAACGCTGGGAATGCCTACATAGTTGGTGATACATCTTCGACCGATTACCGAACGACACCCGGTTCGCTAAAACCTAGCGGCACTTTTATGGTTGCCGGCATCGGTTTCGTCTCTAAGTTCTCGCCTGACGGCAGCAACCTGGTTTACTCAACTTTCCTGGGCGATCAATTCGAGCGCACACGGGGCGTGGCCGTTGATAGCTCGGGTAATGCTTTTGTCACCGGTGAAACTAACTCCGACAATTTTCCAGTAACTTCCAATGCCCTCAGGTCAAGGCGAAGTCGTGGAGCGCTCTTCAAGAGTAGTGACGATGGAGTTAATTGGGTCGGTGTCGGGTTCCCGGGGGATTTTGCTGTTAATGGAGTGGCCGTAGATCCAAGTAACCAGGCGAAACTGTATGCAGCCACAGAAGGCGGAGTCTTTCGAACGGTTGATGGCGGGATGACGTGGAGTCAGGTTGGGCCAGCGATCAATATGCTTACTGTTGCGGTAGATCCGTCGTCTCCGACGACAATCATTAGTGGCGCAAACGGCCAGGGCATTTTCAAGAGTATTGACGGTGGCAACACGTGGACTAATCCAGTCGCGACTGGAACTGTCTTTACCTTGACCTTCCATCCGCAAACGTCAGGAAAAGTATTTGCCGGATTGAGCGCCGCCGGTCTGCAGAGTGCGGACAGCGGCGAACATTGGTCGCCTTTTGGCGTCGGCGCGAGCATTCGTGCCATTCGATTCGACCCTACAAACTTCAACACAATTTATTTAGCTTCGAATGGTGCGATAAACAGGAGTCTTGATGGTGGAGTCACGTGGTCGAGCATTCTGGGCCAACCTGGTGGGTTCTACGGCGTTGTTGTCGATCCTCAAAACAGCTTGAAGCTTTACGCGGCTAACCACGTATTCGGAATGTTCACCAGCATTGATGGCGGACAGAATTGGGGCCAGTTCAACAGTGGCTTAGCGAGTGGACACTTGAATTCTTTAAATACGATCGGCACTTCAGTAATCGTTGGGTTGGAAGACCTTGGAGTTTACAAACTCAGTGGAAGCAATTGGGTGCCCACCGGTCTTATTTACTCAACTGTAAATAGCTTGGCCGTGGCAAACGTTCCTCAGCCAACTTTGTATGCAGGTTCGTTTGTTGGCAGCGCTTCGGATGCTTATCTCAGTGAATTGAATGCGTCAGGCTCCGCCTTACTTTATTCAACATATCTGGGTGGCACAGGTTACGACAGTGCAAGGGGAGTGGCCCTGGATGTTAATGGCGACGCGACCGTCGTCGGTGTCAGCGCTTCACTTGACCTGCCGCTGAGGAATCAAGTCAAGACCAAAGCGGCGTCTGCCACAGACGCCTTCATAACAAAGATTAGTTCTGCGAGCGGCGCTCTGGTTTTTTCTTCATACCTGGGCGGCAATGGAGTTGATAACGCAACCGCAGTGGCCGTCGATTCCGCTGGTAATATTCTTGTCGCCGGCAGTACGAGATCAAATAACTTTCCCACAGTCGCTGCATTCCAGCCGACACTGCGTAACATTGACGATTCGTTCGTTTCAAAAATACTTCTGACTCCTCCTCCGGTCGTGCAGTTCTCCGGGGCGCCGCTATCGGTTTCCGAAGGCGACGACCATGTAACGCTTCAGGTACATCGCGTTGGCGACTCGTCCCTTGAAACAGAGGTCAGCTATCGAACGCAGAATGAGACAGCATCGCAATCGTCTGACTTCACAGCTGCGCTTGGTAAACTAAAATTTGCTCCTGGTGAAACCTCGAAGAGCGTGTCCGTTTTTCTGACTGATGATGCATTGATTGAAGGGCCTGAGACTTTCAGTCTCGTACTGTTCAATGCGACAAATGCAAATGTTGGTGCGGCAGCACAAATTACAATTCTTGATAACGACTCAGTTCCAAATGCACCAAATCCCATCGACAGCACCGCTTTTTATGTTCGGCAGCATTATCACGACTTCCTTAGTCGTGAACCCGATCCGTCTGGTCTGGCCTTCTGGATCGACAACATTGAATCGTGTGGTCAGGATCTTCCTTGCCGGCAGGTGAAACGAATAAACACTTCAGCAGCCTTCTTTCTTTCCATCGAGTTTCAAAACACAGGGTATTTTGTGTACCGCATGTACAAGACGGCCTATGGCGACACGACTTCACCAAATGTCTCGGTCTCGGTTCCGATTGTCCGCTTTCAAGAATTTCTTACAGACACCCAACGCGTTGGTAGTGGCGTAGTGGTGGGCCAGGGAGAATGGCAGAATCAAATTGAGGCCAACAAAGCCGCGTATGCTGTCGAATTTGTGCAGCGACCCTCATTCCAGGTCGACTATCCGGTCTCAATGACACCCTTTGAGTTTGTCAGCAAACTCGATCAACGAGCCGGCGGCGTTTTGTCATTTGAAGAGAGAACGAACCTCGTTGCTTCATTTGGGGTAGACCCAGGTGAACTTGTCAAGAGGGCCAACGCCGTGCGCGCCATCGCTGAGGATTCAGATCTTCAGCAGCGTGAATTCAATCGGTCGTTTGTACTGATGCAGTACTTCGGTTACTTAAGACGCAATCCTGACGAAGCTCCAGATTCTGATTTTCGCGGGTGGGAGTTCTGGCTCAACAAGTTGAATCAATTTCACGGAAACTTTGTCGATGCTGAAATGGTCAAGGCCTTTCTCGAGTCCGGCGAATATCGGCATCGGTTCGGCCCCTAGAAGTACAAATCAGTTCGGACATGCCGCCCCATACCTTGCCCAGGCGGCAAACTTCGACGCAAATTCTTCATGGCTCATCGGGGGAGCGGTGCGTCCCTCACCTGGATTCCAACCCCACAATACAAGCTTGTCACTGGTGACGTGCTCAATGATCTGGGCCACGGTCTTGCCGTTGTTCTGCTTTGGGTCTTTGAGTTGCAGACAGATTTGACCAGAAGTTTTTCCTTCCCAGATCATCGGCATATTTGGCGGTGGCAGATGCCAACTCGGCGCGCCCGGCGGCATATTTAAGCCGGCGACGTTTTCAGCTTGGTGACACGTGCTGCACTTCTCAGCGGTGACACCCTGTCCGGTTGGGCCACGTCGCACGTTTTGAGCGTGTTGATGATTGTCATCGCCCTGTCGCGGAAAATCTCCGTTGGCGTGACAATTGAAACACCGAGGATGTCGAAGCACCGGCATGATCGACTCGAATGCTGCTTGCGCGCGCGCGTCGTCGCGTTGAACGACGGCGGGAGTTGTCACTGAAGCAAAGAGACCGATGACAAGCAGGGCAAGTGAGATGGCTAAAGTCGTCAGGTTCTTATCCAGCATCAGCATGTCCTCATTGGAGTGCGGTGACTCGGCACCGCTTTTACTCGAGCGACTACTTTGGCTAATGACTTCTTTTACAAAGTGGTGACAAGGCACCGCACCCCAAAGAGTCACGCTAGATTCACGCGTCCTATAGGTAGTCGGCGCACTCTTTTTCCAGTTGCTGCAAAAATCGCGTTTGCTACAGCAGGTGCAACCGGCGGCACACCCGGCTCGCCGACGCCTGTCGGTGCTTCGGTGCTCGGCATGATGTGCACTTCAATTTCCGGCGCCTCGTTCATGCGCACCATTTGGTAGTCGTGAAAGTTTCGTTGCTGCACTCGCCCGTTCTCAAAAGTGATTTCGTCTTTGAGTGCGGCACTGAGTCCAAACACGACTCCGCCCTGCATCTGGGCTATCACCGAATCCGGATTAATCACGCGGCCACAATCAACACCGCAGACAATTTTGTGGACGTGCACTTCTCCGTTCGTGTCCACTGACACTTCCGCAACTTGAGCTACATAACTATCAAACGAAAAGTGCGTCGCGATTCCTCTTCCACGTCCCTTCGGCAGTGGCGATCCCCACTTAGCTTTTTCAGCAACCAGCTCGAGGAGCGCCTTCATCCGCGGCTGATTCGCTAATAACTTTCGACGCAACTCAAATGGATCCTGGCCACCTGCATGAGCGAGCTCATCAAAGAAAGCCTCAACGGCAAATCCGTTATGTGAGTGCCCAACTGAACGCCACCACAAAACCGGAACCGCCATTTTCGGTGTGTGGAGATCCACTTGGAGGTTTGGAATACCGTAAAGCAAATCGGCGGCGCCTTCGACCGACGTACCGTCAATGCCATCCTTCACCAGAAACCCTTCGAACGGAGTGCCGGCGAGGATCGACTGACCCATGATCGTATGCGTCCAGGCCACAGGATTTCCCGCCGCATCCACTCCACCAACCATCTTGTCGTACCACATCGGTCGGTAGTAACCGCCGTGCATATCGTCTTCCCTGGTCCAGACAACTTTGACTGGTGCCTTCACGGCCTTGGCGATATGTACTGCTTCAGCGACGAAATCGTTTGCTGGATTTGCGCGACGGCCAAAGCCCCCGCCAAGAAAGGTTGTATGAATCGAAACTTGTTCAGGCTTCAATCCCGCGATCATTGCGGCGGCCATTCGATCACCGGTTTGGAACTGAGTGCCGGTCCAGATTTCACATGAGTTTGGTCGCAAATCTACGACGCAATTGAGCGGCTCCATTGTGGCGTGTGCGAGATATGGAACTTCAAACTCAGCCGTGATTGTTTTAGCCGCACTGGATAGCGCCTTCGCCGGGTCACCAACTTTCTTCGCAACCAAACCGGGTGATTGAACTGTTTTGGCAAACTCCGCACGCATTGCTGTGGTTGAGAGATTTGCGTTTGCGCCGTCGTCCCATTTGATTTCGAGTTTGTCTCTGCCGAGTTTCGCAGGCCAAAAACCGTTCGCGACGACTGCTATGCCGGATGGAACTTGTACGACGTCTTTGACACCAGCAACCGCGCGAGCCTTGTCGGCATTGAAGCTCAATACCTTGCCACCAAAAACCGGTGCGCGAGCAACAACTGCCGTAAGCATGCCTGGGACCTGCACATCGATTCCGAATTGAGCAGAACCATTTATCTTTGCAGGCGTGTCGAGGCGTCGAGTCGACTTGCCGATGATCTTGTAGTCCTTTGGATCTTTGAGCGGAACGTCTTTGGGCGGTTGAAGCTTGGCAGCTGAATCAGCAAGGGAGCCGAAAGATGCACGACGACCACTCGCCGAGTGAATCACAAAACTTTTCTCGGCTTTCAGACTTTGCGGATCGACATTCCACTGTTGAGCAGCAGCTTGAATCAGCATAATTCGGCCGGTTGCGCCGGCTTTGCGAAAGCGTTCCCATTCTGAAGCAGTACTTGTGCTGCCTCCTGTCATTTGAATGCCAAAGACCAGGTGGTTGTAAGCCGCATCGACCGGCGCGGATTCATAACGAACCTTCGACCAATCAGCTTCCAGTTCTTCAGCGGCCAGCATCGGCAGTGAAGTGTATGGGCCTTGCCCCATCTCCGACTTATTGACGATCACGGTGACGACGTCGTCTGCGCCGATACGGATGAATGCGTTTGGCGCGAACGTGGCTGGCGGTGCTTCATTAAGTCTTTCGGAAGCACCGGCAAGTTTTGGCAGATACAAACTAATCAGCAGGCCACCGCCAGCTGCGGCCGAAGTTCTCAGGAAGTCGCGACGATTGAAAGCTGGTTTGAGCGCGCTCATTCAGCCCTCCTTCCGCTCGCTTTGAGTTCAGCCGCACGGTGAATGGCCTGACGAATCCTTGAATAGGTCCCGCAGCGGCAAATGTTGCCGCACA